>Ga0233429_1001002_pt1 | contig 37951 bp, 47 predicted proteins | sample SI_118_April2016_3_FD_179879 | JGI IMG/M metagenome (GOLD analysis project Ga0233429, IMG submission 179879) | Seawater microbial communities from Saanich Inlet, British Columbia, Canada - SI_118_April2016_135_MG | ecosystem: Environmental > Aquatic > Marine > Inlet | place: Canada: British...
ACAAGCGTTCAGTCAGTGTCAGCCTGACCGATAAAGGCCACGAAGTGGTCGTCAAGGTGCGCGAGATGGAAGACCTGAACGCCGCCAAGTTTATCGAACTGATGGAGAGCGATACCGATCTGGCAACTGTTCTTGCCTCTTTAAGAAGGCTTGAGCGGATGTGGACCGACTACATTCATTACGGTGACTGATGACAAATCCGCCTGATGATATTGAAGACAAGCTGGCGTTGCTTCGACGCGTCTACACCGATCAATTGCCCGCCAAGGCTGCCGAAATCGCCGCTGTTTCCGCTGTCACGGATGGCGACGGTGCCAATGAGTACTTTCAAAAGCTGGAAGGCTTAAGCCACAAACTGGCCGGGTCTGGTGCGACATATGGGTTTCCTGAAATCAGCGATGCGGCAAAGGTTCTGGAGCTGTGTTGTTCCAGTTTTGTCGCCAGCGCACCGGGCGATAAGGCCGAAGCTGTTTCGGAAGTTCAGGGGCATGTGGATGTCTTGCAAGGTGTAATTGCCGGGATTGCAGCCGGGCTTGAGGACACGGCCCTACCTGAGGCCGATGCAGAAGATTTGGGCATGGATGCTGACGTCGAAAACAGGACGGTGACCCTGATCGGCAAAGATCACGATGCTTTGCAGCGGATCGGCGATGAGCTTGGAGGCTTTGATTTCAAGGCCAGTTACTTAAAGGCCGATGACGGCCTTGCCGATGCGCTGATCGACGCCGACCCCTTAGGCATTATTTTCGATTTGGATATGGATGGGGCAGAAGATTCGATCCTTGAAATACTGGGCGCGTTGCACGATGACAGTCGTCTGCTGTGTCCCCTGATCGTGTTGTCGGAAAAAGATGACATCCAGACCCGGCTTAAAGCGGCGCGGGCCTATTCGGAATATTTCCTCGGCCATCCGGTGTTGACGACTGACATTGTCGATATCCTTGATCAAATGGTCATTTCCAGCACTGGCGAGGATTTCAGAATTCTGATCGTCGATGACGATTCCAGCACCGCACGCTATACGCAAACCATTCTGCAAAGTGCCGGAATGATCGCCGAGTTTATTACCGAACCGTTGAAGATTATGGAGACGCTCGAAGATTATTCGCCCGAGCTTATTCTCATGGATCTATACATGCCCGATTGCAACGGCCAGGAATTGGCCGCCGTGGTCCGTCAAGAGGAAAGCTTTTCCGGTGTGCCCATTGTTTTCCTGTCCGGCGAGGCCGATGTCGACAAACAGCTGGTCGCCATGCGTGCCGGTGGTGATGATTTTCTGACCAAGCCGATCAAATCGAATCATTTGATTAGTTCGATCAGCATGCGGGTTCGTCGTTTCCGCATGCTGCGTTCGCAAATGGTTCGTGACAGCATGACGGGCTTGCTCAATCACACGACGACCCACGAGTTTCTGGATAAGGAAGTCGCCCGCGCCCATCGTGGTAAAAGCTCGCTTACCGTGGCGGCGTTGGACATCGACCATTTCAAGGCCGTCAACGATACCCACGGTCATGCGATCGGCGACGTTGTCATCAAAAGTTTATCCCGGTTGTTGAAACAACGCCTGCGTGGAACGGATATCATCGGGCGCATGGGCGGCGAGGAATTCGCGGCGGTGTTGGCCGACACGACAGCGGAACAGGCGTTCGGGATCCTCGATAAAATCCGTCAGGACTTTGCCGCCATCACCCATAAATCCGATGCCGGAAATTTTTCTGTGACCTTAAGCTGCGGCATTGCCGAATACCCGAAACACCAGACATCATCTGAATTGCTGGAAGAATCGGACAAGGCGCTATACGAGGCCAAGCACGGCGGTCGCAATAGGATCGTTCTGGATAAAAATTAATTAAATAAATCAATCAGGTCGGGGACGCCAGCGATGGAGTCCGCGCCGATAGACTGGAAACGCTCGTCGTTGAAGTCCAAGGCCTGTTCACGCTCGCCCTCGCGTTCGCCGTGTCCGGTCAGCACGTGAATGCCGCCGCGCAACCCGGCGTTGAAACCGGCACCAATATCACCGGCCCGATCACCGACAATCCACGAACGGCCCAAGTCGATGTTCATGGCGTCGGCCGCGCTTAACAGCATGCCGGGGTTGGGTTTGCGGGCTGGGTGGTCCGGATGGTCATAGGGCGGTTTGCCCTTTTCATGGAACGGACAGGCATAGACACCATCGACGCTGGCGCCGAGTTCTGCAAGGTCGCCGAGGATGCGTTCTTGTACGGCAAGAAATGCGTCCCAGCCAAAATATCCATAACCGACACCGGCCTGATTGGTGACGAAGATAACAGGGATACCCAGTTCATTGGCGGCGCGAATGGTCTCGGCGGCACCTTCAATCAGCTTTACCTTGTCGACTTCGTGCAGGTAGTGGGCCTCGACAACGACGGCACCGTCGCGATCCAGGAACAGGGCAGGGCGTTTGTCGTCGCCTGCGGGCCGGTTCAGGACCTGAGTGTAAACGCCCTTAGTAAAGGCTGCAGTTTCGGGCAGAGAGATTTGTTCAGTCACGATGCAAAATGTCCAAGTATTATTTTAACGATGTCGTTTGCGTTTTCCTTATCATCCATATCTGGTGATGGTTGATGGAACAGCACCCTGACACCATCACGGCGGGCTTCTTCATCCAGGCGTTCCGAGAATGTCCTGAGCGTGGCGTTGATGGTATCGGCGCATATGCCAGTAGCTTCAGGACAACCGATATTGATGATGATCCCGGCCCCGGTATCGCCAAGGGTTTCGAACATTTCACGACAAAGGCTGATGGTGGCGAAGACCTTCAGCTCGAAGCCCTGACGCCAATCGTCGTCTTCCAGGTCGACGATTTTCCCGGTCGGGGCCTCGCCAAAGGCATTAATCAGAATTCCTGAATCGTCACATTCAAGGGCCAGTGCCGCGGCATTGATGGCGGAGCTTAAGTCGGTTGCATGGGCTTCAACATCGACCGAGGTGCTGTCTGAAATGTCTTCGGCGGCATCGTCAAGATGATCGGGGTTGCGCCCGGCCATATGCAGATCACAGCCTTCATCGGCCAGTGCTTTGGCGATGGCAAGACCAAGGCCGCTGGAGCTGCCGGCGACGAGCGCGCATTCGTCAGTCAGTTTGTTTTGTGCCGTCATGAATTTCTTTCCGGATCAAGCATGGTCGGTGATGCCTGTTTAGCATCCGTGTCTGGATAATCCAGTGTGTAATGCAGGCCGCGGCTTTCCTTGCGGCACATGGCGGATCGCACAATCAGGTCGGCGACTACGACAAGGTTACGCAGTTCCAGCAAATCACCGGTAATGCGGAAATTGCCGTAGTAGTCGTTGATTTCGGTTTGCAGCAGATCAATTCTGTGTTTCGCGCGTTCGAGCCGCTTGTCGGTACGTACGATGCCGACGTAATCCCACATAAAGCGGCGGACTTCATCCCAGTTATGAGACACCACCACGTCTTCATCAGAATCACGGACCCAGCTTTCATCCCACGGGGTCAATGCTTGGGCATCAGGCATGGTGTCCAGATTTTCCAGAATATCTTTTGCCGAAGCCGCGCCCAGAACCAGACATTCAAGCAGTGAATTGCTGGCGATGCGATTGGCCCCGTGCAGGCCGGTACAGGCGACTTCGCCGATGGCATACAGCCCGTCGATGCTGGTGCGTCCGGCAAGGTCGGTCTTGACGCCGCCGCATGTGTAATGGGCGGCCGGGACGACCGGAATGGATTGTTCGGTCATATCAAAGCCGAAATCCAGACAGCGTTTGTAAACAGTCGGGAAATGTTCACGGATGAAGTCGACGGGCTTGTCGGTGATATCCAGATAGACGCATTCATCACCGGTGCGTTTCATTTCATGGTCGATGGCGCGCGCCACGATGTCGCGTGGTGCCAGTTCGCCGCGATCATCGAACTTGTCCATGAACCGTTTGGTGTTGCCAAGGCGCAGCTTGCCGCCTTCGCCGCGTACCGCTTCGGTGACAAGAAATGATTTTGCTTCCGGGTGAAACAGACAGGTCGGATGGAACTGGGTGAATTCCATATTGGCGACGTTGGCCCCGGCCCGCCATGCCATGGCGATGCCGTCACCGGTCGAACCGTCCGGGTTCGATGTATAAAGATAGGCTTTCGATGCACCGCCGGTCGCCAGCACCACGGCCTTGGCCCCATAGGCGATAACCCGGTCGTTTTTAATATCCAGCGCATAGGCACCGATGCAGCGCTTGTCACCACGCTTGTCGCGGATCAGGTCGATGGCCATGTGATGGTCAAGCAGGGTGATGTTGTTCGTTGTCTGGACTTTTTCGACCAGTGTGGTTTCGACGGCACGCCCGGTGGCGTCGGCAGCATGGATAACCCGGCGATGGCTGTGTCCGCCTTCGCGGGTCAGGTGATATTCCTGACCGGTCTTTTCAGGGTCGGGGTCGCGGCTGAAATCGACGCCCAGGTCGATCAGTTTCTGAATAGCGATGCGACCGTTTTCAACGACAAAACGCACGGCATCCGGGTCGCACAGACCGGCACCGGAATCCAGCGTATCCTGAATGTGTGATTCGACCGTGTCGGTTTCATCAAGTACGGCGGCGATTCCACCCTGGGCGTAATAGGTGCTGCCTTCGGTCAGTTCGCCTTTGGAAATCACGCCGACGGTTGCTTTGTCAGCCATCTCGAGCGCGAGGCTAAGGCCCGCAGCGCCACTGCCGATGACGAGGACGTCGAATGCCGGATTGTTATCTGTCGTGTTGTTCATGGATGGCCTTTATAATCCGATTGCCCCTATGACGAAAGCCACCTCGCCCATAAGATATCAATCATGGCCATTATCAATCGCATTGCCGACTTCGTTGACGACATGACCGCATGGCGGCGTGACCTGCACAGCCACCCGGAAACGGCGTTCGAAGAAACCCGAACATCGGCGGTTGTCGCCGATAAATTGCGAGAATTCGGAATTGATGTGCATCAGGGGCTGGCCGGAACCGGCGTCGTTGGCACCTTGTCAGTCGGCGACGGCCCGAGCATCGGGCTACGAGCGGATATGGACGCGCTGCCGGTTCTGGAAGCCAACGATTTTGCGCATAAGTCGACGACCCACGGCAAGATGCACGCCTGCGGCCATGACGGTCACACGACGATGCTGTTAGGCGCGGCGCGATATCTGTCTGAGACCCGAAACTTTTCCGGCACAGTGCGTTTCATTTTCCAACCAGCGGAAGAAAGCGAAGGCGGCGGCCGGGTGATGGTCGAAGACGGCCTGTTCGACTTGTTCCCCGTTGACCGGGTGTTCGGTATGCACAACTGGCCGGAAATGGATGCCGGGGCCATGGCCATGAGCGCCGGGTCGATGATGGCGGCGTTCGATGTGTTCGAGCTGACGGTGACGGGCCGTGGCGCGCACGCGGGAATGCCGCATCTGGGAATAGACCCGGTTCCGGTAACTGCTGAAATCGCCATCGTCCTGAAACAATTGACCGTGACGGATGTGGAGACGTCAGCGGCGGCAGTGGTCACCGTCACCCAAATTCATGGCGGCGATGCCTGGAATGTGATTCCCGATCAAATGGTTCTCAGGGGAACGGTGCGGACTTTTGATGCCGGTGTTCAGGACGATGTCGAGGCGGCGATCAATGATATCGCCAAGACGGTGTGCGAGCGCCACGATTGCAGTCACGAACTGGATTATCAGCGGCGATATCCGGCGACCATCAACGAGACGGCGGCGACCGAGGCGGCTGCACTTGCCGCTATCGATGTGGTCGGGCCTGAGAAGGTCGACCGCAATCCAACGCCGTCCATGGGTTCGGAAGACTTTGCCTTTATGCTGAACGAGAAGCCGGGGTGTTATGTCTGGTTGGGGAATGGCGGCGGCGGAGAGGCAGGGTGCATGCTGCACAATCCGGGCTATGATTTTAACGATGATATCCTTGGCATCGGCGCCAGTTACTGGGCGCGGCTGGTGGAGCTGGAATTGGCGGAAAGTGAATGAACGGTCAGTCTGACAAGAAAGAAATCAGGGTCTGGGACAAGCCGACCAGGCTTTTTCACTGGTCGCTGGTGACAATGGTTGCCATTGGCTGGATTACGTCGGAAGCCGAAGGGGCGCTGTTCTGGACACACCTGATGTCGGGCTATGGCATTTTGCTGTTGGTGTTTTTTCGTCTGGTTTGGGGTGTGCTGGGTGGGCGGCACGCCCGGTTTTCAGATTTTGTCACCGGTCGCGACGCCATCCGCAGTCATATACGCGGCATACTGACGTTAAGGCCGCCGCGTCACATTGGGCACAACCCCTTGGGCGGCTGGATGATTTTGGCGCTGCTGGCCGGGTTGGGGCTGGTCGTTGCCACCGGGCTGTTTTCGTCCCATCACGATGACCATGGACCCTATGCGGCGCTGGTCAGTTCGGGCATGGCTGAAGCCTTGTCGGAGGTTCACGAAGCCCTGACGTCGATTTTATTGTTTCTGATTGTCGGGCATGTGTTGGGTGTTTTGCTCGACAGTTTATTGGGGCAGGAAAATCTGGTGCGGGCCATGTGGACCGGTCGCAAGAAAATCCCGGCCGATGCCCAGCAAGATGACGCGCCGCAGTCGTCAGTTGGACGGTTCGTTATGGCGCTTGTCGTTGCCGGACTGGGGCTGGCGGCGGTTATACTTGGCGCGCCTGTGGTTTAGGGCAGAGTCACTTTACGCTGGGCAAGGTTGCGAATAGCATGATGGATCGTCAAAAGAAACGAGACTTCTAAAAGGGATGGGTTGATGGACAAACAGGTAGAAGACGTCGTCGTTCAACAGGTTGAAACGGTGTCACGCTGGGTCGACACGCTGATTGAATTTGGCATCACCTATGGCTTCCAGATATTGGGGGCGCTGTTTTTCCTGTTCGTCGGCCTCAAGGCCGCCGGCTGGGCAGGGCGCAAGGTCTCGGGCCTGCTTGAAGGAAAAAATATTGATCCGACCCTGGGACGGTTTATCGGCAACGTCATCAAGGTGGTGCTGATTATTTTTCTGGTCATTATCACGCTCGGCAACTTTGGCATATCAACGGCCCCGCTGATTGCGCTGGCCGGTGCGGGTGCCTTTGGTGCGACGATTGCCATTCAGGGCCCGCTATCGAATTACGGGGCGGGGTTGTCGATTATTCTGACGCAGCCGTTTTCGGTCGGCAATACGATCACCGTGAATAAAGTTATATCCGGCGTCGTCGATGACATCACCCTTGCCCACACGATCCTGATTGGCGAAGACGGTGAAAAGATCACCATTCCCAACAAGGAAATCGTCGGCAAGATTATCGTCAATTCGGAACAGAACCGCGTCGTGCAAACCAAAATCTGTATCGGTGAAGATGAAGATGCCGAGAAGGTGATGGGGATTCTTCGCGATACCTTACGCACCATCGATGACATCAACGGCGGGCCGAAAATACAGGTCGGTATCCATGATTTCACCTATGGCGGCATCGTTCTGGGGATCAGATTCTGGGTTCCAAGCAGCCGATATTTTCAGGTTCGCTATGCGGTGAACGGGGCGGCGCTGGCGGCGCTGAAATTTTCCGGAGTCAAATTGATCTCGGCAGGCGCCATGGCGGTTCCGGTATCGTCGCTGTCGGCGGATGAAGAGGAAGAAGAAACCGTTCTCTAGAACCTGTAGCCGTAACGCAGGCCAATCGATTCAAGACCTTCGTTCAGGGCAACGACATGGCGGCCATTTCTGCTGCCATCCGGCGTTTCCCTTTCACACAAACTGGCGTTCGAGCTGTGATCGAAATGCAGCATTACGGAATGGTGCTTGCTGAAACGATAGCCAGCATCAATGGCCTCGCGGAACAATACACGGCAGCCAAGGGACTTGCGAGTCTTGCCATCCTTGTCACCATACAGGTGACCATCGTGAACCATACCACCGAAACTGAAACCGGCGAACCAGTCATCCCAGAAATCAACTTCCCACTGCAAGGCGAGATAGGCCTGACTGGTCATGCTTGATCCGCTGTAACTGATACCCAGTTGCGGACGTGGTGACCATATGGCTTCCAGGATATCAGGCGACGTGAACAGAACTTCGATGTTGTAGTCCTCTCCGCTTTCTTCGTTAGCGGAAAAGGGCCCCGTGTCGTGCAGGAAGACCCCAGCGCGAATTTCAGAAACCAGCCCGGACTGATCGTTGGTCTCGACCTCTGATTGAGGTTGTTGTGGGGTGTGAAATGCCCGAGGAGTGGTCGTTGCCGCAGGAGTGCCGACAATAGTTGCTGGAGCCTGGGCCGGGGCCGGATTGGCGAAAGGATGGGGTTCGTTGAGGAAACGATTCATGTCGTAAAGCCCGGACGCGGCAAGGGATTCCTGAGAGATCAGGAAGATCTGCATAACCACGATGATAAGCGCCCAGGGCATTGTCTTTTCCACCTCGTCAACTTTTATCAGGCTATTTCATAGCCGATTGTACTTTGCCAGGAAAGCCTGGTGATCGACCAAGTAGGTTTTGTTCTTCTGCAATAAATAAAGGTGGCGGATCAGTGTCAGGCTGGAAACCAGAATTAGGATTGCCGATAGTGCCGATAAGACGCGCCAGATATCCAGTTTGCCGGAATTTGCCTCAGTGGTGTCAATCTCTGAGCACGGTTTCAGGCCTTCGGCGAGAAACTGTTCACGCAATTCCTGATTGGCTGGCGAGTTGTCGCTGAAGGAGAAGCATTCCGTTTCCTGATATAGCGAGAACGTATCGGGCATGTTGGTCGTCAGCCATGCCGCACTGAAAACGAGAATGATCGCCGCCGCCTTAATGAAAGTTTGCGATTCACGGATGCGCTTTTGCAGCCACTGTTCCTGATCGGCAGACAAAACCAGCCGCAGGTTTTCGTCCTTCACATGCTGTGCGTCGGTCAATGGGTCGCCTCCTAGAAAGCCGCAATGTCGGTTTGGGCGCGGCCCAGGATCAGGGCGTGGATGTCGTGGGTGCCTTCATACGTGTTGACGGTTTCCAGATTGATCATGTGTCGCATGACGTGGAAATCTTCGGTAATGCCCATGCCGCCGTGCATGTCACGCGCTTGCCGCGCGATGTCCAGCGCCTTGCCGGCCGAGTTGCGCTTGACCAGTGAAATCAGTTCCGGCGGGCAGGTGCCGTCATCAAGCATGCGCCCGACCCGCAGGCATGCTTGCAGGCCGATGGAGATTTCCGTCTGCATGTCGGCGAGCTTTTTCTGGATCAACTGATTGGCGGCCAGCGGCTTGCCGAACTGTTTGCGTTCCAGCGTGTAGTCGCGCGCCGCATGCCAGCAGAATTCTGCCGCACCCAGCGCCCCCCAGCCGATGCCGAAGCGGGCCTTGTTCAAACAACTGAACGGGCCTTTCAGTCCGCGCACCTCGGGGAAGGCGTTTTCTTCGGGCACCTCGACACCATCCATGACGATCTCGCCAGTGGTCGATGCACGCAGCGACATCTTGCCCTTGATCTTGGGCGCGCTGAGACCGGGCATGTCTTTTTCAAGGATGAAGCCGCGGATTCCGCCTTCGCACATGGCCCACACGACAAACACGTCGGCGATGGGGGCGTTGGTAATCCACATTTTACTGCCGGTCAGTTTGTAGCCGCCGTCGATAACCTCGGCCCGGGTTTTCATGGACGCCGGGTCCGAACCGCTGTCGGGCTCCGTCAGCCCGAAACAGCCAACCCATTCTCCGGTCGCCAGTTTGGGTAAGAATTTCTGTCGCGCTTCTTCGGTGCCGAAGCTGTAGATGGGAAACATCACCAGCGACGATTGCACGCTCATGGCGGAACGATAGCCGCTGTCGACGCGCTCGACCTCGCGTCCGGCCAGCCCGTAACAAACGTGGTTCAGTCCGGCACAGCCGTATTCTTCAGGCAGGGTGGGCCCAAGCAAACCGAGCGCCCCCATTTCGAGCATGATCTCGCGATCGAAATGCCCATCGCGATTGGCCTCGATGACGCGCGGCATTAATTTGTGCTGGGCGTATTCGTAAGCGGTGTCACGGACGAGGCGTTCTTCCTCGGTCAGTTGGTCTTCAAGCCGGAAGGGGTCCTGCCAATCAAAAGACGCTGTACTCATTGCGTTTTCAGTACCTTTCTTAAGCGTATGCGCTTGCCGTCAAGATACGTGTCGGTGGCGATCATGGTGACTTCCGTCCGTTGCCTCTTGCCGGGTTTTGTTTTCTCGGTGGTGATTACATTAAGCGCGATTCCGCCCGACGGCCACCATTGGAAATGACATTTTCTGGCATCGGTTCCGGCCTTGGTGCATTCGCTGGTGCCGGGCTTGCCGTGTTTGTCGCCGATGCCATCGAGAATTTCAATTTCGCTGCGCCCGATAAAGGCCTGGTCGGAACGCATGCGATAGGCCTTGTCGCGGCCATCGACCTTGACGAACCACAAGGTGTAATTGGCCCCTTCAAAACGAAACGAGCCGATAGATTCGCCGGTCGCAAGGGTTTCCAGATTAATGTTTGAATGCAGTTGCCTGACCGCATCCCCCGACATACCAAGGTTGACGCCACCCATTTTAAAACTGGTGGTGTCTTGATCCTTGCTGAAGAACATCTTCTTCCAGTCGATGGATTGACCAACATTGGTCTCGAACAGGACAAACAGCCCCAGCGCCATCATCCCGAGAACACACATGACAAACAGGGTGCCGATGCCGGGGCCTCGTTGTTGGCTGCGGCCAGCACGACGGTCAGTCCGGATGCGCCGGTCGGTGCGGGCGCGTCGGTCATGGCGGCGTTTTTCATCAGTCGGCGCTTGTGGTGTTCGTGTGATCGGCATAGAGATTCCACTTTAAATTCGGCTTATTGTCACACGGGCACGGGTAAAACCGGAATGTTTTATTTGCCGCTATATGTCTGGATAATTTGCCTAAAATTTGAACTTCTAGACACCCAGGTGGCGGTGATGAATGTCGGGCTTTCCTGACAGTTCATGGGCGTCGCCGGAATAAACGACACGGCCTTTTTCGATGATGACGGCGCGGTCCGATAGCTCGAGCAGACGGTCCAGTTCCTTGTCAATAATCAGCACTGCAATGCCGGTGGCGCGAATGTCAGAAATCATTGCCCAGATTTCCTTGCGGATCAGGGGCGCCAGTCCTTCGGTTGCCTCGTCCAGTACCAGCAGGTCCGGGTTGGTCATTAGCGCGCGACCGATGGCCAGCATTTGTTGCTCGCCGCCTGATAATTGATTGCCCATATGCGACAGGCGTTCGGCCAGCCGGGGAAAGACGGCGAGAGTTTTTTCCAACGTCCACGGTTGTTGTCCTTCCGGTTTAGGCAGGGCCCCGGTGCGTGCCGCCATGGTCAGGTTTTCTGCGACCGTCAGGTTGGGAAAAATCTCGCGGTTTTCAGGCACCAGCGCCAGACCGGCCTGGGCAATCTTGTGGACTGGTGCCGCCGTCATGTCCTGGTCGTGGATCTGGATCGTTCCATCGTCGGGTTTTAGCAATCCGAACAGGCAACGGATCAGCGTCGTCTTGCCCATGCCGTTGCGACCCAGCAGGGCGACGCATTCCCCGGCGCCGACGGTCAGGTCAATGCCGTGCAGGATGTGGCTGGACCCATAACGGGCGTGCAAGTTGCTGATTTTCAGCATCACTCGCCCCCTCCCAAATAGGCTTGTCGGACGGCATCGCTATCCTTGATATCTTCAGGCGCAGCCGTTTCCAGAACCTTGCCATCAACCATGACGGTGATGGTGTCAGCCAGTTTGAAAACAGCGTTCATGTCGTGTTCGATCAGGATCATTGTGTGTTCGCGGCCCAGCTGTTCTAGCAGCGCGATCATGCGTAGCGTCTCGTCCGCCCCCATTCCGGCCAGCGGTTCGTCGAGCAGAAGAACCCGTGGGTTGGCGGCCAGGATCATCGCGATTTCGAGCCGGTGTGCCTCGCCGTGGGTTAGGTCGCTGGCCAACCAGTCGCGCTTTTTCAGCAGCCCGCACATTTCAAGGGCCTGTTCGGCCGCCTCGTTAGCCTGCCGGTCGGCGCGCGCCGGGCGTAGAAATCGCATGGTGCCAGAACGGGGCGCATTGGCCCCAAGCCAGCAATTGTTCAAACAGGTGAAGTCGCTAAGGATGCTGGTTTTCTGATAGCTGCGAGCAATGCCAAGCCCGGCGATGCGTTCAGGCGTATGTCCGGTGATGTCCAGATCGTTGAAATGGATGCTGCCGCTATCGGATGTCAGGTCGCCCGACAGCAAATTGATCAGGGACGTTTTCCCCGCACCATTGGGGCCGATAACCGCATGGGTTTCGCCATGCCTGAATTCCAGCGAAACATCATCGACGGCGGCCAGCGCACCGAAATGCCGGGTTAAAGCTTGGGTGTGCAGGACAATGTCACTCATCGATTTTGCCTTGTGTCCTGTCGATCAGTCCGGCCAGTCCGCGGGGCAGGAATATGACAATGGCGACGATGAACAACCCCATCAGGCCGAGCCAGTAGGGAGTCAGTTCAGCGAGAGCTTCTTCGACGCCGATCAGAACGAAGGCCCCCAATATTGGTCCGCTTAATGTGCCAATGCCGCCAAGAATAACCATCATCAGAACCAACCCCGATTGCTGCCATCCCATCAGGGCCGGGCTGACATATTCCGCCTGATAGGCGAGCAGGTATCCGGCCAGCCCCGCAAGCGCGCCAGCGATAACAAAACTGATCAGCCGGTAACGTGTCGTCGGATAGCCCAGCGCCCGCATACGTTTCTCGTTGGCCTTGATGCCCTGAATGGCTTGGCCGAACGGCGAGGCGACCAGCATCCGGCAAACCAGATAAGCCGAGAGGAGAAACGCCAGCACCAGATAGTAATAACTTGCCTCGCCGGTGAAATCGGTGAGTACCCAATCGCCGATCCGCACTTCCGGTTTGGAGAAAATCAAACGACCGTCGGAACCACCGAAGAAACTTGAATCATGAACGGCGTAAAAGGTCATCTGGGCGAAGGCCAGCGTCACCATGATAAAGTAAATGCCGGTTGTGCGCACGACCAGCAGACCAATCAGCAGGGCGAAAGCACCTGCCGCGAGCATGCTAAGCGGCAAGGTGATGAACATGTTGGCGGCTTCATATTCGGGGGCCAGCATGGCACCTGCGTAGGCCCCGACACCCAGAAAGGCGGCATGGCCGAAGCTGATCATGCCGGTATAGCCGATCAGCAAATCGAGGCTGATGGCGAAAATCGCCAATGCCATAATCTTGGTTGCCAGTAACAAGTAATACTCACCGGCCACCAGCGGTAGCCCGACAAGGGCGATCAGCGTCGCCATCATGATCAGACCATGGATGCGGGTCGGGCTCTTCATCGCTTGACCCTTCCAAACAATCCGTGCGGTCGCCAGACCAGTGCGGCTGCCATGACGCCATAAACGGCGAAGCTGGCGAATTCAGGAAGCATGGCTTTGCCGAAAGCATCGGCCAGCCCGATCAGCATGGCACCGGCGAATGCCCCCTTGATGGACCCAATGCCGCCAATAACGACGATCACCAGCGAGACCACCAGAATGTTCTCGCCGATCCCCGGATAGACGGCTTCGACAGGGGCGGCGATGATGCCGGAAAATGCCGCCAGTCCCGCCCCGATGGCAAAGACAACGGCGAACAGGCGGTTGGCATCGACGCCCATGGCTTGCGCCATTTCCCGGTTGGACGCGGCGGCCCGGATGGTCATGCCGAGGCGGGTCTTTTTAATGACGCCATACAGGCCCGCACCGACGGCGATGCAGACTGCCGAAATGAACAACCGATAAACCGGATAGGTTTGGGTGTCGGTCAGCGCGATGGAGCCAGATAGCCATTGGGGAACGGCGACGCCGTAAACGTCATTGCCCCATATCAGGCGCTGCGCTTCGTTGAAGATCAGAATCAATCCGTATGTCAGCAGCACCTGATCCAGATGGTCGCGCCCATGAAGGTGCGAAATGCAAATGCGTTCGACCGCGAACCCGATCAGCAACGCCACGGGCAAAGCGATCAAGGCTGCGATCAACAGATTTCCGGTAATGCCGGTTAGCGACCATGCCAGGTAAGCACCGATCATGTAGAACGAGCCATGGGCCAGATTGATGATGCCCATGACACCGAAAACAAGAGTCAGGCCGCTGGCCACCAGAAACAACAGAAACCCGTATTGGATGCCGTTCAGGGCCTGAATCAGATAGAAGGATGTTTCCACCCTATAACTTGCATCCTGTTCCCGGGTCTTCCAGTGCTTCGTGGGCGACACCAAGGATGACGTTGCGACCATTTTCGACGCGTCTGAGATAAATGTTCTGGATCGGATTGTGGGTGGGTGACATGCGCCATGGGCCGCGCGGCCCTTCGACGATGGTGTTTTCCATGGCCTTGATGATTTCAGGTGTCGCGGTGGTGTCGCCGCCGACCGCCGCCATTGCCAGCAACAACAATGAACCTGTGTCATATCCCTGAACGGCAAAGACATCGGCATTGCGCCCGCTGGCCGTTTTGAAGTCGGCCATGAATTTGTGGTTCACCGGATTGTCCAGCGTGTCAGCCCAGTGCATGGTGGTGACGATGCCTTCGGCAGCCGCACCCTGTGCCTGGAGTGTGCCTTCGGTAACGAAGGTGCCGTAAAGCGGGATTTGGGCTTTGTCGATGGACGCCGCGTAATCCTTGACGAATTTCACGGCACCGCCGCCCGAGAAAAATACCCAGACCGCATCGGGCTTGATGGCGGCGATTTTAGTGAGCAACGGCTGGAACGAGACGGACGGGAAATCGACCCACAGTTTTTCAATGCCGGACGCATCGCCCCCGGCGTCCGAGTACCCTTGGGCGACGGCATCGGCCATTTGTTTGCCGGCGGCATAGTTCCACGTAAGCGTGACGATTTTCTTGTGACCGCGTTTGTGCAGTTCGGTACCCATGGGATACGAGGTCTGCCAGTTGGAAAACGAGGTGCGGAAAATGTTCGGCGCACAGGCTTCGCGGGTCAATTGATTGGCCCCGGCGTTGGGAACCACCATGATGGTCTTTGGTGCCTTTTTCATGACCTTGGTCATCGCCATGCCGACACCGGAATGGACCGGCCCGACGACGAAGTCGACCTTGCGGCCCTTGACCAGTTTGGTGGCGTTATCGACGGCCTTGGGCGGGGCGGCTTCACTGTCCAGTTTGATGTAGTCGACGTTACGACCCCCCAGCATGCCGCCGGCTTGGGCGATGCGCATCATCATGGCGTCGGTAATATTCTCGCCCAGTTTCGCATAGGTTCCGGAAAACGGCAGCATGATGCCGACCTTGATCGGGGCCTGGGCACCGATGGCGAAGCGGGTCGGGATAAAGGTTGAGGCCGCCGCCAGTCCGCCCGTCGCCGCCGCGCCAGCAATGAAGTTGCGTCGTGTTGTCGCGGGGTTGCCGGACGTGGTCTTTTTGGACATGGAATTCTCCCTGATTGATTTTGCAAATACTAGGGGGGCATGGTGCAGGAGTCATCCTTTCTTGCGACAGGCCCGGCGTCTGCGTCATAGTGTCGCCGTGCAAAAGGATTTCCTTAAAGGCGGGGCGATGAAACTTTCCAGACAACAACTGACGGAGCGACTGAAAGATATCCGGCTGTTATGCCTTGATGTCGATGGGGTGATGACCGACGGCGGACTGTATTACACCGACGACGGACATCAGATGCGCAAGTTCAACGTCAAGGATGGTGTCGGTATCAAGGCGGTAATGGCTGCTGGTGTCGAACTGGCCATTATTACGGCCAGCGCGACCGATGTGATTACCAAGCGTGCCCAGGATTTGGGCGTGAAGCATGTATTTCCCAGCGTTGACGATAAACTGGAAACCCTGCGGGGCTTGTGTGACACGTTGGGAATTGGTCTAGGCGATGTTGCCCATATGGGCGACGACAGCAACGATATGGTCGTGCTTCAGGCTGTCGGTCTGGCGTTGACTGTTTCGGACGCCGTCGATGAGGTTCTGGAAATCGCCGATTATGTGACCGACAAGGTCGGTGGTCGTGGCGCGGTGCGTGAAATCGCCGACATGGTGGTGGCGTCGCGAAGTTAGGCTACCCCTGCCAGCGTTCAATCAGTTCGTGTTCAAGCCCCAGATGATCCAGTGCGCGCCCGACGGTTTGGCTGACGATATCGTCGATGCTTTCGGGGCGATGATAAAATGCCGGGACCGGCGGCAGGATGGTCGCCCCGTAATCCGCAGCACGTGCCATCAATTCCAGATGCCCTTTGTGAAGCGGTGTCTCGCGCACCATCAGAACCAGCGGGCGGCGTTCCTTCAGCATCACATCGGCGGCGCGGATCAGCAGGTTGGTGTCGAAACTGTTGGCGACGCCCGACAGGGTCTTGATTGAGCACGGTGCGATAATCATGGCGCGGCACCTGAACGATCCACTGGCGATGGCGGCCCCGATGTCCTTGTTATTGTGGACCGTATCGGCAAGGTCGCGCACATCGTCGATGGACATATCGGTTTCGATGTCGATGGTTCTAGCACCGGCCTCGCTGATAATCAGGTGAGATGGCTGGCCGATCTTGCGCAACGCCTTTAAGGTCTCGATGCCATAGACGACACCGGTCGCGCCGGATATACCGACGATAACAGGTGTGGTACTTTTTTCAGGCATTGGGAATTCCTTGGTGTTCTGGCCGGATGATCCCCCTTTCATAGCGATATCGCCTTGGTCGGGGCAAGTATTTGTCGGGCAGGGCAAAAAACGCTATAGAGGCATCATGCATCGTTTCGTTCATACATTGGCGCGTTCTTTCGCGATTGTTGTCTTCATTACGGGTGGCCTTGCCGCCTGTTCGACGCCGCCGTCTGTCTATAAGAAGGGCGAGTTTAATCGGGCGGACCCGGATTTTGGCAAGGAAGTGACGGATATTACGTCGGTGACGATCTGCTACAGTGCCTATTCATCGACACCCGCCGAGGTCGCGGCAATGGCGAGGGACGAATGTGGAAAGGTCGGAAAAACGGCAATGTTTACCGGCCAAAGCTATGACAATTGCCCCCTGTTTACACCGGTTTCCGCCAATTATCAGTGTGTTGGGCAATAAATCCCTAAGTCGGGGATTCCCCTTGCTGCTCAAATAATTTATAGTATTTGGCCTTGCAGGCAGAACGGCCAGTGCATTTGAAGCGGAGTGGATCATGAGAAAGATTGCAATCGTTTCCCTGACGGCCATGACGGCGATGACCGGCGCGTGTTCCAACGTCGATACCGGGTATGGCCTGACAACATATGAAGTGGCGGGCATGGTCGCCGGTGGTTTCGCCGGTGGCACTATCGGTGCGGAAATTGGCGGTGGAATGGGCAAGATGATCAGTATCGCCACGGGCGCGCTGATTGGAACGGGTGCCGGTTATGTTGCCGGTAGCATGCTCAATGTCGACGATCAGGCGGCATACGATAAATCAGCCCAACAGGCCCTGAACTCGGCTTCTGACGGCAGTGTGTCGAATTGGTCGAACCTCGATAGCGGCAATGGCGGGATTATTATTCCGACCCGCAGCTACGTTACCCGTGACGGCCGCAATTGCCGGGAATACCGGGTGACCCACGCCATCAAGGCAGAGGGTTCGAATGCCAGCGCCATTATCCGCAAGGACGGCGCGGCGTGCCAGCAAGCCGACGGTTCCTGGCAAAAGCTCGAAGAAGATATGGGCTGACCCGATTTCGGGCGAGGCATCAGAACAAGGCGAAAAACCATTGCTGACATTCGCCTTGATGTTTGTTTTCGCCTACGCCGTTCTTGTCGGGGTTCTGTATTTTCTTCAGCGCTCTTTGCTGTATCACCCGGACACCAGTCAACCTGACATGAAAGCCGCCGGGGTGGCGGATATGCAGGCGGTGCAAGCAACCACGTCCGACGGGTTGGAATTGCTGTCGTGGTATCGGGCGGCGGATGCCGACATGCCGACAGTGGTTTTGTTTCAGGGCAACGCCGGAAATATCGAGCTTCGGGGAAGCAAGGCGCGGCCGTTTATGGATGCCGGATACGGCATGATGCTGGTTGGCTATCGCGGTTTCGGGGGCAACCCGGGCAGCCCCAGCGAGCAGGGGCTTTATGAAGATGCCCGTGCGGCGCTGCGCTATCTGGGCGAAAACGGGGTCTCTGCTGAGCGGGTCGTGCTGTATGGGGAATCCCTTGGCACCGGCGTCGCTGTCAGGATTGCAGCCGAGCAGGCAGGCGAAAATGCGCCGGTTGCTGCGGTCGTTCTGGAAGCGCCGTTCAGCTCCATCGTCGATGCCGCGGCTTTCTATTATCCGTACGTTCCGGTCAGCATGATGCTGAAGGACCGTTTCAATTCCATAGATGCCATTGCCGATATCGGTGCGCCTGTGCTTTTCGTCCATGGCGAGGAAGACGAGGTGACGCCGATACGCTTCGGCAAGCGGCTGTTCGACGCCGCCGAGGAGCCAAAACAGGCCTTTTGGGTGCGTGATGCCGGACATAATGACCTGGCTGAATTTGGTCTGCACGACAGGGTGACCGATTTCCTGAACGGCTTGAACCCGCCAAAGCCCTGAAAACAGGGTAAATATTTGGTAAAATCCTTGTTGGTTTTGTGACCGATTTCCTATAAACTACTAGATGTAGAGGTTTAAACGGTGCCGGAGTCTGTCCGGGCATCGTTGCAGTTGTATGGGAAGTGGTTTTAGGCATGAGCTTGATACCAAGAACGCCACCGCCAACGGCGCCGACAAGCGTTACGCAAACGCGTATGCCTGCCGGTTCGCGTCAGGTCGCGTCATCGGATTCCTCTCCCATTGAGGAAATCAGTTCGCAGACAGGCATTGCGTTCGACAATTCACTGATTTTCAGAGACGAAAACGCCAACTTTAAACGTCAGGAAGAGCGCCCACGCAACAGGGAGCTCGTCGATTACCCCGGTTCCAGCGAGACCTTCGCGACGATCTTTGAAGAGGTCAATAACGGCGGTGGCAGCGAAAGTGCCAACAATTCCCGGCGTAGCGGCTTTGCCGGATTGTTAGCCCGCGCCATTAACGTCTATGAAGCGACTGCCAAAACCATCCACGGTCAGGAAGATGTGCGTGGCGCCTCTGTCAGCCTGACCCTCTAATTTTCTTTAAGCTTTAATGTCGATGACTGTTTTGGCCATGTCTTCGACGTGCCTGATCAGGCTGGCGTTGGCTTTGTAGCTGACATGTGCCTGCATCATGTTGGTGATTTCGCGCACCATATTGACGCCTTCACCGAGTGTCGGCGAGACAGAGACAAGAACACCGCCCGATGCATAGTCGGTGGTCGTGTTCTGTTGCGTCGTCAGAGTCTTGGCGGTGACCTGTAAGGGCTGGAATTCCGCCGTTCTGGCGTTGGCGATGTTGTGGGCGGCAACGTTGACACGTACGGAATCCGCGTTCAGTCCTGAAATTGCCGCCGACAGGGTTCCTGTGATGCTCATGTGTGAAACTTACATCACTTGCGGAGAACCATCAGTGATGCAGGTCACATAAGCGTTAATGATTTGTTCGTTATCTCGGAGAAGACTCAAATGTTCCGTACTTTCGGTGCCTGATGAGGGATCAATATGACGTCTGCCGTCGAGTCCGCTTTTGATGTTGCGCTCTGGTTCGCCGACACCGCGCTGGAGCAAAACGAGTACCTACAACCGCAAAAACTGCATCGGTTGCTGTTTTTGTCGCAGGCTTATTATTCTATTGCCTATAACAGCCAGAGGCTGATGCCGGCCGTCTTCATCGCCGAGGAAATGGGCCCGATCGAGCCGAACGTCTATAAGGCTTTTCATAAGGGCCGCCCGAACATCGATGCCGAATTGTTCCTGCCCGAAGAAGTCGAGAACTTCCTCGATAACCTGTGGCGGCGTTTCGGCCATCATTCTCCGGAACGTCTGACCACATTGTGTAAAGACACAATGGCCTTCAAACAGGCCATGAAAAAGGGCCGTCGGACGGAGATTCCACTGCGCGCCATGCAACTGTCGTTTGCCCGCGCCGAGGAAACGCCCTCCCTGCAACAGGTCATCAAGCCGAAACTGATGCGTTCCCAGACCGGACGCCCCGTTGCAGTCAAACGCTGGACACCGGGTATTGCAAGCAGCGCCAAGGGCTGACCTGAGGCGAAATTTCGCTTTTTCCCGCACTGTGGCAATGTATTAACGGTAGCCGATTTGCTATTGCGGTTCTCTGACACTCCGATACACTCTTAGTAATTAAACGCATTATAAAAAGCGTTTGGCCTTCGATATTGAGGGCAAGAACAGGAAATCCAGGGAGGATTGTTATGTTAGGAAAAACGAAGTTTCTGACCGCGCTTGCTGTCGGAGCGGTCGCAACCGGGCTTGTCATGCCCGGCGATGCGAATGCCAAAATGGAAGGCGACACCATTACTCTTGGTGCCGCATTGTCGTTCACCGGCAAATATTCAACCAACGGCAAGCACACCAAGAACGGCTATGACCTGGCCGTCAAACGCGTCAACGAGATGGGCGGCGTCAAGATTGGTGGCAAAACCTACAAGCTGAAGGTCAAGTATTACGACGATGAATCGACCCCGGCTCGTGGCGCACAGTTGATCGAACGTCTTGTCAATCAGGATGGCGTCAAGCTGATGCTTGGGCCGTATTCATCGGGCATGACCAAGGCCATGGCCCCGGTCACCGAAAAGTACGGTATCCCCATGGTTGAAGGTAACGGCGCGTCACGTTCGCTGTTCAACAAGGGCTACAAGTATCTGTTCGCGGTGCTCTCCACCTCGGAACAGTACCTTGCTGAATCGATCAATCTGGCCGCCCAGAACGCCGGTAAGATCGGCAAGAAAGCCAGTGACCTGAAGATTGCGCTGGCCATGGAAAACGATCCGTTTTCCCAGGACATCCGCGCCGGTGTTATGGACGATGCCAAAAAGCACGGCATGAAAATCGTCATTGATGACAAGCTGCCCAAGGAACTGAACGACATGACCGCGACCCTGACCAAGGTGAAAGCCTTGAGCCCGGACGTGCTGGTCGTATCCGGTCCCTCCAAGGGTGCTGCATTGGCCATCCGGCAGATTGCAGAAATGAAAGTCAACGTGCCGATGCTGGCGATGACACACTGTGAAGCGGCGAAGGTTCAGGACAAGTTCCCGGGCAAGTCCGATTTCACACTGTGTGCCACCCAGTGGGCGGCTTCCATGGCGTATTCCGACAAGTGGTTCGGTACAGCCAGCCAGTATGCGGACCTGTTCCGTAAAACCTACGATGGCTACACGGTTGTTCCGTATCAGGCGGCTGAGTCGACGGCTTCGGTTCTGGTGTTTGTCGATGCAATCCAGCGTGCCGGTTCCGCCGACCCGAAGAAGGTCCGTGACGCCCTTGCGGCGACCGAAATGCAGACCTTCTACGGGAACGTTAAGTTCTCGAAGGCTGGTAACAACATAGCTAAGCCGATGGCTTTGCGTCAGATCATTGACGGCAAATACTATGTTGTGGCGCCGTCCAAGTGGGCAGAAAAGAAGGTCACCTTCCCGATGCCGACATGGAAAAAGCGTTAATCTGAAACCATAGATAACCCGCTCTCGCCGATACAGGCGGGGGCGGGATTTTCTTTTATTATTTCGGGACGGTCACGCCTATGTGGGACAACATTCTGGTCCTTGTTCATGCGCCGATTTTCAATGTCCAGTTGTTAATCGACGGGATTCTCGTCGGCTCAATTTTTGCCCTTGCCGCCTACGGCATGGCTTTGGTCTGGGGGGTGATGGACATCATCAACATCGCCCAGGGTGAATTCGTTATTCTTGGCGGGTTCGTGACATGGTGGCTGACAACCCATGGGGTTAATCCATTCCTTGGAATTCCCATTTCATTCGTCGTCCTGTATGTGGTCGGCTGGATCGTTTATAAAATTGTCATCTGTAGGGTGGTCGACCAGGACCTGTTCATATCAATTCTGGCGACATTCGGTATTTCGATCCTGTTGCAGCAATTAATGAACCTGATGTTCACGGCCGATGTGCAAACCGTTGAATCCGGGCTGGGATCTTTTTACCTGTTTGGCGAAACGGTGACGGTATCGGAGATCAAGGTTGTCGGGTTCATTCTGGTCCTTGTTTTAGGCGCGGCACTGGTTGCGTTCATGTCGAAATCAAAGACCGGCAGGGCGATACGCGCGACCGCCCAGAATGCCCGTGCGGCGCGGATCATGGGTATCAATACCGATAATATCTATGCCATTACCTTTTCATTGAATGCCGCCATTTGCGGTGCCGCCGGGGCGTTGGTGGTGATGACCTGGAATGTGCAGCCGTTTCAAGGGCTGGCGTATACGGTGCGATCGTTCATGATCGTCATCGTTGCCGGTATTGGTAATTTACCTGCCGTTATTGTAACCGGGCTGGGGCTGGGTGCATTAGAGAACTTTGCCGGATTTATCCTGGGCATTGAATTCCAGATGGCCTTTATATTCTCGTTGCTGGTTGTGATCCTGGTGTGGCGAAATCATCTGCTGAAAAAACATCGGCAGGTGCTCCGATGAAATGGCCGCTGGATGATAAAACCCTGTACGGAATAATTTTACTGGTGCTGGTCGCGTTGCCGCTGATGGCACCGACATACCATATTCAAATGGCCTATCTGGGCGTGATGATCCTGTTGTCGATGACGTGGGATGTTCAGGGCGGGCAGGCTGGATATAATTCGTTCGGTAACATCTTCTTCTTTGGCATCGGCATGTACACAACCGCTGTCGTGCAGCGAAGCATGTTCTTCGACTTCGATGAATACGAAAAGACCGCCGGTTCGCTGGATGCCATTTCCTCGTCGGATTACGTTATAAGCCTGGGCGTTGGTTTCGGGGCGTCGGGCATCCTTTGCGTGCTGGTCGCGTTGGTGATTGGCTCTGCCGTGCTGGGGCTCAGGGGCCATTACTTTGCCATTTGTACGTTGGGGCTTGCGATTGGGGCCGGTGAAATAGCCGGTGGCATCGACTATATCGGTGCTGGTTCTGGCATGGTCACGCCGGTTTTCCCTGATGGACTGGGCTCAAAAGGGCAGTTCTTTTATATCATTTTCATGGTCTTGGCGACGGTCTGTCATTTCACCCTGAAATGGCTTTATGGCGGGCGTTTCGGGCTTGCCTTGAACGCCATTCGCGACGACGAGGACAAGGCCGAGGCCATGGGCCTGCACACCACCCGATACAAGGTGATGGGCTGGATGCTGTCGGCCTTTTTCCTTGGCATCACTGGCGGTGCCATGGGCAACCTGATCGGATTTATAGATCCCGTCGATACAGCGTTTGCCGGTGCGACCTTTGGTGTGTGGATGGTGTTGATGGCAATCCTTGGCGGCAAGGGAACCATTTGGGGCCCGGTCATCGGGGCGATTATTTTCCACGTCGCACAGGAATTGTTATGGGCGCATCTGTTCGGTTGGCAGCGCGTCGCGCTGGGCGCCATGATCGTTGGCATCGTGGTCTTCTTCCCGCAAGGGATTATGGGCTATATCCGGGCGCAGTGGCCGCATCTTCTGGGCCACAAGGTCGACGAGGCGATGACCATCGAAGACAGCAAGGGGGGAACCACATGACCACCCATCTGCTGGAAGTGGACGGCGCATCGAAAGCCTTTGGCGGCGTTATCGCCAACAAGGATATTTCGATTAAGGTGCCGGAAGGTAAAATCATCGGCCTGATCGGGCCGAACGGATCGGGAAAAACGACGCTGTTCAATTCCATCGTCGGCTCACATCCCATCGATGCCGGTTCGGTGCGTTTTCAAGGCCAGGAAATTTCGCAAATGCTGGTCCCTGAAATTGCCCGCCTGGGCATGCTCAGGACATTCCAGCAGACTCGCATATACGGCAAGATGACATGCATTCAGAACATGTTGATCAGCATGCCGCACCGCAATACCACCGTTACGCACATGTTCGGGAAATTCTCAGCCCCAGACCACGAAAAGGTCGAAAGGTTGCTGGAATTCGTCGGCTTGTATTCGAAGCGTACGTTGTTGGCGGGTGATCTGTCGTTCGGTCAGCAAAAGTTGCTGGAATTCGCCATGGCGCTGATGAACGACCCAAAGCTGCTGCTGCTGGATGAGCCGACGGCGGGCATTAACCCGACCCTGATTAACGGTCTGATTGATCGTCTGAAAAAGGCCAATGCGGAATTTGGCGTGACCCTGTTGGTGATCGAACACAACATGCGGGTGATCATGAATTTGGCCGAGCACATTTATTGCCTTGCCCATGGCGAAATGTTGGCAGAGGGCATTCCGACCGAAATACAAAACGACCAACGCGTCATCGAAGCCTATCTGGGGGCGCATTGATGGCTGACGAAGAAAACAAGAAAGGCATCAGAGGTTACGGGCATGGTTCTGTCGACGTTGTGATGTCCGTCGACGATGTTGCGCGCGATGCCGAGAACCTGAGTGCCAATCGCCCCGATATTGCCCGGCTTGATGAACTGGCCGGTGACGAGGCGTTTCTGTCCATCGAAAACCTTGTTGCCGGTTACGGCAAGATGGAGATTATCCACGATTTCGACCTGCGTGTCGGTTCCGGGCAATCGTTGTGCCTGATCGGCCCGAACGGGGCAGGCAAATCGACGATCCTGCATTCGATTTATGGCTTCACCAATATCACCGGTGGGGTGATCAAGGTCGGCGATGCCGATATTACCCGCACCAGTTCCAACCAGAAACTGAAGAACGGCGGTATTGCCTACATCCTTCAGGACAATTCAGTATTCCCGGATATGACGGTCGAAGAAAACCTGTTGATGGGCGGATATTTGATGGACAGCACCGACGAGGCGATGGCGTCGGCCGAACGGGTGTTCGCAAAGTATTCCCGTCTGGCGGACCGTCGCGACCAGAAGGCCGGGGTTTTGTCGGGTGGCGAACGCCGACTGCTGGAAATCTCGCGCGCCTTGGTTATGGAGCCTGACGTGCTGTTGGTTGACGAGCCGTCCATTGGTCTGGAGCCGCGCTTTATCGATATGGTTTTCGAGATTCTCGACGACCTGCAAAATCACGAAGGCAAGACCATCATCATGGTCGAACAGAACGCCAAGAAGGGGCTGGAATTTGCCGACATCGGCTATGTGCTGGTGTCAGGCGAACTGGCAATGGCGGGACCGGGTGCGGAACTGCTGGAAGACCCGGAAGTCGGACGCCTGTTTCTGGGCGGCTAGGCGTTTAGCCCCAAACCAGATACAGCGCCAGATAAACACCCAACAGCACGATTACCCATTGCACCATCGAGCCGACAGTGGTGGTCCGTGCCATCACGCCATCGGGGCCATGGTGGCGATAGACAACGCGGATGAAGTGCGCAATGCGCAGGTCGATGCCTGCCTCCAGGCGTTTGATTGCGTGTCCGCCAACCCTCACGGCCCAGCGGGCAAACCGGGGCAACAGCCAGCGGTAGCTGAAATCAAAATCAAGAACCGTGGACTTAAGCTCCGGCGGGTAGAGGCCGGTTCTTTGCAGTACCGCAAACGCCAGCCCTGAGAATATAAGAAGCTGAAGCGTCGTCACCACGTGCGTCATTGTGTACGGCGTGTAATCCACGGGGAACGGCAGCAGCGCATACAATGGCTCGGGGTATACACCAATGCCAATGCAGAAAAACGCAGCCACGCCCATGGCCAGCAGCATGTTGAAGGGGGCCTCTTTGGGCCGTTTGCCGGAATCATGGGCGAAAAAGGCGAAAAACGGAATTTTAATGCCCGAATGATGGAACACACCGGCGGATGCGAACAACAAGACCAAAAAGACGATCAGGTAGCCTTCTTCGGCGGCTGCCGTCAGGATCATGGATTTTGTGACGAAGCCGCTGAAAAGCGGAAAGGCCGAGATAGAGGCGGCACCGACGATACAGAACCCGGTCGTCCATGGCATCGACTTGTACAGCCCGCCCAGTTCCGAGCCCTTGACTGTGCCGACCCGGTGAAGAACCGCGCCCATGGACATGAACAACAGCGCCTTGTAGATGATGTGGGCGAAGGCGTGGCTGACAGCTCCGTTGATGGCCAGCGTCGTGCCGATGCCGATGCCCGCCACCATGAAGCCCAACTGGTTGTTGAGGCTGTAGGCGAGAACCCGGCGCAAATCATTTTCGATGACCGCGTAGAATATGGGGAAGGCGGTCATTGTCGCGCCGATCCAGATCAGCACTTCGGTGCCTGCATAGCCGCGCGCCAGAGCGTAGACGGCGAGCTTCGTTGCAAAGGCGCTGAGAAACACAGTGCCTGTGGCTGAGGCTTCCGGATAGGCATCTTGCAGCCAGTTGTGAAGCATCGGGAAGGCGCATTTAATGCCAAAGGCGAGCAGGATCAAAATGCCGCCGGGGCTATCCAGGCCGATGGCGTTGAAGGCGATCGACCCGGTGGCGTTGGCGTACATGGCCGTGCCCGACAGCAGCAGCAATCCGGATGTTATCTGGACAATCAGATATCTGAACCCGGCACGATAGGCCCGGTCCGTCCGTCTGGACCATATGATGACGGCCGATGAAATTGCCGTCAGTTCCCAATAAAAGAACAGGGTAATCAAATCGCCCGCGAAGACCGCGCCTATGGCCGCGCCGACATGGACAACGGCGGACGTTTGTTCCATGCGGTCGTTGATCTTCCACGCGAAGACGCTGCCCAGGGTTGCGGCGATATAGAAAATATATCCGAACAACAGGCTCAGCTTGTCGACGCGCACGTGGGTTTGTTCTAACCCGAAAGTGGTCATGGTGCCGAACGTGCCCGCTTCCAGCATCGTCAACTGCCAGATGCCCAGCAGTGGCAGGGCGAGCATGTAGCTTGAGCGCACGGTGCCCTTCAGAAACGGCACCAGAAGGGCGCCAACAATGAGCAGCAGCCCGGGTGGAAACTCAGCGGTCATAGAAATCCTCGTCGCGCATCAGGAGTTTCCGCAATTCGCGCGCCGTCAGCACCAGCGCAAATGAAACGGTAAAGCCGAACAGGCCGAAAAATCCGAACCAGTTCTCGAACTCGTATACGACGTGTTTATGGTAAAAGGCGTCCGCTACAAACAGCAGCGCGCAGACAACGACCAGCGCCCAGAAAATCTTGTAGACGTTGTTCATATCGTCAAGCCAGTAGCGCTTGTCGTCTTTCTTGTCGGGGCCTTTATTTTTCGGCAGGGTTTCCGTCATCTCACGTGTCCTCAAATCAACTGTTGAGCAAGGTCTATAAAGACCTCTGGAAATAAGAATAACAATATTGTTCCCGCCGCCGTTACCGTCAGGGCAACGACCATCGGCCACGGCGCTTCGCCGTGATCGTCGGCTTTGTCGGCAGACGGTTTCTTGAAAAATGCGGCATAGACGATGGGCAGGAAGTAGCCTGCATTCAAAAGCGCACTGATGATAATAACGGCCACCGCCGCCATATGCCCGGCATCCATCGCGCCGTTCAGGATATACCACTTGGAAATGAACCCGGCGGTCGGCGGAATGCCGATCATCGACAGCGCACCGATGGCGAAGGCTCCCATGGTCCATGGCATGCGACGGCCGATGCCGTCGAGCTGGTTGATCTCGGTTTTATGGGCGGCGGTATAAATCGAGCCCGCGGCAAAGAACAAGGTGATCTTGCCAAAGGCGTGGGCGACGATGTGCAACGCCGCGCCGACGATTGACAGCGGTGCCAGAATGGCCGTCGCCATCACCACATAGGACAACTGGCTGACGGTCGAATAGGCGAGCATGCGTTTCAGGTTATTCTGTCGCAAGGCGATGGTCGATGCCGCAAGGATGGTGAAACCGGCGACATAGAACAGCCAATCGGAGTTGACCCATTCGGTCAGGTAATCAATGCCGAACAGATAAACGACGACCTTCAGCACCGTGAAGACACCGGCCTTGACCACGGCGACGGCATGCAACAGGGCGCTGACCGGGGTCGGCGCGACCATGGCGGCGGGCAGCCAGCGGTGCACCGGCATGATCGCCGCTTTACCAATGCCGTACATGTACAAGAACAGCAGGATCGCCGCGACCGGGCCTTCGACGGCCCCGGCCATGATGCCGCCGTCACGGAAATCGAGGGTGCCCGCGTACACCCAGGTCCCCAGAATGGCTAGCAACTGCAAGCCGATGGATGTGGTCAGCAAGATGCCCAGATAAATGCGGGCATTGCGCTTGGCCAAGTCGGTTCCGGCATGGGCGACCAGCGGATAGGTGCAGATGGTTAGCACCTCGTAGCAAATGAACAGGGTCAGCATGTTACCAGCGAAGGCGACGCCGATGGTGCTGGCCAGCGCAATGGCGAAACAAACGTAGAAGCGGGTCTGGTTCATTTCCTTGTTGGCCCGCATGTAACCGATCGAATACAGCGAATTGACGATCCACAGGAAGCTGGCGACGCCCGCAAAGGTCATGCCCAGTGGCTCAAGCGTGAACTGAATTGGCAGTCCGGGCAGCATTTCGCCCAGTGTCAGGGTAGGTCGTGCGCCGTCCATGATCGCCGGGAACAGGGATGCGACCAGCGCGAACAAAGTGACAGCCGTCAACAGCGTGACGGCTTCGCGCAGATTGGCCTGCCTGTTGCCGACAAGGGCGATGCCGACGGAGCCTGCCAGCGGTGTCGCCAGCGCCAGCAGCATGGTTGTTTCGAGGCTCATGCCGAGACTCATGGCGCGCCTCCACCCAGCAGGGTCTGGGCCGCACTGGTGGCGATATCAAGGGTGCGGGTCGCATCAATGCCGAAGTAGACGCTGGCCAATGCCATTACCCACATAGGCGCCAACATGGACAGCGGGGCCTCGGTGATGGTGTCGTTGGACGGATCCTTGAAATAGGCCGCCTCGATAACGCGCCAGATGTAGATCACGGCGAGCAGCGATCCCAGCACGACCAGTCCGGCGACCGGCCACATGCCTTTTTCAAGAACGCCCAGGATCAGGTACCACTTGGAAATAAAGCCGACGGTCAGCGGCACGCCGATCAGGCTCAATCCGCCGATGACGAAAGCGGCCATCGTCCACGGCATGGTTTTACCGATGCCTTGCATATGGCGAATGGAAACGCCGCCAGCCTGCATGAACACCGCGCCCATGGCCAAAAACAGGGTGCATTTCATCAGCGCGTGATTGAAAAGGTGGATGATGCCGCCGGTCAATCCTGTGCTGCTGGCCAGGCTGATGCCCAGAATGATATAGCCAATCTGGGCGACCGATGAATAGGCCAGCATCCGCTTGATATCGTTTTGATAGATGGCGACAGATGATGCCGCGAAGACGCCAATCAAAGCGAGTCCCATCAGGGCTTCCTGGACCAACGGCACGACGGCGAAGACATCGACGCCACCGAACACGGTGAAGACGATGCGGATCAAGATGTAGACCGCGACCTTGGTCGCCGTTGCCGCAAGGAATGCCGTCACCACGGACGGCGCGAAGGCATAGGCGTTGGGCAGCCACATGTGCAGCGGGAACAGCGCCAGCTTCAGGCAGATGCCGACAGTCAGAAATGCGAGTGCGGCGTGGATGGTGCGGCTGTCGGCGACAGCCGGGATCAGGGTCGCCAGATCGTCGATATTCAAGGTGCCGGTCTGCATGTACATCAGGCCGACGCCGATGATGTAGAACGTCGCCCCTATGGTGCCCATGATCAGATAGCGATAGGCGGCGGTCAGGGCGCGGCGATTGCGCCCCAGCGCAATCAGCACATAAGACGACAGTGACGATATTTCCAAAAACACGAACAGGTTAAAGACGTCGCCGGTAATGGCGATGCCAAGCAGGCCGGTCAGACACAGCAGATACATGCAATAGAACAGGTAGATGCGCTCGGAATCGATTTCCCGTTCGACGCTGGCCCGGGCATAGGCGATGACTACCGACCCGATGCCCGAAACGATGACCAACACCAGCGCCCCGACCTGATCCAGACGGTATTCGATGCCCCACGGCGCGGCCCAGCCACCGATGCGGTAATACAAGACCCCGCCATCCATGACCTGGGCCAGCAGCACCAGGGCGATGGCGAACATCGACCATGTGACCAGCAACGTCAGTGCCCACGCGGCACCGGAACGCCGCAGCAACAGCACCAGCGGTGCCGCTATCAACGGCACGATGACCTGTAGAATGGGAAGCTGAGAGGCGATCATGGTGATGCCTCCTTGCCATTGGCGTCTACGTCTTCGGCGACACATTCCTCGATTTCCATCGCCTCGATCTCGTCATCCTCGATGGAGCCAAAGGCGTCCTTGATGCGGACCGTCAGCGCCAGACCCAGCGCCGTGGTGGCGACGCCGACAACAATGGCGGTCAGGATCAGGACATGGGGCAGGGGGTTTGAATAGACCTCGATGCCATCGGCCAGAATGGGCGCGGTCGCCCCTTTGATCTTGCTCATGGAAATATAGAAAACAAAAACCGAGACCTGAAATATGTTCAGACCGACGATTTTCTTGACCAGATTATGGTGCGAAATGACCATATAAAATCCGATCATCATCAGGAACACGACGACCCAGTAATTGAACAGTCCGGTGATCAATTCCATGGCTCAGCCGTCCTCGTCATCATCGTCGACGCGAATGCGACCGTCGAAAATCAGGAAGATGGTGATCATTGCCCCGGCGACAGTAATGCCGACGCCGAATTCAATCAGGGTAATGCCCAGATGCTGTCCGGCGATGGGATCGGTGGCAAGCTGGGAATAATCCAGGAAGTCGCCGCCCATCAGCATGGAAGCGACTCCGACACCGGCATACAGCAGCACTCCGGATGCGAGCATGGCGCGGGTCAGCCAACTGGGCGCGACCAGCCGGGCATTGGTGACGCCGAAGATCAACGCGTACAGAATGAACACGGTGGCAAAGATAACACCGGCCTGAAAGCCGCCGCCGGGTCCGAAGTCTCCGTGGAACTGTACGTACAGGGCGTACAAACCAATCGGCGGGATCAGCAGTTTCGAGACAACCCGTAAAATGGAGGTGCGCGACAACATCAGGTGTTCGGGGCCTCCGGATCATCGGATTTCTTGCGACGGCGACTGCGCCCGCGCCCGATCAGCGCCATGACGCCGACGGCAGCCGTGAAGATGACGGTGACTTCGCCCAGCGTGTCATAGCCGCGATAACTGGCCAGCACCGAGGTGACGATATTGGGCGGGCCGACTTCTTCGCCGGATCTTTCGATAAACCGGGCTGACACACCATTGTGGATCGGTGCCGCCGGATCGCCATATGGCGGCATGTCAAACGTTGCATAGATCAGCAGTGCACCGGTGGCGACGACGATCAACAGCGGTGTCAGCCCCGGTTTGTGGGTGACTTTTTCCATCCGCGTGGTCAGTGCCAGCGTGCCCAGCATTAACACCGTTGAAATACCGGCCCCGACGGCGGCTTCGGTAAAGGCAACGTCGACGGCATCCATGACCAGATACAGCGATGCGGCCAGCAGGCTGTAGATGCCTGACATCATGGCGACCGCGAACAGGCTCCTGATCTGCACCAGGGCATAGGCCGTCACCACCATGAATGACAGCAGGACAATGACGATCAGGTCTTCGATTTGTCGGGCTCCTCTGTCAGGTCGACGCCATCCATGCCGTATTGGGACAGGTCGACATCGTCTTCGCCCTTGTCATCGAGCAGCGGCAACACGCCTTCGGCCTGGGCGGCGCGGGCCAGCGCATGGGTCGTCGTCGGGCTGGTGAAAAACAGAAACACCACGATAAGTCCCAGCTTTACGGTGACCAGGGTCAGTCCCGCCTGAACCATCAGTCCGGCGAAGACCATTCCGGCCCCCAGGGTGTCGATAATTCCGGCACCGTGCATGCGGGTATAGACGTCGGGCAGGCGGTACAGGCCAATGCCGCCGATCAGCATCAGGGCCGAACCGCCGAGCAACAGCGCCCAGCTGATGATGTCAAACAACACCGCCATCAGATGTCCCCCTGATCGGTGTGGGAGACTTTTGGCTCGTGGCCGCCAAACTTGACGAACTTGCTGACGGCGATGGTGCCGATGAAGTTGATCAGCGCGTAGACGAGGGCGATATCCAGAAATTCCGGTCGACCACTGAGAAACCCGTAGACTGCGATCAGCACCATGGTCAGGGTGCCGAAGCTGTTGACAGCCAGTATCCTGTCGTAAACGGTCGGTCCCTTCAGCGCCCGGACAAGCACCAGCAACATGGTCATCAAGACGGCGGCAGTAGCAGCGACGAACATTACCCGGCCCCTTTGACGGTGCCGTCGGCGGCACCTTCGACAATATGGACGCGAGCGTCCATTTCGCCGGTCAGCAGTCCTTCTGCCGATGCCGTGGTCAGGGCATGGATTTCCATTTCTCCGTTTTCAAGCGCCAGCGTTACTGTGCCGGGGGTCAGGGTGATGGAATTGGCATAGGTCACATAGCCCAGTTCGGTAACCTGACTGCCCTTGATTTTTATCACCATCGGCTGAATCGGCAGTTTCGGGTGCAGAATTACGCGGGCTATATCAATGTTGGATTTGACCAGTTCCCAGGCCAGCCACGGCAGGTACATGGTCAGTCGCCATGTCATGTGGACCGGGTGCCCTTCGTGGTCAATAACATCCATGCGATTGGCGATGATCACCATTAGCGCCGTCGAGCCCAGACCCAGCGCCAGCAGCCACATTTCCAGATAGCCGGAAAGTAACAGCCACAAAGCGAATAAAGTGCTGCCAAGGCTTATGGTGTGAAGCAAGATTTCTCCCCATCAGGACGCTGCTGAACAAGTGTTGAATGTTTACAGGTTTTTTGCCCTTACCGGTAATAAATTTGGCAATATATCCATGCTATATTCAAGGAAACACGAGGTCGAATAGGTGCTGTTTGTCATGGTCAGTAAATATGTATCGCCGGTCGTTGTTTTTGTCCTGTTTCTGTCGTTGGCTCCGTCATCGACACGCAGTGCAGAAATCACTTTCGATGCCTCTGAATTGACTGTGGTGACGTTGACGGCCCGACATACCTTCAGGGTTGAGTTGGCCCAGACGGCGGACCAGCGCCGCCAGGGATTGATGTTTCGCAAGGCCATGGATGCCGACGCCGGCATGCTGTTTGATTACGGTCGCAGCCACCCCGTCACCATGTGGATGAAAAACACGCTGATTACACTCGATATGTTGTTTATCGGTGCTGATGGCACGATTGAGCACATTGTCGAGAATGCGTCTCCCGGATCGCTTAAGACGATTTCGTCCAACGGCCCGGTTTTAGGCGTCCTGGAACTGAATGGGGGAACTGCCACACGGCTTGATATCAGACCGGGTGACAGAATCGAGCACGCAATATTTTCGACCGGGCGCTAGCGGGCAACAAGCTGGCAATTGGGTTGTCGGAATAGCCGCATATGGTCTAGGTTTCTTCCATGACGAAAAAGCCTGGTAAATCTACAACCAAGACTCGCAAGCCGCGTAAATCCCGTCACACCGTGTTGGCCGATGGTCCGCGGCCCGTCGATGTGCATGTCGGTCATCGTCTTCGGTTGCGCCGTATGCTGCTTGGCATCAGTCAGGAAAAACTCGGGGAAGCCGTTGACCTGACGTTCCAGCAAATTCAGAAGTATGAACGCGGGGCTAACCGTGTTGGGGCCTCGCGTCTGTTTGAGTTTTCCCGCATTCTTGATGTGCCAATCGAATTCTTCTTCGATGAAATGCCAAAGGCTGAAAAAGTGGGGAAGGGCGAGAACAGGAATGCCGGAATGTCGGATACCGCTCAGGCGGAAATAAAAAACAACCCAATGGCCAGACGCGAAACCCTTGAATTGGTGCGTGCCTATTATAAAATCCCCGATGAGGACGTTCGCAAGCGTCTGTATGAATTAATCCGCTCTATCGGCGGAACGGGAAAGTAACCATCTTATGAAGACCTATAAAATTGCGGCCATTCCGGGCGATGGAATAGGCGGTGAAGTGATCACTGCCGGGATCACTGTTCTGGATGCCCTGGCAAAACGCCGGGGAAGCTTTGCGTTTGATATCCAGAGATTCCCGTGGGGCGCAGATTATTATCTGGAACACGGACAGATGATGGCTGAGGACGGGCTTGAGACCTTAAAGCCGTTCGATGCCATCTATTTCGGTTCAGCCGGTGATCCACGGATTCCCGATCACATCACGCTGTGGCAGTTGCGTCTGGCGATTTGTCAGGGGTTCGGCCAATACGCCAACGTGCGCCCGACGCGGGTTCTGGAAGGGGTGCGCTCGCCGCTTGCCGGGGTTGGTCCCGGCGATTTCGACTGGGTCATAGTGCGCGAAAATACCGAAGGCGAGTACGCCGGGGTCGGTGGCCGCGCTCACAAGGGGTTTGATAACGACTTGGCGATGGATGTTTCTGTCTTTACCCGCACCGGGGTCGAGCGAATCCATCGGTTCTCGTTCGAACTGGCCCGCAGCCGCCCGCGCAAACTGTTGACCATGGTCACAAAGTCCAACGCCCAGCGTCACGGCATGGTGATGTGGGACGATATTTTCAGCCAGGTCGCCGCTGATTATCCCGATGTCACCACGGATCGAATGCTGGTCGATGCCATGACCACTCGCATGGTGCTGGACCCGGGCTCGCTCGACGTCATTGTCGCGACCAACCTGCATGCCGATATTTTGTCCGATCTGGCCGCCGCCCTGTCGGGCAGTATGGGTATCGCACCGACCGCTAACCTCAGGCCCGAAGGCGATTTCCCGTCGATGTTCGAACCCATTCACGGCTCGGCTTTCGATATCATGGGCAAGGGCATCGCCAACCCCATCGGGGCCTTTTGGTCAGCCTCCATGATGCTGGAACATCTGGGCGAGGCGGACGCGGCAGACTCGCTGATGGTGGCGATCGAGAGGGTTACGGCGGGTGGCGAGATGATGTCGCAAGACCTGGGCGGCACGGCAACAACCAACGAAGTAACGGCCGCGGTGATCGATGCCATTCACGGCGATAACGAGTGAGCAGACATATTTCAACTCGCCATTAAAACTGAAGATAGTGTGAGAAATTTTTTACTAATTCCCGCGTCCTTAATCGTGTTCTTTATCGTTTTTGAAATAGGAGCGCGTTTATGGTTCCCGCTGCCAAAACCTTATGCAGCGGAACCGGGCCTTCTTGTTATGGATGCCCGTGGTTTTTGGGTCCTCGAGCCAGATTTTCATGGGCAATATGATAATCGGGTTGATTTCCGTGGGAAAAAATTAACCATCACAGAATACGGCACACGACTCGTTCCTTGTGTGTCGACTGGAGCGTCTGCAAGAAATCGTGTTTTTCTGATTGGAGACAGCCAAACTTTCGGTGTTGGGTTGTCCGACAAGGAAACATGGGCAAATCTTCTACAATGCAAATTGAATGATAGGGATGATGGCCCGTGGGCTGTTTACAATCTGGGTGTGCCCGGAATTAATATAGATCAGTATTACGCTCGTACGGCGCGTATGCTTTCTAATGTCATTCAGCCAGGTGATAAGGTGGTCGTTTCAGTAACCTGGAATGATTTGCACACCGAACAAGCGACCAGTTCTGTGCGCGCTATTGTCAAAAACAGCCAATATTCAGAGCAATCAAAAAATCAACAATCAGGAACGGATGGTATGGCTCTGATGTTGAAAAAGCCGTACCGCCGCGACGGCGAGAAGACTTGGCGTTACTGGCTTTACCAAAGAACGGGGATTTTTATCCCTTCATTTAATTCTCTTGGTGAGTTTGTTAACTCTGTACCTTATGCATCAGCCCTGTTGGGGATCGCAATTCCTAAAGCCCGGCTTTTGTATTACCGGTTCCGTGATACTGGAGTCCTAGCAAAAAAAATTGGACCGGAAAGAATCAGCAACAACTTCAAAATATTGTCGGCGATATCTGATCAGATTAAGCGTCGAGGTTCTCATTTGATTGTGAACCTACTGCCAAACCGGCTGTTTTTTGATGACTTTTATTACTGGTCATATTCACAGGGAAATCGGGGGTTTCCTGAACAAGATTACATGATGTATTTAGCAAAACCGCACTGTGCGCAGTATGGACTGGAGTGCGTGACGAGTTTTCCGGCGCTGAAGACTGGCAAGAGGGACGAGCATTCGTTTTCATTTGACGGGCACTATAACGAATCGGGCGCATCACGTGTTGCCAGCTTTTTATATCGGCATCTGACAACAAAAAAGCCTGATTGACGAAGTCTGCGTTCAAATGATGAAGGAAACAAAGGTGCGATAATGACTGTGAGTGGGAGTTCTTGGGGGGCTGTCGAGAAGATGTTCTGTTTCCCTCCGTTTCTTTCGTTTTTTAGGGGTGGTGTTATAATACCAAAACCGCTAGTTTTCTGCGCCTCGGGGAGTGGCGCAGTCTGGTAGCGCATTCGCTTTGGGAGCGAAGGGTCGTAGGTTCGAATCCTATCTCCCCGACCAACCGTTTAAAGAGTTTGGAGTCCTTCACTTGAGCGACGTTCGCATTTTTCAGCCGACGAAAAACGCCATGCAGTCCGGGCGCGCGACGCTCGGTACCTGGGTTCTGGAACACGAGCCAAAGGCGGCCCGTCGTGCCGACCCGCTGATGGGATGGATTGGTTCAAGCGATACCAGTTCGCAGGTCAGGTTGCGTTTCGACAGCCGCAACGAGGCTGTTGCATACGCAAAAAACAACGGCTTGTCCTATAGCGTCAGCGAACCCAAGGCCCGACGCCTCCAGCCCAAGGATTACGCCGCTAATTTCGCCTTCGACCGCATCAGATAAGACGCATCATCCGCTGGCCCCGTAGCTCAACCGGATAGAGCGCGAGATTTCTAATCTTGAGGTAACAGGTTCGAGTCCTGTCGGGGTCACCAACTATTGCAATGGCTTAGAGGTTTAATTGCTTCTAGGCCATTGCCTATTTTGGCTTCGGGGTAACGCTGGGGGTAACAATAGGCGGTTCAAAGTGGCTTTGTTGATGGTTTTAGGTAATCTTTAATTCGGAGTACTTTATGACCGACATAATCAAAGCCCCACCAGCACCCACCGACAAGATGATTCGCGCTGCGCAACATGGCTGCGGCCTGACACCGATGGATGCCGTCCTGGTCTAAGTTTATCACAGCCTGGTGGGTTCCTGGGCCTGTGTAATACCCATGTCCGCGATATTCGGGTTACTTCGGCTTTTGACGAGGGCCAGAGTGGGCGATAGTTATCCCCTCTGGGCCGATCACGCCAGCAGCGTAGATTTCGTCTTCCATTTCTGGCGTAAGTTCAAAGATTGGAACCAACTCGTCGTCGATCCACTCAAAGCCCAAAGCCTCGTCAATGTCGCGCTCTTTATCCATAACAAACCCTCCTACAGTTAAACCGTGGAGGGCTGACGCATTGACAGGCTGTTTGCCCCCTTAGTTGCCTAAGCCACATCTCCCTTTCGGGACACCACCTTGCCGGGTCGGCAGGTTGGCGAGGGCGTCAGCCCTACTCTTGATGTATGAGGTGATTATAGCAGGAATTTACTGCGATTGAAACAGTGGTAGGCACAGTGGTAGGCACAGTGGTAGGCAGAAATGTCCGTTGTTCTGGGGCTAAGCGGAAGTGATTCCAGCCCGTCGAAAAGGGCGGCTTTTGTTAAGGGTTGTCGGACACCTGCCTCCACTGGTTGCCTGCGCCGATCTCAATCCGGCAGGTGTCGGACAAGCCTCAGGGGAGGAAACTGCGGGAAGCTTACGCTCGTTGTTTCGGCTTGTATAGCCTATGGGGATTTGAATATTTTGCGGGGTGTTGGAGCGTCGTTATGACGCTGGTTTTGCAAGTTGGGCGGCCAAAGAAGGCCGCGAAGTTCGTAACTGCAACAAGGTATCCGCGCTGGGTGCTCGGCGTAAAACCGCGCACCGTCATGTCATCAATCATACGCTGGCGCAATGGGCTGATGGCTGTGTTCGTCATAACAAACTCCTGTCTCTAGGGTTGAGGTGTAAAACCTCAAAATCCTATAGACAGGCAGTGCGCCACGTCATCGTTCCAACACTAAGCAACCTCTTATTACCGCGTTAGCGGTTTAGTCCTTTGACCCAGAACAGACATCAACAAACAACGGTCCA
>Ga0233429_1001004_pt1 | contig 37901 bp, 35 predicted proteins | sample SI_118_April2016_3_FD_179879 | JGI IMG/M metagenome (GOLD analysis project Ga0233429, IMG submission 179879) | Seawater microbial communities from Saanich Inlet, British Columbia, Canada - SI_118_April2016_135_MG | ecosystem: Environmental > Aquatic > Marine > Inlet | place: Canada: British...
TTTCTAATCGAAGCCGTGACTCTGTCGCTGATTGGCGGTGCGATCGGTGTTGCCATTGGCCTGGCAGGCTCGGTCGGTATCGCTGAGATCGGCGGCTGGCCTGCCATCATTCAAATAAAATCCGTCTTCCTGGCCTTCGGCTTCGCCGCCGCCGTTGGCGTCTTCTTCGGTTTTTACCCGGCAAGAAAAGCCGCCCGGCTTGACCCCATTGAAGCGCTTCGCTACGAATAATCTAAGTTTAATAATAGAAATTTCGGGAGAGCATCATGGATGTCAAAGCAGCCGTCGCCTTTAAAGCAGGGGATCCGCTCAGCATTGAAACGGTACAATTAGAAGGCCCCCGCGAAGGCGAGGTTCTGGTTGAGATCAAAGCCAGCGGCATTTGTCACACCGATGCGTTCACGCTTTCCGGCGAAGACCCGGAAGGACTTTTTCCAGCTATCCTCGGCCATGAAGGAGCAGGCGTTGTGGTGGAGTGCGGGCCGGGCGTTAATTCGCTCAAAGCCGACGATCATGTCATCCCGCTCTACACGCCGGAATGCCGGGAGTGCGAATATTGCACCTCGGGGAAAACCAATCTTTGCCAAGCGGTGCGCGAAACCCAGGGCCAGGGCTTGATGCCGGATGGCTCGAGCCGGTTCTCGCTAGATGGTGAGAAAGTCTTTCACTATATGGGCACCTCAACTTTTGCCAATTACACCGTGGTGCCCGAGATTGCGCTCGCCAAAATTCGTGAAGACGCGCCGTTTGATAAGGTTTGTTATATCGGTTGCGGTGTCACGACGGGCTTGGGGGCAGTGATGAACACGGCCAAAGTAGAGCCCGGCTCCAACGTCGTTGTCTTTGGTCTTGGCGGCATCGGTCTCAATGTCGTGCAAGGGGCTCGCATGGTCGGTGCGGACAAAATTGTCGGTGTTGATTTAAACCCCGGACGCAAAGCCTTGGCAGAAAAATTCGGCATGACCCATTTCATCGATGCCTCGAAGACCGATACGTTGGTCGCTGATATTGTTGATTTAACCAACGGCGGTGCCGATTACAGCTTTGAATGTATCGGCAATGTTGATGTGATGCGGGATGCGCTCGAGTGCTGCCACAAAGGCTGGGGCGAAAGCGTGATTATCGGTGTCGCCGGCGCGGGTCAGGAAATCTCCACCCGGCCGTTCCAATTGGTCACCGGGCGGGTGTGGCGCGGCACGGCTTTTGGCGGCGCTAAGGGCCGCACTGATGTGCCCAAAATCGTTGATTGGTATATGGATGGCAAGATCAACATTGACGATCTGATCACGCACACCATGCCGCTCGAAGAGATTAATGAGGGCTTCCATCTGATGCATGAAGGCGAGTCCATCCGTTCTGTTGTGACATTTTAGAGCCGATCACAGCAGCGTGAGAAATCTTGAATTTACGCGAAACAGGATTGCAGCCGGCAGTCTCAGAGGGTAGGTTGCCGCTCAAAATTTGATAATTCGGGCCCAATTAGTCTCAGGAAATTTATACAATGGATTTAGCGCAATTCGATTGGACGCTTTACTGGTTTATGTTCCCGGTCGCGATGTGTGTGGCAACAACGGCAATGCTGAGCGGCATCGGTGGTGCAGCGATGTTTGCGCCGATCTTTATGATTATCTTCCCAATCATGGGACCAGAATATCCATTTGAGAATATTGCCGCTGCCATCGGCGTTGCACTCCTAACCGAAGTGTTTGGCTTTTCCTCCGGCTTTGTTGGCTATTACCGTAAAAGGCTGATCGATTTTAAAAGCGCTATTCCCTTTATATTAGTCGGTGTGCCAATTGGTATCGTTGGCGCTATTTTGCTGACGACATTTAAAGAATTTGAAGAAGTTTTGCGTGGGTCTTATGCGCTGTTGATGCTTATTTTGTCCTATGAGCTGATCCGCCACCATGATCCTTTGCAGGAGATGCATCTGGATACGGAAAATGGCGATGCTGCGGAAAAAGCCCAGCGTCCAACCATGACTATTACCGGGCGAGACGGCACGACCTACACCTATAAAAAACCACGCCAGGGCAAAGGTGCGATCGCCACTGGTATCGGCGGCTTTCTTACCGGTCTTTTGGGTGTCGGCATTGGCGAGGTTGTGATGCCGCAACTTGCCAAACGCAATGGCGTGCCGATCCCAGTTGCTGCGGCAACTTCGGTTTTTGTTGTGATTGTTGTTGTCGCGGCTGCGTCGTTTACACAGATTTCTTCCTTGGTAGCGCAAGGTGGTCTCAATGCGGTGCCGTGGAACGTTGTTGTCTATACCATCCCCGCCGTTATCATTGGCGGCCAGATTGGCCCCCGCCTGCAAGGCAAGGTGAGCCCGCGGACAATGGAGCGCGCCATTGGTTATCTGTTCCTGGTGATCGGAATCTCAATGTCTTATATTGCCATCCGCAATACGTTTTTTGTTTAATCTCAGTCAATGATTTACTAGAGTTCCCCAGAGATTCTATGTGCGTTCATAGATCATGCATTATTTTGGGGCATTAAAGATTGGCAGACACTCCTCAGGCTAAGACTTTCTGGCAGGCACGGGTGCTTATTGTTGACGATGAGATATTCGTTCGCCGTCTCGTGCGGCGTATGCTTGCCGGCCTTTCTATTGCCGAAATTGTCGAGGCGGAAAGCGGGCAGGAAGCGCTTAAGCTGCTCCGACGCTTCAAAGCAGATATCGTCATTTGCGACCATCAGATGGAGCCGATAAACGGTTTGGAGTTTATCAAAACCATTCGCAGCGGTGAAGATCCGGATGTGCGCCGAGATCTGCCGATTATTATGCTAACAGGTGATTCTGATGCTCATGTGTTTTCAACAGCCATGGCTTTGGACGTCGATGCTTTCGTTAAAAAGCCGATTGGCAAGGACACCTTTGAAGCTAAAATCCAGCGTTGCTTCGATGTGCCGCAATTGATTAAAGATGCGCATGTCTATGAAGTCATTAATCTGCTCGAAGAGAAAGTGGGAGACCCTGGTCAGGTTTTTGATCCTGATACTATGGTCAAAAAGACCATCAAGGAACTCGTTGTCGGTGAAATTGTTGCAATGGATTTGTTGTCATCGACGGGCACATTGCTTTTGGCGGCCGGTATGAGTATCAGCGCAACGTCAATCGGCCGGTTGGAAGATCTCGAAGGCATGAACGAAATTGAAATTGTTGTTGTTCGAAAGCCCGATCCTGCAGACTAATATTTAGACCACAACGAAGGTCGCACAGGCGATTGAGCAATGGCCGTAGGCGTTGTTGAACTCAAGCTCAAACGTTTCAAGAATATCTTCATAAAACGGGCCCACCAGCGGATTGGTGGCAAATGATGTTTCTAAAATCGCACTGGCAAGTTCGGGGCCGAGGCCACGATTGCGCGGCGTATCCTCTTCCCGGTTGCCCATCGGTGCATTGAATATACCGTGCTCAACAAAATCGGTATCGCGCGCAATAATATTCGGAATGGCCGCCCGCGCTTCCATCAGGAAAGGGGTCGCATTTCGCTCAGCAGCGGTGGTTTCCATCTCGTCATAGAAGGCGTCTTTGATGTCTTCGAATTTCGGCTGCTTAGTCATGCTGAAGAACATCAGTTCCGCCAGGGCGACATACCAAGTTAGTTTAAAATGATCAATGTCAGCTTGCGGGAGCTGGCTGGCATCATATTCAGGATTGGCTTTGAAAATCTGTTTGTGTAGACGCGAGAGCGCAAAATCGCCCAAATCATCGAAAAGCTCGATAAGCCCTTCAATAAACTTCTCACAATCGGTCTCGACTTTTCCGCCATAATTGTGGCGGGTAATGTTGTGCTCGTCCAAAAGGGTGCTCCCAATAAAAGTAGCTGCAATCAGGGATTAAGTAGACGTCTCAGACGTTAGAAACAAGTCCCGTTTTTAATGCATGCCCTAATGCATTCCAGGGCCGTCGAGGATTTCGAAGTTTGTCGGGAAGTCTTTTGGCTCGTTTGAGCCCCAGATCACCGTCTCTTCCTTGGTTGCCCAATCGACAGCTTCCCACTCAGCCCCTTCGGGAATGAAATCCATATCGGCGAAATATTCCACCACACCGTTCCACGGATCACGCATATAAAAGAATACGTTTGAGCCCGGCCCGTGGCGTCCGGGGCCCCAGCAATGGATATAGCCTTTGTCCAACATTTGCCGTCCGCCCATGCCGACCTCGTCGGTGCTGCCAACTTCAAAGCCGACATGCTGTAGGCCGAAATCACCCGATTGCGCAATGGCTACAATATGGTGGTCGCTGCCTGCCGGGCTATAAAGGAAGTGGAGGAAATCAGCGACCCGATCAGCCAATGATAGGCCAAGCACGTCAATATAGAATTGCTGTTTGCGGATGGCATCTTTGGTAAAAAGCACAACATGACCGAGCCGCCTCGGGCGCACCGGCGGGTCGGTGATAAGCTCGGTTCGCTTGCCAAGCCGGGGGCGCTCAGTCGGTGTATTAAAAGTTGGCGCGAGGCCTTCCTTCCAAGGTGTGTCTTCTGCAACGCAGATATGGGTCGGCATGCCATCAAAATCTTCAAACCAAATACCGTCCAGCGGTGTTTCTTTTGGCGCATCCATCAGTTTTATACCGGCGGCTTCGATATTGGCAGCGATCTCGGGCAATTCATCTTCGGTCGTGCCAAAGCTGACATGATGCAGGCGTTTGCGTTGGCCTTCGGTCAAAATGACTTGGTCCTGGTCGCGGCCAAAGCAGCGCAAGATGACATTGCCATCGCGCTCAGATGCCTCCAGGCCGAAATCAGTGAAGAATTTCTTGCCGACTTCCAGATCCGGCACGGACATCGCATAATGTTGAATATTGCGAATAGGCATTTTTTTCACTCCCCAGTTGCTTTTATTATCGTGTCAGTCATAGCATGCAGTGCTAGATGTTACACGATTTTTTGAATTGGAATTATCGTTGCAAGTCCTTAGATTGATAACATTATAATTTTGGAAATACATTCATTATGCCCGACGATCTTTCGACAGCGCCTTTGCTTGATCCCCGCAAGTTTAAAAATCCGGATGTGACAGCGGATGGATCTGAGCGTGCTGTTGTCGGCCTCACCCATTTGCGGACGCTGTGGTTTAATACGGGCACGCTCTGCAATTTGACGTGCCAAAATTGCTACATCGAATCTTCGCCAAGCAATGATCGGCTGGTTTATTTGACGACGGGTGAGATTGAAGCCTATCTCGATGAGATTAAATCAGAAGGCCTGAAAGTTGAGGAGATTGCCTTTACCGGCGGTGAGCCTTTCATGAACCCGGACATTATCCCAATGATCGAAATATCGTTGGAGCGTGGTTTTGAAGTGTTGGTGCTGACCAATGCGATGAAGCCGATGCATCACAAAAAATCTGACTTGCTGGATTTAAAGAACCGATTTGGTGACAAGCTCAGCTTGCGGGTGTCGATTGATCACCACACTAGTGCGGGGCATGAAGAATTACGCGGGCCCGATAGTTGGAATCCGATGATGGAAGGCTTGAGCTGGGCCTCTAAAAGCGACCTGAATGTCGCGGCGGCAGGTCGGGCACGCTGGGGTGAGGGCGAAGACGAGGCGCGCGAAGCTTATGCTCAGCTATTTGCAAAAGCGGAAATCGGGATTGATACCAGTGATCCCTTAGCGCTGGTGCTGTTTCCAGAAATGGATGAAGGTTTAGATGTGCCGGAGATCACGGTCGCGTGCTGGGATTTGTTGGGCGTGCAGCCGGAGGCCATGATGTGCGCAACATCGAGGATGATTGTTAAGCGCAAAGGCGCCGCTGAGCCAGTTGTAACGCCCTGCACGCTTTTGCCCTATAATACCCAGTTTGAGCTGGGTCACGGTTTGGCCGAAGCGGCAAATTCAGTAAAGCTTAATCACCCCCATTGTGCCCGGTTCTGTGTGCTGGGCGGCGGCTCGTGCAGTGTTGGCGACTGAGCCGGTTCTGCTTTTTGGCGGGCCCTACAGTAATTTAGAGGCGACCAAGGCCGTGCTGGCGGAAGCCCGGCAACGCGACATTCCTTTTGAAAATATAATATGTACCGGCGATGTCGTCGCCTATTGTGCCGAGCCACAGGAAACCGTCGATCTTTTGAGAGATAATAATATCGCCGTCGTCATGGGCAATTGCGAGGAACAGCTGGGTGAAGGTGCCGAAGATTGCGGTTGTGGGTTCGAAGAGGGGACCGCGTGTGATCTCCTATCTGACCAATGGTTCCGCTTTGCCTCGGCACATTTGGATGAAGCGGCGCTGAGTTGGATGCGAAACCTACCGCGCAAGATTGAGATGGAGATCGCCGGCTTTAAGTTCGCCGTCATTCACGGCTCGGTATCGAAAATCGCCCAATTTATCTTTGCCTCAACCGATGACGCGGTGTTGGGGGCGGAGATTAATTTATCGGGCTGCGACGGTATTATTGGCGGGCATTGTGGCCTGCCTTTTACCCGGCAAGTCGGCGCTAAGCTGTGGCATAATCCGGGGGTGATCGGCATGCCGGCCAATGATGGTACGCCGCGCGGTTGGTATAGCGTCCTGACACCGGGCGATAATATGTTGGAGATCCACCATGTTGCGCTCAGCTACGACCATCAAAGCGCGGCGCAAAAGATGCAGGGGAAAGCTCTGCCGCCAGGCTATGCCGATTGCCTAGAAAGCGGGCTTTGGCCGAGCCTGGACGTCTTGCCGGATATTGAAAGATCAGCGACCGGCCATGCTCTTGAACTTAGCCAACCCGTAATTTTCCCAAGATAAAACCTCAAGATCGCCTCTTTGCCGCCTTATTTGGCCATCCCTCTGCCTTGTTTGATTGCGATTTTGCCTCCCCTAAACGGCAAAACCATGACGACCGGGGAGAACGGCAATGTTTAATACGATGCGTAACTTTACTTTAGGGGCAATGGCCCTGCTTTTATCAGCTTGCGGCGCGACTTTCGATAGCGAGGCGCTGCGTCATCAAACAGATGATCGGGGGAATTTTTCCGCCGAGCTCGGGCGCGCCTATAAAAAATTTGCAATTTCTGAAATAGATCAAATGGCGGATTGGATTGATGGCGCGCATTTTGGCGAGAAAGCTCAAATGGCCTTTGCCAATGATCTGCCAAAACCGGAACGGGTTGAAGATTGGTGGTTAACCGATGCGCAAAAGCAAACTTTCATAAGCGCGCGTGAACGGCTGCTTCATAGCCTGGACCGCAACTCAAAAAGACAAATCCCCCGCGTGGCCGCTTCGGCGCAGGTGAATTTCGACTGCTGGATCGAACAGCAGGAGGAGAACTGGCAGCTTGGCCATATCGAAAAATGTCGCAACGGTTTTTATGCTGCGGTTGAGCGACTGGAAGAGGTTGCTGCTTTGGCCAAAAGTCGTTACTTGGCAAAACCTCAGGGCCAAATTATACCGGCCCGCCAAACCCTCATTGATCCGCGCTCAGAAAACGAGACCAGGACTTACACGCTTTATTTCACACTGGATAAATCTGATTTGAATAATAGCGCTAAAAGCCAAATTGACCGCGTTGTAAGGGATTATCGCGCTGGAGCGCCGGTAACCATCGTGCTTGCCGGACATGCGGACCGCTCTGGTGGGCAGCCTTATAATCTCAGTTTGTCTCGCTTGCGGTCTGAAGCTGTGCGCCGTCGATTGATCCAGCATGGCGTGCCGGTTCAAATGATAGAAGCGCAAGCCTTTGGCGAATCACGGCCTAAAAAGCGGACCGGCGACGGTATAAAAGAGCCGCTCAACCGACGGGTGGAAATTACAATCGGGCCAGCGCCTGCGTTATAGCACCTCCTATTTAAATTCTTAAAAGATGTATTCCGATCTGTCGAATTGTGCTAAATACAAAAGGAACTGTAATTTAGCACAATTCGATGGATTGAAGATGTATTCGGAAGTTACTAACTCGATTAAGATATCTGTCGATCCGACCTTTATGGAAGATCAATCTGAGCCGGAAGACTTTCATTTTGTCTGGGCCTATCACATTTGCATAGAGAATCAGGGTGACGATACGGTGCAGTTGATGCGCCGCCATTGGCATATAACGGATTCCCAAGGGCGTATTCACGAAGTGCGCGGCGAAGGCGTTGTCGGTGAGCAACCCGTTTTAGAGCCGGGTGAAAGCTTTGAATATACCAGCGGGACACCTTTGGCGACGCCGTCCGGCTTTATGGTCGGCAGCTATCAAATGGTTGATAAGGAGGGCGCGAGCTTTAGTGTTTCGGTCCCGGCTTTTTCTCTCGACTCACCCCATGATTTAACCTTGGTGAGCTAAAAAAATCTTTAAATATCAATAGGTTGAAATGGTTTTTCGCTTCGGTCTGGTGAAAGCGGAAAAAATCGCTATGTTAGGCGCCAATAAGTAACCAAAAGACATGATTTGCCCCGCAGAAAAATAGATCTTGGGATTTGGATGATTCGCATTTAGCGGGTCATTTATTCCTTAATGTAGGGCCTAAGAAGGTCATGAGAGGATAAAAAAGTGACGAATAATAAAAAACCGAGCCGCGAAGAAGCTGAGGCAGCAGTCCGTACTTTATTGCAATGGGCCGGTGATGATCCGAGCCGCGATGGACTGATTGATACCCCCGCTCGAGTGGTGCGCGCCTATGAAGAGTATTTCAGCGGCTATGACGACGATCCGCAGAAAATCCTGGGTCGGAGTTTCGATGAGACCGAAGGTTATGACGAAGTTGTTGTCTTAAAAGACATTCCTTTCGCGTCTCACTGTGAGCATCATATTGCGCCGATCTTGGGCAAAGTTCACATCGCTTATTTGCCAAAATCTCGCGTTGTCGGCATCAGTAAGCTTGCGCGTTTGGTCGAAACCTATGGCCGCCGTCTACAAATTCAAGAAAAAATGACCGCGCAGATTGCCAATACGTTGAACGATGTCTTGGACCCGGTTGGTGTTGCTGTGGTGATTGAAGCGGCGCATGAATGCATGACGACCAGAGGTATTGATAAGCCCGGTGTTAATATGGTGACCAGTACCATGTTGGGAGCTTTTCGGGATGATCCATCGACCCGCCGTGAATTTATGGCGATCATTGGCAATCCAACCAACGGCCACTACGGCTGAGTAAGCCTCTCTTAAGAAAGTAGACCTATAAAATCAATTGGCCATTCCTGTTTGGATGAGGCATCGTATTTAAAAGCGATGAGAATTAGGACCATTTGACGTGATAGACTTTCGCCCCATATTCCTGATCTTAGGCATCTTGCTGACCACTTTGGCAGTCATGATGTTGATCCCGGCAATTGCAGATATTGTTGCCGGCAATCCGGATTGGCAGGTTTTTGCTGTGGCCGCCGGCGTGACGCTGTTTATCGGTGTCTCCTTATCGCTGACCAGCCGGGCTGGGGGTGCGTCATTATCCGTGCGCCAGGCGTTTATTCTGACGACACTGAGTTGGATCGTGCTAACGGCATTTGCGGCGCTGCCGTTTGCTTTTTCCCAGCTTGATCTCAGCATCACCGATGCCTTCTTTGAGGCGATGTCCGGCATCACGACAACGGGCTCCACGGTCATCACGAATTTAGACATCGCCCCTCCGGGCCTCCTGCTGTGGCGGGCTTTGCTGCAATGGTTGGGCGGCATTGGTATTATTGTGATGGCGTTGGCTGTCATGCCGTTGCTGAGGGTTGGCGGCATGCAGTTGTTTAGGATGGAATCTTCCGATCAATCAGAAAAAGCTCTGCCCCGTGCGGCCCAAGTCGCTGCCGCTATTGGTGCGATCTATGTTGGTCTGACCATGATTTGGGTGGCGCTATTGTGGTTTGCCGGGATGAGTGGGTTCGATGCGGTGGCCCATGCGATGACGACAATTGCGACAGGTGGATTCTCGACCTATGACGGCTCCATCGGGCATTTCGATAGCGCAGCGATTGATGCGATCATCACGGTTGGCATGGTGATCGGTAGTCTGCCCTTCTTGCTTTATCTGATGGCGCTGCAAGGTAAGCCAAAAAATTTGCTGCAAGATACCCAAGTTCAGTGGTTTCTCACCATCCTCGCCGTCATTATTGTTGTCATCGCTGGCTGGCTGTGGCTGAAAAATGGTGAAGATCCTTTGCAATCGTTGCGCATGGCGGCTTTCAATGTGGTCTCGATTATGACCGGTACCGGTTATGCGACGGCGGGTTTTGATAAATGGGGTAGCCTGGCGATCCCGGTGTTTTTCTTCATTATGTTTATTGGGGGCTGTGCCGGTTCAACCACTTGCGGCATTAAGATTTTTCGTTTCCAAGTGCTCTATGCGGCGGCCCGAACCCAGTTTCATAATCTGGCCCAGCCCCATGGTGTCTTCATTCCGTATTATAATCGACGCCCGATCCCGGAAGAGGTTATCGGCTCGGTGATGAGTTTTTTCTTTATCTTTTTTGCGACCTATACCGGGCTCGCCATTGCCCTGGCCTTTTTGGGGCTTGATTTTATCACCAGCGTCTCCGCTGCGGCGTCCGCGATTTCCAATGTCGGTCCGGGTCTTGGTCCCGTGGTCGGGCCGGAAGGCAATTATGCCAGCCTGCCGGCTGCCGCTAAGTGGATATTATCGATCGGCATGTTGCTCGGTCGTTTGGAGCTTTTCACCGTCATGGTCCTCTTTACCCGCTCGTTCTGGAGAGCCTAGATGGCCAAGCATTTGACTTCGGAAGAATTGCTGAGGTCACTGATCAGTTTTGCCACGGTGTCGGCTTATTCCAACAAAGAACTCATTGCTTTTGTGCAGGACTATCTCGCAGAGTTTGGCATTATCTGCAATATCGCGCCCAACGAAGATGGCACCAAAGCCGATCTCATCGCGACAATTGGGCCAATGGCCCCCGGCGGTATTGTGCTCTCAGGCCACACCGACGTGGTCCCCGTCGAGGGCCAGGATTGGCACAGTGATCCGTTCGAAATGATAGAAAAAGACGGCAAGCTCTATGGCCGAGGGGCCTGCGATATGAAGGGATTTATTGCGGTCGCGCTAGCTCTCGTTCCTGAGTTTCTTGCGCGTGACCTGAAAGTCCCGCTCCATCTGGTATTTAGCTATGACGAAGAAGTCGGCTGCCTGGGCGCGCCTGGGCTGATTGCCCGGATGTGCAAAGATATCCCCATGCCCAAAGCAGCCATCATCGGTGAGCCGACCAGCATGAAGCTCGTCAATGCCCATAAGGGCGTGGCATTGTTTGAAACCACGGTAACCGGCCGGCCCGGTCACTCGTCGCAAACCCATATGGGCGTCAATGCGATTTCCTATGCCGCGGCCTGTATCCATCACATTGGCGAGATTGCCGAAGAGCTTAAAGTCAGCGGTGCCATTGATGCGCGCTTCGAGCCGCCACACTCAACAATTTCTCCAGGCACAATTGAAGGCGGCACGGCGCTTAATATTATTGCCGAAGAATGTAAATTTGTCTGGGATTGTCGGTCTATTTCGGGCGAAGACGGGCTCACTGCCCTGAGCAAATTTGAAGCCTATTGCGCTGAAAACCTGATCCCCAAAATGCGGGAGATCGCACCGGAGGCAAATATTCAAACCATTACCCAAGTCTCCACACCGCCGCTGGTCGCCGCCGATGACAACCCCGCCGAAGCCCTGGTCCGCCAACTCACCGGCCAAAACCAAGCCGGCGTCGTCGCCTTCGCCGCCGAAGCCGGCCTCTTCCAAGAAGCTGGCGTGCCCTCGGTGATTTGTGGCCCCGGCTCCATCGACCAAGCCCACCGCCCCGATGAGTATGTCGAAATATCTCAGCTTAAAGAATGCGAAGACTTCCTCCGCAAGCTCGCCAATTGGGCAGCCGAGTAGGAATTCTATTCGGTGCCTGGCACTTAACTATTTCCGTTTAAAAGAGAGCTGGATCCCGGATCAAGTCCGGGATGACGATTTGGGCTTAAAACAAATAGCCTTGGAGGTTTTTTTCAATGCTTTGCTGCATGGCGGCGTTGAAATCGACCATGAGTTTCTCGATCAGATTGTACCAAATTTTGCGGCGATCGGCGAGGGAGGTTGCTTCGGAAACCGAGATAGAGCGTTGGGCCTTGGCGGTTACCACGGCTTGGCGGATATTGCGTTCACTAAGAATTTCTAACTGCGCTTCAACAAAAGTATCATAGCGATGAGATTGCTGGTTTTTGAAGACATCTTTGAAACCGCGATCTAATTTGAGCTTAATCTCCTGGGCATCGGCGCGGGTGATGGTGAGCCGGGCGGTATTTTTCTTGCCCGCAATTTGCAGGCGATCTTCGGCCCATCTGATTAATGCCTTTTCTGGAGAGATCGGAAACTTGTGGGCGACATGCGGTGCGTCAGTATTGCGCTCGAAATTGGAGACCAATTGAATATCAACCACCCGCATCTGGATTGCAGGCAGATGCTTAAAGGTCATCTCGGGGAAATTTTCTTGCGGAATGTTAGCCTGACAGGCGGCCAGCAGGATCACTGTGCTCAAAATTACAAGATGTGAGGCGAGCTTTTTCATCATGCCATCCATTATACTACGATTGAGGCATGATGGGGCTAACTAATTAAAATAAGCTTTAGGAATTTCTTATCGCCGCCAGCGCGTCATCATCAAATTCATAATCGGTGCGGCAAAACTCACAAGTGGCAACCACCAGACCCGCCTCAGTTTTCATATCGCTGAGTTCTTCGGCTGGGAAAGAGGCAAGCGTGGCGGCGACTTTCTCACCTGAACAGCGGCATTTAAATTTGAGCGGCTTATTGTCATAAAGCCGGACACCATTTTCATGATAAAGGCGATATAAGAGATCCCAGGAATTCAATTCGGGATCGAGCATTTCTTCTTTGGTCATCGAACTCATCAGCACAACGGCGTTGCGCCAGCTCTCATCGTCTTCTTCTTCGCTTAAATTGAGGCGCTGTTCCGCCCCTTCACCGGCGGCCGGCATCTTTTGGATCATCAGCGCAGCGGCGCGTCCGTTCTCAGGATCGGCAGCCAACAGAAGCGCGGTCTCAAGCTGTTCGGATTGGCGGAAATAGCTTTGAGCACATTCAGCGAGGCTCGCACCTTCCAAAGCCGTAATACCTTGATAACGCTCCATATCCGGGCCTTGATCGACGGTGAAAGCGATGTGGCCTGAGCCCATGAGGCGGGGCACAATTGAGCTTGTATCCGTACTATCGCCAATTTTTTCGCTATCGTATTTAACATAACCGCGCATTGCGCCATCGCTGGTGATATCAACGACCATCATGCCAACGGGGCCATCGCTTTGGGTTTGGAGAATAAACAACCCGTCATATTTGAGCGAGTCGGCCAAGGCCGCTGTCATTGCGGACAACTCGCCCATCAAACCGGCGACGATAGCCGGGTAGCTGTGAGAGCCTATGATATCGCCATAAGCCTGGTCCAAACGCACCAAACGGCCGCGCACATTGGCACTTTCGACACTAAAGGGCTGAACTTCACTTGCGAATTGGGCTTTATCCGACATCATGAGGAGGCGTTATATAACTTCCAGGCAATAGGCGAGAATACCTTTCTGGGCATGCAGGCGGTTTTCCGCTTCATCCCAGACGACGCTTTGCGGGCCATCTATGACGGTATCAGTAACTTCCTCGCCCCGATGCGCTGGTAGGCAATGCATGAACAGCGCGTCAGAATTGGCTCGCGCCATTAAGGCGTCATTGACCTGATAGGGGCTCAAAAGCTGAATACGCTTATCGCGTTCGGCATCGTCGCCCATGGAGACCCAGGTATCGGCGACCACACAATCAGCACCCTCAACTGCAGCGTTCGCATCAGTTGTGACATTGACCGTGCTGCCTTCAGAGTGTGCCCACTCGACCAAATGCGCCGGGAGTTGAAATTCCTCGGGCGTCGCGACATTGAGCGTGAAGTTAAATTTCACCGCTGCATGTAGGAAGCTCGCCGCGACATTATTTCCATCTCCGACCCAGGTTATTGTTTTGCCTTCGATCGGGCCGCGATGCTCCTCGAAAGTCATGATGTCAGCCATGATCTGGCAAGGATGGCTGTCATCGGTGAGGCCATTGATTACCGGCACAGAGGCAAATTCTGCCAACCATTCAAGCCTTTGATGGGAATCCGTCCGGATCATGATCGCATCGGCAAAGCGCGATAACACGCGCGCCGTATCAGCAACGCTTTCGCCGCGCCCCAATTGCGAATCCTGACTGCCCAGGACAACAACCTCGCCGCCCAATTGCCGCATACCGACTTCAAAGGAAACGCGGGTTCGGGTCGAAGACTTTTCAAAAATGAGAACCAGCGTGTGGTCGAGCAAAGGTTTAGCATGACCGCGTCCGGCTTTTTTGAGCGCGCTGGCTTTGTCCAGGATAGATCGCAAAGTTGCGCCATCAAACTGATCAATGTCGAGAAAATGCCGCGCAGGGGAACTGGCCATTTTATCCTCCAAAGCCCTCACAAGCCTGATCAAAGAGGGCGAGCCCTTCATCGATTTCAGCTTCGGTGACAATCAGCGGTGGGATGATCCGAATAACATTGCCGCCGGCGGGGACGGTCAGCAGGCCTAACTCTTCGCCCGCTTTGACGATATCTAAATTGACGACGCTGTCATCACAAACGATGCCGACGAGCAGACCCTGGCCGCGCACGTCGCCCAAGAAGTCATGCTTAGAACTGATCGCTTCAAGCTGGCTCCGAAGATAGGCGCCGGTTTTTTGCACATTCTCCAAGAAACCATCGCCCAATACAATATCCAGCACCGCATTGGCGGCTGCCGACGCCATCGGATTACCGCCATAGGTCGAGCCGTGGGTGCCAGGTGCCATGGCAGAGGTTGCCTTTTCATTGGCCAGGCACGCGCCAACCGGGAAGCCACCACCCAGACCTTTGGCAACAGCCACAACATCTGGCTGCAGCTCCGCCCATTCATGGGCAAACAGTTTGCCGGTCCGACCAATGCCGGTTTGAACTTCATCCATAAAGAGCAGCAGGCCAAATTCGTCGGCGGTCTCTCTCAAACGCTTGAAGTAATCTGGCTCGGCATAATTGATGCCGCCTTCGCCCTGAATGGGCTCAATCAAAATGGCCGCGGTTTCATCCGTGATGGCATCTCTAAGCTCGTTCAAATTACCAAACGCAACTTGATCAAAACCGTCCAGCATTGGCGAGAAGCCGGCCATGTGCTTTTCATTTTTGGCGGCTGACAATGTTGCCAGCGTCCGGCCATGGAAGCTGCCGGTGCAGGTGATCACCCGGTATTTTTCCGGATGGCCATTTTCAGACTGAAAACGCCGGACAATTTTAAGTCCGCATTCAACAGCCTCGGCACCTGAATTACAGCAAAACACGGAGCTCGCAAAACTATGATCGACAAGGCGTTGGGCGAGGCGCTCTTGGCCTGGAATTCGGTAGAGGTTGGAATAGTGCATAACCTTACCGGCTTGTTCCTGGATGGCTTGGACCAAATGCGGATGCGAATGGCCGAGCGCGCTGACAGCAATACCTGACCCAAAGTCGAGATATTTCTTGCCTTCTGTCGATGTTAGATAAACGCCATCACCCTGCTCAAAGGCAATGTCTGCCGGGGCATAGGTAGGCATGATTGCGGACGTCACGATGCTCTCCTTTAAAAAAATTAAGGACGGCACTAAAATCAGTTAACCGTCCGGGAAAGCGGCGCAGTATCTGAATCTTACGCGGTTTTGTCAATATAAATGGTAGAAAAATGGGGGGATTTTAGGATTTCAGTTTATAACCGCTGGCAAAAAGTTTGACGCAGGCGAGCCAAAAAAGGGCGATTAAAGATGTGAGAAGTATGATGCCTATGGTGAGATCGCCATCATGCAGACCCAGGAAGCCATAGCGAAATCCGTCGATCATGTAGAAGAACGGATTGAAGTGGGCGATTTTTTGAAACATCTCGGGCAGGTGCTGGGTCGAGTAAAAAGTGCCGGATAAAAATGTCAGCGGCAGGATAACGAAATTATTGATCGAAGCGACGTGATCTATTTTCTCTGCCCAAATGGCGGTGATGAGGCCCAGAACCGACATCAGCATGGAGGCGGCGACGGCATAAAATAGCACAAAGAACCAGGAATGGATCTCGATGCTAGTGAAAATCGCCATGCCGATGAGAACGGTGAGGCCGACCAACAAACCCCGTGTTGTGCTGGAGAGAACATAGCCTGCCGTAAGCTCGCCGGGTGACATCGGCGGCATCAATGTATCAACAATGGTCTCGACGACTTTCTCAAACATCAGGGAGAAAGAGGCATTGGCAAAAGCGGCTGTCATCATAGCCATCAAGGTGAGACCTGGTACCAGAAAGCGGATGAAGGGAATGTCACCGATTGAACGGCCTTCGCCGGCGAAGGCCAAATTGAAAATTGCTAAAAACAGCAGCGCCGTGATGACTGGCGCGAAAAAAGTCTGGGCGGCAATCTTGAAAAATCGCAGGACTTCCCGGCGATACAGCGACCAGGTGCCGAGCATATTCCAACGGCCTTGGCGGGGGCGGGTATCTATGATCTGCATCCGCTCAATCCTTAATCTTATAGCCGGTTTTGAACATCACGTAGCATGTTGCCCACAATACTATGTTTACCGCCACAACAACGATCGCGCCAATCTCAATCGCACCATCGGTCTGGCCGGTAAAGCCGAAGCGCAAACCGTCGATCAGATAGAAAAATGGATTGTAATGGCTGATCATTTGCATGGTTTCGGGAAACCGCGTGATCGGAAAAAAAGTACCGCTCAAAAAGGACAGGGGGAGGATAATGAAATTGGTGATGGTCGAGACGTGATCAAATTTCTCCGCCCAAATGCCTGTCATCATGCCCATTGAACCCATCATAAGTGCCGCGCCAACCGCATAGAAAACGACCGCGCCAATATTGTGAATCTCGATCGGTACGACGAAGGAGAGGCTAACGCCAACGCCAATGGCAACCATGAGACCGCGGGTCGCGCCGCTCATGACAAAGCCAATGGTCAACTCCATCGGGCTCAAAGGCGGCATCAAGGTGTCGACGATATTCTCGTTGAGTTTTTGCTGGATGAGCGAAGTTGAGGTATTGGCAAAAGCGTTTTGCAAGATTGTCATCATGAGAAGGCCGGGGGCCAGGAACTCAACATAAGGCAGGCCATTGACCGTGCGCCCACCACCGAAAGCGACCCCAAAGACGGTCAAAAAAAGCAACGTCGTAATGATTGGAGCCAGCAAAGTTTGACCGAAAATTTTAAGGTAGCGATGAACTTCCTTGGCATAAAGTGTCCACAAACCCTGCCAGTTGGTACTGGTCAGCACGGGGCGGATTTTAAGCGGAGTTTGTGGGCTCGCCATCGGTTTATGCCTTTAGCTTGTAGCCAGTGGCAAATAAGCGATGGCACCAGATCCATAGCACAATATTAACCCCGCACATGACAACAACACCTTGAATGACTGGGCTGTCCGACTGGCCAATAAAGCCAGCGCGCAAACCATCGATCGCATAGAAGAACGGATTGAACAAAGCGAGGGTCTGCAAAAATTCCGGCAGTCTTTCGATCGAATAGAACGTGCCGGAAAGAAAAGACAGCGGCGTTACGACAAAGCCCGTTATAACGGCCATCTGCTCATTTTTATCAGCCCAAATGCCGCCAATCACGCCGAGCATGGCCATCATGTAAGACGCCGCAATCGCATGAAATAAGATGAGAAAAATATTGCTGGGCGCGACCGAGGTAAAAAAGCTCATCGCGATGGTCACCGCTACGCCGACAGCGAGCCCCCGCGTTGCACCACCACTGGCATAAGCGAGCACAAGCTCGTGCGAGGTAAGCGGCGGCATCAAGGTATCAACAATATTGCCCTGCATCTTTGCGCCCATCAGCGAAGAAGTCGCATTGGCAAATGCATTTTGCAATATTGCCATCATGATCAAACCGGGCGCCAGAAACTGCACGAACGGCACGCCATTGATATCGCCCCGTAAGCGGCCAATCGCAAGGGCGAAAATGGTCAGAAAAATGAGCGTCGTGATAACCGGTGCCAGCACCGTCTGAATATATACTTTGGAAAAGCGGCGCACTTCTCTGAGATAGAGCGTCTTAAGGCCAAGCCAATTTCGCCGGCCCGACGCCGGATTGGTTGCCGGACGATTTTCCAACATGGTGCGAATATCTTGATGTGACTCAGGCATAATTAAATCTTTGCTCTCGTAAAGCACTCGTGTAATGGGGGCCGAGTTGGTATAAACGCCAGGACACGAAAACCCAAGCCCATTCCGACCGATTTGACGGAAAGTTATTGTGACAGAAGAATTTAAACGCGAGCCCCGCAAGAAGAAAGTACCGCGCAAGGTGACGCCTAAGTCACTGGAAAACGCAGCGCTGTATTATTTGCAGCGTTTTTCTTCATCAAGCGAAAATCTCAGGCGGGTGATGATGCGCCGCGTCTATCGTTCGGCCAAGCATCATGACACCGACCCCGAGGAGGGCGCCGAAATCCTCGATGCCCTGATTAAACGCTATAATGAGGTCGGGCTGCTGGATGACGCACAATTTGCCAAGGCGCGCGCCGGTGGTCTAAATCGGCGCGGCTCTTCGGCTCGGGCGATACGGGCAAAGCTTGCAGAAAAAGGCGTTGCCAAAGAGGTAATCGATGAAACCCTGGAACGCCTGAAAGACGAGGACCAGGATCCCGAGTTATCGGCGGCGGTTACGCTTGCTCGCAAACGGCGGTTGGGACCTTTTCGAGTAACGGATGATCGGCTTGAATTTAAGGAAAAAGATATGGCCATCCTGGCCCGCGCGGGCTTTAACTACAGTGTCGCACAGAAAATAATAGCAGCCGAAACTTCTGATGAGCTGGAAGAAGAGGTTGAAAAGAACATGTATGGCTCATAGATTGTCGCGGCGATTACCGCAGGGATTGCAGTAAATTTAAGATTGGTTGGAGTGTTAGTTTAAGATGGAATTTAAGGTGGACGAATTTAGGGTTGTTTGGAATAGCGACTTTTTTGGTGTGACGGTCGGTGAAATGGCCATCGCCGCCATTGTCCTGTTCGTCTTCATACTGATGCGTAAATTTTTTGCCCGCACGGTCATCGCGCGCCTGAAACGCTGGGCCAACCTTACTGAAACTGATGTCGATGACCAAATTATAGCGGCGCTTCAACAACCGTTGATGTTCCTGTTTTTCATCATCGGCCTGTCCTTTGCCGTGCAGTGGATTTCCTTTGATGTGCAAACCGAAGAAATTTTAATTCGGATCGTAAAATCCATGATCGCCTTCACGATTTTCTGGACGGGTTTCCGTCTGGTTGATCCGATCTCGATCTTTTTTGATCGCCTGTTGGTTAGGCTCGCTGGCCCTGTTGCCTCTGAAGTTAAAAACTATCTGCTAAAATTCTTGAAAATATTCTTATTTGGCTCCGGCATAGTTGCCGTGCTGGCGCAATGGGGCATTGACCCCTGGCCTTATTTTGCCGGTATTGGTGTGCTGTCTTTGCCCTTTGCTTTCGCTGCCAAAGATACTGTCTCCAATTTATTCGGCGGCATTAAGCTGATCCTGATTGACCGGGTGTTTGCAGTCGGCGATTGGATTGAAGCGCCCAGTATCGGCCAAGGCACGGTTGAAGCAATAACCCTGTCGACAGTTAAAATTAGAAAATTCTCCAAAGCCGTTCAAACGGTGCCCAATGGCATAATTGCCAATGAGCCGATCACCAATTGGACCCGGATGAGCAACCGTCGCATTAAGATGGATATTGGCTTGGTCTATTCAACGACATCGGAGCAGTTCGAGACCATATTGGGGAAAATTCGCGACTATATTGCCGCCGATGAGCGAGTTGATCACTCGGTCACCGAGATGGTTCATATGGTCGCCTTTAATGCTTCCAGCGTCGATATCAATCTCTATTACTTCACGATTACCAAAGATTGGGTGGCCTGGCGTGATATTGTTGAGGAACATATGCTGGTCTTTATGAAAATTGTCGAAGAAGCGGGTTCCAGCTTCGCCTTTCCGTCACAGTCAATTTATGTCGAAGGTCTTGAGGGTGATAATCTCAGCGTCGTAAATGCTGCCCTCGACCCCCAAGAAAGTAAAGTTTAAATGTCAGCTGACTCTCCTGTTAAATCTATCCTGGTCGATGTCGCACCCGGAGAAATGATCGATAAAATCACCATCCTCACGATTAAATCTGAGCGCATGGAGGATGCGGCAAAGCTGGTTAATGTGCGCCACGAGTTGGAAATACTATCCTCGACGCGCGATAGGGAAATCCCAAGCTCATCCGAACTTGATGCGCTGACGACGAAGCTGAAAGAGGTCAATGAGGCGTTGTGGGAAATTGAAGACGACATTCGTGACTGCGAAGCGGCCAAAGACTATTCACAGAAATTCATCGACCTCGCCCGCGCCGTCTACATAACCAACGATGAACGTGCCGATCTCAAACGCGAGATCAACATGCTGTTGGGCTCTGACATCGTCGAAGAAAAATCCTATAAGGAATACTAAGGGGGTTTGTCATTCTGACGAAGTCAGAATCCGGCATGCTTCAACTAATTCTGGATCCTGATCAAGTTCAGGATGACGGCTTTTCTTATTCAGTAAATTGTCACTGAAACGCACCGAAACTAAAACCGCCATTTTTTGGTCACTCCGGCAGCTGCGAATATTTGTTGAATATCGCGAACGCGTTTGAGCTTCACCAAATGAGATTGGCAGGTCGAACAATCTGAGCTGCCAAAACCGGGTACTGGAAATTCTGCGTTTCTCATCGCCGCCGCCTGTGCCACCAATGCACATTCGCTGCCGCCCGCGACAATTCCCAAGGCGATGAGACGTCCTTTGCTGGTAATGTGGTCAATATGCCAATGCAGGCTGGATTTGGGGCGAATGTGGCGACCCAGACGGGCTTTCAGTCCACCTGGCCCGTAAGCGCTGCCGCCATAGAAATAGAGCCCTTTATTTAGGATAACCCGGTCAAATTTACCTATGTCGAGTTGAAGCGGCTCCTGAAGGCGTGTGACAAACCCGTAAGCACCCGGAGTATTTGGTATTTTATCAATAATATCAGTGGGTTGAAGCATTATATATTTTAAGGCCAAAATCCCTAAATTGGCAACATAATTGCATTGTAATTGCAGTATTTCGTATTTTGGGCGCAATAGGCTGCACGTTATGGATAAAAACTATACGGATGGCGAGATTATTTTCCGCGAGGGCGATGCAAGTTCATCGGCCTTTGTGATTGTGTCTGGCCAGGTGGAGCTGCTTAAAAACACTTCTAGTGGTCCGGTCAATGGCATGGTTTGCTTGGCGATCCTGTCAGCTGGTGAGATCATCGGAGAAATGGGTATTGTCGACCGCTCCGCCCGTAGCGCAACCGCCCGGGCTGTTGGCTCGGTTACGTTGGATGTAATTGAGCGTGAGGGTTTTCTGGCCTCGCTGAAAGAGCAACCCGATGTCGCCCTGACGGTGATTGGTAATCTGGCTGAGCGCCTCCGCAATTCAAATGAAATGGCTGTCCGTCCCAAAGTCAGCAACGCCGCGCCGACGAAACTCGCTACGCTTTCGACAGGCAGTAATCATTCTTCTTCTCATTCTTCTGCTGGTGCATTGACGTTATGGGATGCAATATTGAGCTTGTTTACCAAGCCGCTGGATAAAAGGCGTTTGCTTGAGTTTAGAGTGGCGCGTCTCGTCGGTGATGAAGATGGCAGCCAGACGAATTTGTTGGTCCGCGCGCTCTCCAATCAACCTGAATTGCGGGTCAAAGCCTATGAAGAGCCCTTGCCGGTAGAAGATACTGAAGAGAGATCGGCGTCGTTTCTGCAATCTGCTTTATCGACTGGGCGGCAATGGCTCGCTAAGGATAAGGCCGATCTGCTGATCTGGGGTGATGTCAATGAAGTTGGTACGGTCATTCATTTGCGTTTTGCCTCGCATGGCGGTGAAGCAGATCATCCAGGTGGGTTCCTGATATCTGACCGTCTCGCTTTGCCGACTAATTTCGATCCGGAATTTGGCAAGCTGCTCTATGCCGTTGCGGTTGCCGCGGTCGTGCCGCGCACCGAAGCGCAACGGCATTTGGTCAAGCCGCTTTTATTGCCGGCGCTTGAGGCGGCACAACAGGCCGAACAGGAGCCGCCCCATGAACTGGTGGCGAGAGATCAAGCGACGATCCAGGTTTGTTATGGTAATGTGACGGCCTTAATAGGTCACTACATGGGTGATCCAAATTGGCTCCGCAAGGCAGCGACGGCGTATCAAGAGGTCTTGGAGGCAATTTCAAAGGATGCCGACCCAATAGCCTATGCGAATGTGCAATATCACCTCTACCGGATACGTCAGGTTCTGGGAGAGCGCGGCAGTGACCCAGAAATTTTGCAAGCCGCCGCCACGGGTTTTGAGGAACTTCTCGAGCTCTTTAGCTATGGAGATTTCCCCCGTGAATGGGCATGCCTGCAAAGCCGGATCGGCAGTTCGCTCTATCGATTGGATGCTATCAACGGTGAAACGGCCTTGTTGAAAAATTCGATCGCGGCCTATCAGTCATCGTTGCACGTCTTTACCAAATTAGACGCTCCGCTCAAATGGAGCGAAGTAAAAAACAACCTCGCCCAAGCTCTTCAAGTATGGGGCGATCTCGCCCGCAACACAGAAATTCTCGAGCGCGCAGTCGCGGCCTGCCAGGAAGCTTTGCAAGTGCGCAATCGATTGGAAACACCGATGTTGTGGGCTGCCACCCAAAATAATTTGGGATCGGCACTCTTTTTGCTCGGTCGTTTGACGGAAGATTCGGAGCATTTAGAAGGTGCTGCCGAGTCTTTTGGCAAAGCGCTGGAGATATATCAGCTTTATGGCGCGGCGCGGTTGAGCCGGGTGACGGATCGTAACATGACCAAGGCTGAGAATTTATTGCGTGCTCGCCTGGCCAGGCGCGTTGCCAAAGTCTATTGGGATGGTGATGAAGTCGGTTCGAATGAAGAATTGTCGAAAAGCCGCCGCGATCAAATTTTTCGCAATGAGATCGAAAATCACGCTGTTTCATAATTCCTATCCGATGCAGATTAAATTTCACAACTTGTTGATATCATTGAGGCATTGATGCCATTGGAATTCTTGGCTAAGTTGCAATCAAGGACCTTAAAATTTTGAGAGTTGAAGAGTAATTTATGACAGATCGTGCGGCGGTTCTATTTGCCAATGATGCGTTTTACGTTGCGTTTTTGAGTCATGATATCCAGGCTATGGATGACCTTTGGGCGCGAGGCCAGACGATTAGCTGTGTCCATCCGGGTTGGAATCACCTCTCGGGTAGAGATGTCGTTATGGAGAGCTGGGACGGCATATTGGCCAATCAAAATGGCCCGATGTTTGAGATTAAAGGCGCGACCGCGAGCGTCTTTGAAGATACCGCTGTCGTCATCTGCTATGAAGTCTTTGAAGATACCACAATGGTCGCGACGAACGTCTTTGTCAGAGAAGACGGTGAATGGCGCCTCATGCATCATCAGGCAAGTGCGTCACCGCCACCGCCCGTTTCAGATGAAGTTGAACCGCCAAACACCATTCAATAATCTCACACTATAATTTGGGTTAAAAACTTAACGGATTTCCTAAAATCGGGCTTGATTCAGCCGGACTGTTGGGAGACCATACAAATTATACACATTCACTTAAAAACAATTGCGACTCCATCGATCAGAGCCATTTCTGCGTTGGTTTCGGTCGCAAATAACAATTTGACCTTAGGATGAGACGACATGCGCAAATATCTAAACATTAATCTTAGTGATCAATCAATTGAAACAGAAGAGCTTAATGGCTTGGATTCAATTCGGGTCGGTCGGCATTTCATTGCAAAAACCTTGCTTGAAAAGGGAGCCGCGACCGTTGATCCATTGGGGCCGGATAATCCGCTGATTTTCTCAGCCGGGCCTTTCGCTGGCTCAAACTTCTCAAATGCTAATCGCATCAGTGTCGGCTGCAAAAGTCCGCTCACCGGTGGCATCAAAGAAGCCAATTCTGGCGGCACCTTTGCTTTTGCTTTGGGTCAGTTAGAAATTGCCGGCTTTACGCTAAATGGCCAGTCTGATGACTGGGTGGTGATCCGCATTCCGCAAGAAGGTGATATTTCATTTGAAGATGCATCACCCTATCTCGGCAAAGGCAATTTTGAAGTAAGCCGCATGCTGCATGAGAAATATGGCGACAAAGTCAGTCTCGGTATCTGTAGTCCGGTCGGCGAATATGGCGGCCTGATGGCTGGTATTTCCTTCACCGATCCTGAAAAACGCCCGGTCCGAATTGCCGCCAGAGGTGGCGTCGGCGCTGTTATGGGCTCTAAGAAAGTCAAAGCTATTGTTGTCGATCGCCACAAAATGCCGGAGTTCAGCGACCGTAAAAAATATATGGGCTCGGTCAAAGCCTACAGCAAAATGCTGGATGAGGACCCGGCGATTGACGCCTTCCGCAAATTAGGCACCGCAATGGTCGGTGACTTCACCAATAAAGTTGGTGGTCTGCCAACCCGCAATTTCAGCGCTGGCACGATTGTTGGCAAAGACGAGGGCCCGCTGAAGCTTGGTGGTCAATATATCCGTGAGGTAACTCTGGAGAGGGGTGGTGAGCCGACCCATGCCTGCATGCCAGGCTGCATGATCAAATGTTCCAACATCTACGTCGATGAAGACGGCAAAGATATGGTGTCGCCTTTGGAATATGAAACCCTTGGTCTGGTGGGCAGTAATTGCGGCCTGACCGATCCCGATCACGTTGCTTTTTTGAACAATATTGCCAATGACCTTGGCATTGATACCATCGAAATCGGTGCGACCATCGGTGTGCTGATGGAAGCGGGCGAAGGCGCGTTTGGAGATCATGATTACATGGCAGGCGTGATGGAAGATATCCGCGATGGCAATGACAAAGGTAAGCTTTATGCGCAAGGTACCACCAGGGTAGGTGAGCACTTTAATGTTAAGCGTATTCCAGCGATTAAAAAGCAGGGCATCAGCGCCTATGATCCCCGCGAGATTGAAGTTACTGGTATTTCCATGATGGTAACCGCACAAGGGGCGGATCATACCACCGGTAATATTCCGACCTTCCAATGCAAAGACAAATCGACAGAAGAATTGGTCGCGGCCAGCTTGGACATCCAAGAAGATTGCGCGGCTGCCGATTCCTTAGGGCTTTGCCTGTTTGGTCGCTCGGTGACCAATATCAATCAAGATTTTATCGCCGACGCGTTGAACAGCGCTCATGGCACGGATCTGACCGAAGGCTTTATGAAAGAGCTCGGCCGGGAAACGCTCGCCATGGAATGGCAATTTAATAAAGACGCCGGCTTTACCGAAGAAGACGATGAACTGCCACAATTTTTCTATGATGAGATTCTGGCAGATAAAGACGTCGCTGCCCGGCATCACACAACAGAGGTCAATGCCGCTTTCCGCGCGTTGATCGAAAAGTAAGCTGAGCCATTAGCTTTATTGCTATTCAGTAAGGCCGATCTCGTTATAACAGCGAGATCGGCCTTTTGTTGAAGAGTGTCCATTTTCTCAATTCAACGGGAATGTAATTTAAAACAATTATGCGGCCTCGTCTTCCTGGTCAGTGGCACCTTTGTCGACAGGCTGCATCCGGCTTTCCCGTTGCCCGCTAATTTCCAGGCACCGATCTATCCATTGCGAGGTAAGCTTTTCCTGCACTGAATTCTGCCGCAAGCGCGCGCCGAGCAGACTAAAATTGACTTGCTCCAAGGGTTGATCCTGGTTTGAGCAGGAGAAGACGAGCGTTTGTTCGCCGGTCTCCTGATTGACATGGGTCTGCACACATTGACCGCAAATTTCTTTCATCATGCATTGCATTGGTGAGTTGATGCTGGCGATGGCGTGGAAACGGTCTTTAATGTGAGGCAGCAATTTGCCGCGCAACGCGTCTGCGACGGCACCCATCATGCCGTGCGAGCCAATGACAACGGCCCGGTCAACATCGCCAATTGGGATAATTGCCTGGCCGAGATTTCCTTCGGCATAATTCACCATCGCATCAATGATGTTGCCGACATAGGTTTTGTCCTGTGGCCGGTCCGGCACAAAGCCGGGTGCTTCATCACAGCACCAGATGATGGTATCAGCCGCGGCTTCAATCTCAGCGACTTTGTAGCGATCAGTGATCGTCTTATAGCCGGCGAAATAAAGCACTTTAGAACCAGCAGCCCGCAAAGCCTGACCGATAGAGAATAAGACAGCATTGCCCAATCCACCGCCCGCCAGCAAAACCGTTTCACCCTCGGGGATCTCCGTTGCTGTGCCGGTAGGTCCCATTAAGACGATCGGCTCGCCCGGTTGAAGCTGGGCGCATAAATCTGAGGACCCGCCCATTTCAAGAACAATCATCGAGACCAGGCCTTCCTCTTTGTCGACCCAGGCACCTGTTAAAGCTAATCCTTCCATTGCCAATCGGGTTTCATCAACCATCGGCGCCAGAGTTTCAAAATTTTGCAGTCGATAAAACTGACCTGGCTGAAACTGGCGGGCAGCTTGTGGGGCCCGCACGACAATTTCAATGATTGTATCATTCAACCTCTCAACTTTGTGGACGACAGCCCGCATTTCAGAATTCAAGCCGGCAAAGAAAACGTCATCTCCTTCCGTATTGGCCGGTTTATTTTCCGCCAGTATTTTGCTGATTGCCGGGTAGCCTTGTAGGGCGCTGGCCATGGCGCTCACCACGTTGCCGGCAAACGAGGGGTGAAGATCGCCAAAGAAACTGACGGCGCGACCATCCTCTTCAATATGCGCTAAAACGTGTACGTCTTTGGGCTTTTTGATGCGTTCGGGCTCTACCGGGGTGCCATCAAGGTCAAAGGCCTTGAAGTAACGGCCATCGAGTTCGAACCGCTTTTCATCTTCGCGGGCCAAGACGGTGTTGGGTTGCGTGCCGGCAGCGATCAAGACGGCCCGGGCGGGAAGTTTTTCAACATTGTCCAGGGTCAGCCACGTGCCATCTCTGGTGAGGCGTTGTTTGTTAAGGGTGAGGTGGCTGACATGGCCAAATTTATCGACCAAGGCCGTAATCGGCGAGAGACATTCAGCAATTGTAATGCCCTCTTCCAAGGCTTTTTCGACTTCTTCATGGTTGAGCGTATAGCTTGGGCTGTCCATCAAACGTTTGCGATAGGCAACCGTAACGCCGCCCCATTTCTTCAATAGCTCTAGGATATGAGGGTCGCGCTCTTCCATTTCAGCCACCGCCCGCTCAGCTCGAATTGCCTTTGCATGGCTGATGAACTCGTCTGCGATTAGACCTTCTTCCTCATCCCAGGCAGCGCGTATTTGGGTTTCACCTCGCTCTTTGACGAGTGTTTCATAGCGCTTTAGAAATTTTTCAACCTGCACGGGGTAATAGGCGAGCGCCTCTGTTGCGGTATCGATTGCGGTAAGACCTCCACCGATTACGATAGCCGGCAGACGAAGCTGCATATTGGCGATTGATTCCGACTTTGCCGCACCGGTGAGTTGCAAGGCCATCAGAAAGTCTGAGGCTGCCCGGACGCCACGGACCAATCCACGTGGGATAGGGATGATTGTTGGCCGGCCGGCGCCGAGCGCCAAGGCGATATGATCGAAGCCGCGCTCGAACGCATTGTCCACGGTAAGCGTGCCGCCAAATCTGACGGCACCGAACATGGCGAATTGCTGCCGCCGTTCGACCAGGAGGCGAAGGATTTTTAGGAAATTTTTGTCCCAGCGAACCGTGATGCCGTATTCCGCCACACCACCAAATCCAGCCATAACACGGTTATCCAGCTGCTCCTCAAGTTCTTTAATGTCTTTAATCGGCTTAAATGGCTGACGTTTGCCGTGGGCATCAACGCCGGATATTTCGGCAGGTAATGGTTCCATTTTGAGACCATCAATGCCGACAACGGTATGCCCGTCATTCATGAGGTGGTGGGCCAAGGTATAACCGGAAGGTCCCATACCGGCCACGAGGACACGGAAGCCCGTAGGTGCCTTGGGAAGCGGGCGGGCGAGGTTGAGTGGGTTCCACCGAGTGAGCAGGCTATAAATCTCAAAACCAAAGGGGAGTGCCAGAACATCTTTTAAAATGCGGGTTTCAATTTCAGGGATGTTGACGGGATCTTGCTTTTGGTAAACGCATGATTTCATGCATTCATTGCAAATTCGATGGCCGGTTCCGGCTGTCATCGGGTTTTCGATCACCAAGGCAGCCAAGGCGCCAAGAGCAGACCCTTGCGCTTTCAGAATATTCATTTCCGAGATACGAACGCCCAGCGGACAACCGGTTAAAGGAACGCCAAAAGGACTATTAGCAAAGTCTGATTCTTCCTCCTTGGGATTGCTGAGCAAGCCCTTGGCACATGAGTCTTTGCCCTGGTTGTGGCAATAAATGCAGTAATGTGCTTCTGAAAGAGCGCCTTTTAAGTCTTTGCCGGAATCAGTGAGCTTAAAACCGGCGCGCCGGTGCAGACGCTGTTCGGGGAGCTTATGCACGGCATATTCAGAGGTTAAATCCATTTCTGCTGGAACCAGACGTTCAAAATCCAGCTTGCCGGGCATTTTAAACAGATCACCACCTTGATGCTTTGCCCTGCCTTCAGGCGTGCGCAGCGCCCAACCGGCATAATTGAGGGCGACTTCAATGGCCTCGCTTTGAGCTTCGGGTTCTTCCAACCAGGCCGAAACTTTCTCAACGAAGATTAACTCGTCTTTGGTTTCTTGAAACCGGTGTCCAAAGAGGGATTGCAACTTTTGACTAAGTTCTTCACCGTCAATCTGTGCCGCCTTTTCAGGTGTTACGGCTTTAAAGGCTTTGCGTTGAACGAAGGTGCGTTTGAAATCGAAAAAGGGTCTTAAAGCGTGATGGCATTCGTTGAGCCCATCGATCTGATTTTCAATGCCAAACAGTTTACTTAAAAAATTCTCTAAATGAGGACCTGCATCGATCAGAATTTGGGATTCAACCTTATCGTCCGGTTTATTCACGCGACCGGCTTTTAGTTGATCCGTGAGATCCGAATTTTGCTCACTCAGAAAATCAAGAAAGGCCGCATCAATTTTGGCGAGCCCGTCCAATTCATACAATTCATTGAATTTCAGATTAAAGCCTAAATTCAGGCCGGAATTTTTATCACTATTTTTTGGCATCGTTCGCTCCTCATTCATCGATCACGATTCATCACGCGCAACCCGGCACAGGCCTGCGAAAATATGAATCCTCTTCCCCGAGGTATCTGGATCTGATCTCAAATGAAGGCGATTGGGTCAAAATAGCTTGCCTGCTTGCCGCCTTTTTGTCGGACAGTTATATAGTCCGTTTATTTAATTGTTTGGTAGGCTAACATTTTTTTGTTTATAAAACAAGCTAATTGGTACCGGAATGCGTATATAAATTACTTTAGATGAAACCCATCATTTGTCGCGAAATGAAGGGAGAATTTTTCGCCAAATTGACTTTGATTAAGGCCAGGGTCAATTTTTTCACTCATTCTCCGGTGAAATAGCCGTTTTCTATGAATAAGGTTTTCGCCTATGCGCTTTTTAGCTTTAGCTCTGTTCAGTATCCTTTTTGCATATTCTTATCCTGCCCATTCCCAACGACCGGGCGGGCCACCGCCAGCCGCCTTTGATGCGTGCAGTGCCAAGTCAGCGAATAGCGATTGCTCGTTTGATGCACCGCACGGCACTGTCCGTGGCACGTGCCGGAACGTCAGAGCAAGTCAGCAAAAAGGTTTGGTTTGTGCGCCGGGTAATCGTCCTGGTGCAGGTCAAAGTAGGGGCCCAGAAAGGCGTGGTCAGCCGAATGCCAACCGGCAGAATGATAACCGGCGCGCCGGGCGGAGTGGTTCCTTGCCGTTTGGATATGATGCTGGTGCGCCATTCGCCAAAGCAATTAGGCTTACCAACAAATTGACCGATACCAGTCAAGGCACCTGTTTCGACGAGTCTCGGGTTATTGAATGCCCGGCCAAAGGCGAGAAATATTATGGCCAGGATGCCCATTACCAAGGCCGCCTGCCGGCCTATCGAAATAACAGCGATGGAACGGTAAGCGATCTAAACACCGGTCTGATGTGGCAAAAAGCACATAACGCCGAACGGCAAAACTATAATGATGCCGAACAGGCTTGCTCGGATCTGACATTGGCCCGGAAAAGTGACTGGCGCCTACCCAATCTAAAGGAACTCTTTTCAATCGCTGATTTTAGGGGTTCCCAAGGTCGACATTATTTCATCGATGACAAATTTTTTGATTTCTCATTGCCGGACAAAAGTATTCTCGAGGGTGATCGTTTTGCCTCGACCCACCGCGTCGAGATGATGGGTCAAACCTGGTCAAGCACGATCTATGCCGGCGATCATTACGGTCGTACGGGTGTCGAAGGCGCTTTTTTCTTCAACTATCTTGATGGTCATATTAAGCAGGCGCCGACCCGGGGACGCTCAAGTTTATTCTATCGCTGTGTTCGCGGGCCCAAATGGGGGGACAATGATTTCAGAGACAATGGCAATGGCACCGTCACCGATAAGGCGTCCGGTCTGATGTGGCAACAATCGGACGACAATAAAACCCGCGATTGGCCGGAGGCTCTGAACTATTGTGAGAATCTGGACCTTGCGGGCTATCGTGATTGGCGTTTGCCGAATGTTAAAACCCTTCAACACATCGTCGATTATCGTGACTATAATCCCGCCCTTGATACCGATTATTTAAAACAAACCGATAAAGCGGGCTGGTTCTGGTCGTCAACAACCCATGGCGACAATATTAAAATGGCGTCCTATGTTTGTTTTGGTAAATGTGTTTCGGTTGATGGCGTTGATGTACATGGCGCCGGAGCTCAACGGTCAGACCCAAAAACTGGCAATCCCAGCGATTTTACGTCGCTTGGCGGGCAGCGTGACGAAGTTCGGATAAATAATTATGCCCGCTGCGTTCGAGATGCCGGATAAGCTTTACCGATTGGCGGCATCGCCCAGGAAGTCGCGCTTCATCACCTCGACGCCGGCATGTCGGATGATGTCATAGGCGGTTGTTGTGTGAAATAGGAATTGCGGAATGGCGAAATGAAACAAGAAATCTTCGCCGATAAACTGGAGTGGGCCGACGCGGATTTGGATTTCTAACTCTTTGTTTTCGCTGCCTTCAAATTGTTCCGCTGTGAGCGTGTTAAAAAAGTCTACGGTAAATTTGATGCGGGTTTGCAGGTCGGCAAATGACTTTTGGTTATCATCAAACTCTGGTGTGTCGACGCCGGCCAGCTTAGCCGCCGCCTGGGCTGAGTGAAATGTTGCACGCTGCACTTGTTGGGTCAGAGTAAACATATCGGGCGCTAGGCGGCGCTCTATGAATTCGGCCGGGTCAGGATCGTTTTCCTGGCAAAACGCTTCGGCTTTGTCCAGCACAGCCGAAAGCGAAGCGAGGGTCTGTTTGAACATCGGTACGGATGCTCGGTGCATGGTTAGAGCCATTAATCTATCCTTTTGGTTGTTCGTTATTCAGGTGCGACGTTTCGGCGCAAGTAATAGATAAAGATCAGCGCTGTCAAAAACATTGTCAGGCTATATGTGGCTGCAGGAATGACGGCCGGGCCACCGCCAAACAGCAATGTCGCGACCGCAATTGCCAACGTGCCATTTTGCAATCCGCACTCTATCGAAAGTGCAATTTTTTGCCGCGTGCCGGATCCGAAAAGCGAGCCAACACCCCAAGCCAGGGCCAGCATGACGACATTGAGCGCCAAAGTGACCGCACCGGTATCGGCATAATATTCGACAATATTGTTGCGTTCCTGATAGATCGCGCCAAACAGAACCAGCGCAAAAAGCACGGCCGAAATCTTTTCGGCACTGGCGTTGAAGCGGAGCGCAAAGGTCTCGGCAAAATGGCGTACAGCGAGGCCAATCAACACCGGAACCGTGACAATGGCAAAAACACTCACCGCAATCTTGGTAACGGAAACGTCTCCCTTTACCGTTTCACCAAAAAAGTGGCTGTAAGAAAAAGCGACGATAAGCGGAATGGTGATGACGCTGAGGAGGCTGATGATGGCGGTCAGTGAAATTGACAGCGCCACATCGCCCCGGCCAAAAGAGGTGAGCAAATTTGACGTAACGCCGCCCGGCGCTGCAGCAATGATCATGACACCAAGCGCAATTTCTGGCGGCAGGGTAAAAATCGACACCAGCACAAAGCCAACAATCGGCAGCAAAATTACCTGTGAGAGCAAGCCGGCGATAAAATCTTTGGGTTGGCGGGCAACGCGGGTAAAGTCCTTGGCCGTTAGGCCGAGGCCCAGCGAGAACATAATAAACGCAAGTGCCAGCGGCAAAATAACATTGGTGACAATACCCATAACAAAGCTTCCCCTAATCGTTTTATTTTGACGGAGCTTTGCACGATCGGGATTAACCGTCAATTAATGCCCAATCATCTGCGTGATCACGAAAAATCTATTCTTCTCCGGCGTCTGCTCCGGTTATGATTCCATTTGAAAGATTAACGCTGAGGAGAATGGAAATGTCTGCCGAGTTATTTTATTTATTTTTAACATCAATTTTGCTCACCTTGATGTGGATACCACACATTATTGGACAGGTTAAACATGGCGGGCCGTTGCAGCCCGAAGAATATGTCAAATTGCGCGATAGTTCCGAGTTGCCCCATTGGGTAAAACGCGCCAATCGCGCTCATATCAATCTGGTCGAACAATTTGGCGCCTTTGTCGGCCTCGTTGTGGTTGCGCATCTGCTTCAGGTGTCCACGGAATTAACGGCCTTGGCAGCAGCGATTTATTTCTGGAGCCGCATTCTTCATGCCGTTGTGATGATTTCAGGCATTAAAATCGCCATGTTGCGGACGTTGATATTTACCGCATCCTGGGCGGCACTGCTGGTCATCGCTTGGGAGATCGCGGCAGCGAAGTTGTTCTAATCTTGGTGGCAGGACTCTAGAATTTAGAATGTCCGCCCTCCCAAAGCGGAACGATATGGCTGTCCCATTTGTTGATAGGGAAGCTAATCAAGATAACTCAATCAATTTTTGTCTACAGATAAATGTCTTCCAAGGTGACGCTGTCGCCAAGCTCAATATCGACGGATTTCGATGCGTGGCCATCAGCAGAGATTTTCACTTTGTAAGCTCCGCTGTTTTCATCGAGCATATCAAATTTGAAATCGCCAAAAACATCGGTAGTCGCCTCGGCGATAACGTCACTGCCTTGGCTGAGCTTAACACTTGCGCCTTGAACACAATCGGATGTGCCGTCTTTTGTCACTGCGACACTGCCGCCAATAAAGCATTTATTGTAGCGATAGAGGTTCTTGTAATAAACCCGAGGCCGAGTGCCAAATTCGGGATTGAGAACTTCCAGTCCCTCGGCTTCGGCCAATTTCGCCATGTCACCATCATCCAGTTTTTTGGCGGCAATCGCTTCGGTCGCACAGACAGAGACCGCCCGGGGTTGCTTCCAACCATCATCTAACAAATGAGCATCGAAGATCCAATGTTGCGGTAGTTGGAGGTCCTCGTTCCACCAAATTGCATTATAAGGGCAGCTTTCGACCAATTGCTTTTGGCCTTTGGCTTTCTCGGGGTCAATGATGACAATGCCATCAGCACGTTTAGAGACCGCGCCATTTTCGGCTGCCTTGATGCAGGGTGCGTCATCGCAATGCTGGCACATGACGGGGAGGTAGGCGACATCGATCATCGGTGCCTGGCCGCGTTCTTTGCGCATAATCTCGATCCAGCGGGCGCCATGCTTCGGCATTTCTTCGGCATAGCCTGGGAAGGTGTTGTCGACATGTTCATCCTGGCAGGCCAGCACACACATATTGCAATTGGTGCAGTTTTCAAGATCGATGATGAGGTTCCATTTAGACATAATCTTATTCTCTCTTTTTTTACTCTGCCGCAACTGCGGGGGCGACATTATGTTCGGCTTTGCCATCCCATAACTCAATTTCAACCAAGGCCGTGGAATTACCCATCGAATGGCCTTTTTTGATCTGAGACTTCTTCGGTGTCAATAGGTTCAAAATACCGCCGCGGTCAACTGAATTGCCGGGTTCTCCCAAAGGCTCGTAGGTTGCACAAGATTCGTAGCCATGGGTCGAGCCCCGCGGCAGGCGTTGCGTCACCAGGGCGGCACAAACAACGGCACCTTGATCATTATATACTTTCACCAAATCGTGCATCTTAATGCCGCGCTCGGCGGCATCTTCAGCATTGATCCGGATGATCCAATAATAAAAGCCGTCGACTTCAACCCGGTGGTCTTTGATGTTGTTGATGAAAGAATCTTTGCCGTCACCTTGAGTGTGGAAGGAATAGCGGGGATGCGGGGTCAGCATACGAAGCGGGTGCTTCGCTTGAGAAGGTGCATCAAAGGCCGGATTGTATTTAACGACAGGCGGCCGTTCCGGGTCATGCGCATCAAAGCGTTTGAGGCTCGATGCTTCAAACTCAATTTTGCCCGATTGGGTCTGAATGCCTTTGAGATACTCGTCTTTATAGTCAGACGGCAATGGCATTGGCTCCGGCACGTCTTTCTTGCGGTCCTCGTAATACCAGTTCCAAGATGTCGGATCGCGCAGCTCTTCTTTTTCCGGCGGAATAACGACATAGCCTTTGCGGATAAATTCTTTCCACGAAATAATCTGCGGAAGATCAGATGCATCGAACATACGTTTCGCCCAATCGAGCTCCGAGATACCTTCGGTGAAGTAGGCACTGAGGCCGAGGCGTTCACATATTTCAGAGAAAATCACATAATCAGATTTGGACTCTCCCATTGGCTGGATGGCCTGATGCTGGAACACGGCGACCCGGTTATTGAGCTGGGTCTGGCCGTGGAAGGCATAGCCGCCAAGGGCTGCCCATTCACTGATATCCGGGCGCTCAAAATTGGTGCAGGCGGGCAGAATGATGTCGGCGAATTTCGCTTCGCCTTCATTCCAAATCGCTTGGCTGACACAAAACTCAAGATTCTCCGAGCGATACATTTTTACGTGGCGATTAGAATCCGCCATCGTACTAATGAGCGAGCCGCCGATTTTGTAGAGCATCTTGACCGGCGAATAGCCGGGCTTTGGATAGGAGATTTTATTGAACTGCGCTTCGATGCTTTTACCGTCCCAGGCATAGCCTTCAGCTTTGCCTTCCATAATGGCTTCCGGCAGCCAGAGCCGGGGGATGGTTTGCTCGACCGTGTTCATGCTCGGCAGTTGCGGCATCCGCTGATAAAGCTCGACCGACATCGCGGTGTGGTGAAGGTCACCCGACATGCCACCTTCAGCATAGCCTGGGAAATAGAAATTGGTATCAACCGGTGTGCCCCATTGCAGATTGCCCATATTGACGCCGGGCTTGCCCAGCCCTTGCATCGCCATCAGACAAACGAGCGTGCGCGCCCATTGAATGCCGGTTGCGTTGCGGCATGCGCCGCCATGTCCATTGCCCCAGCCACCGGCTGCGAGATAGACTTTTTTGTTGCCCCATTTGCGGGCCAAGGCGCGAATTTCTTTGGCTTGAAGGCCGGTCTCTTCTTCTGCCCATTCAGGAGTCTTAGGCACGCCATCTTCTTCGCCCATAACATAGGCCTGCCATTTGTCAAAACCCGTTGTCCGGTTTTCAACAAAGTCTTTGTCATAGAGATCTTCGTTCATCCAGACATTGGCAATCGCGACAGCTAAAGCCGGCGATGAAGTCGGTTTAGGAGCCAGCCATTTGCCGCCCAGGAATTGGGCGGTGTCGTTGTAATAAGGATCGATATGAACAAGGTCGATATCGAGATCTTTCAGCCATTTACGCCGCACCGTGCCTTCGAGAGAGCCATAAGCGCCGCTGGTGCCTTCTGGATTACTCGCCCAAAAGACCACCATCTCAGCTTCTTTAAGCAAATCCTCGACGGTGCCGTAGGTTTCGGTCTGGCCAACCCGGAGCGAGCCGCCCCAATGGTGAGCAGCGCCCCAATACCAGCCTTCCCAACTGTCTGGGTTGTGCAGCACGCGGGTCATGCCGACGGCATTAATGAATTTAAAGTCAGCGCTTAGATAATAACCGACATTGCCCCAGGTGTGGTGCGAGCCGTGCGAGTTGGCGATGGCACCGGGGCCATGCTCTTTTTTGATGCGTTTAATTTCGCCGGCGACAATATCCAGCGCCTCTTCCCAAGAGATGCGTTCATAGCCGGAGCTGCCGCGGTTTTGTGGATTGCGGTCGCCGTTCGGATCAAAGTCGACCCGCTTCATTGGATAGAGCAGACGGTCCGGCGAATTGAGCATGCTTTTCCAGTTCATGCCATGCGGCGCTAAGGTCGTTTTGCGGGGAGGGGTAAAAGTTTTGCCGCGCGCTTTAATCGTCCAAGTCTCGGGATCACTGTCATCAAAATCGATCGGTGTTATACGAATGAGCTTGTTGTCTTTGACATATAAAAAGACCGGCCCGCCATTTGTCATATTACAAAAACGGGTCACGCCGCCACCCATATCGACACCATATTTCCAGCCAACTGTTTGGGTCTGCATAACCGTTTGAGTAAACCAGGAGGTGAGTTCGTCCGGACCTTCGAGGCTCAACAGGAAGTCCTTCATCGCATTGATCTGCTCAAGTTGGTCTATTGGAGGCATGAGGAGCCGGACGGCAATTTCAGAAGTCTTGAAGGTCAGCACAATATCGGCATCTGCTTTCACCCCGTTGCCGGAAGAAACCGAGCCGTCTTTGAAGGTGAACCAGCGCCCGACAGAATTGTCTTTGGTCTTCATTTGAGCGGTAAAGTTTTTCTCTTTCAGCCGGTCGCGAAAAGCTTGATAACGCAATGCCTGCATCCAAATTAGCAGTCTGAGGCCAAACAGGATGATCGAGAACTTCAAAGAGCCCATAATTGTATTCTCCAGTGATATTGGCGATGAAACGTCCCTGGTAGAGACCGCTTTTCGTCAGTTTATTTGATATGTTACGATTGTAATGGCCAATTTAGAGATGTAAACATAAATCTCATATTGTGGGATTTTGACTTATCGTGCGGCTATCTTGTTTTGGGAATTTCAGCAAATTCTGTCAGTATGTTGACCTTAAAAAAGAATCTCGGTAACTATTGCTGCCATGAAAACATGCTCTGACTTAGGGGCGCTCAATATTTTTAGGGGGAGAAATAACAATGAAAGTTAATAAGCTCAGCGATGTTGTCGCGTATGAAGCGGGTGGCCATTTTGATATGAAAGGCTTCCGTTTGCAGGGACATGATGCCAGTGACGCGGAAAATTTCTGGGTCGGGCTGTCCTATTTTCTGCCCGGCGGCGGCACGACCCATACCGCAACACCGCTCGAAAAATGTTACGTCTGCGTTGGCGGTGCGATTACGATTAAAACCGATGACGGTGAAGCAACTCTGGAGAATTTGGACTCGATCTATCTCGAACCAGGCGAAGGGCGCTCAATTATCAACAACACCAATGAGATCGCAACGATCTTAGTGATTATGCCTTATCCTCCAAAGTAATGGCCTCCAACTTAGTAGCCCCCCTTTAACCTGCTTTAATTGGTCTTGACGGGCGAAGCGACCTGTTCGAATATTGAACGACAATGGTCGTAATTTTCGCCGGTTAAGAAAGAGGTGGGTGTTGATGTCTGACGAACCCCCCCCGGACCTGCCAAGCAAAAATTTCTCGCGGCCTTGACCAAGGGTCTGGCGGTCATTAGCACCTTCATTGATCAGCAAAAAACGGTCACTGTTTCCGATGCTGCCAGCCTCACAAACGTGTCGCGGGCGACCGCGCGCAGCATTTTTAACGGAGAGGCCTTGAAAAATGGATCGTACTGATAAAATAGCATTTGCCAAATTGCCGGAGACAATCGGTGATGTCCCCCATTCACAACCCATGACGGGTGACGAATATCTCGAAAGTCTACGCGATGGCCGGGAAGTTTTTATCTACGGCGAGAAGG
>Ga0233429_1001010_pt1 | contig 37683 bp, 26 predicted proteins | sample SI_118_April2016_3_FD_179879 | JGI IMG/M metagenome (GOLD analysis project Ga0233429, IMG submission 179879) | Seawater microbial communities from Saanich Inlet, British Columbia, Canada - SI_118_April2016_135_MG | ecosystem: Environmental > Aquatic > Marine > Inlet | place: Canada: British...
GTCCGCCCGAGGTTTTCCACGAGGAGATCAAGCGGGCCGCCGACCAGGGATACATGGTTTTCAAGATGCACTCCGACGCCCGTTTCGACATCATCGAGCAGACTCGCGTGGCGCAGGAGGTGGCCCCCTCCGGCTTTAAACTCCACTGGGATCTGAACCACAACCGCACCCTGGGCACTATGCTGCCGATCATCGCCGAACTGGAGCGGGATTATCCGATCGTCGGCTATATCGAAGATCCCCTGGTCTGGACCGATATCGACGGTTGGCGCACTCTGCGCGAGAAGACGCGCATTCCGATGGTCATGCACGTGCCCCAATTGGGCGGTATCCAGGAGGTGATCGGCGGGGTGGCCGACGTGTACATGATCGGCGGCGGCATCGGCCGGACGCTGATCTCCGGTTTTGCGTATGCCCGGGCCAATATGCAGGCGCTCATCCAGCAGTCGGGCAACAGTCTGATGAAGGCGCTGACTTTGCACCAGGCGGCGGTGCTGCCCACCGCCTCTGTCCACATCGTCACCCTCGACGACCAGTACGACGAGGATATCACTACCGAGAAGATCCCGGTGATCGCCGGTTCCTCTCCGGTGCCCGAAGGACCCGGTCTGGGTGTCGAAATAGACGAAGATGCGCTGGCCGCCGCCGCCGCCCGCAAGCATATCGAGACGCCTCCTTTTATCGGCGTGCTCCATCTGCCCGGTGGCAATACGGCATACAGCCTGGGCAATCCGAACGTCCAGAGCCTGACCGGCCGCGAAGAGGGGGGGCTACCCGGTATCGCTTTTGAATACTGGGAAGAGGATGGCTCGGCCGATTACCAGCGGGTGCTCGAGCGGCTGCAGAAAGAGGGTGCCTTCGTCGAGAAAAGGGGATAATGGGCGAGTTTTGCTTCCCTTCTCGTGAAAACCAGCCGGTGCCTCCCATGCGCCAGCAATCCTCCAAGGAATGCCGGCGCTGCGGCACCTGTTGCCAGATCCACTTCAGTGTGTACGCTCTGGAAGAAGACATCGCCCGCTGGCGCGCCGAAGGTCGCGACGATATCCTGCGACTGCTGGAAGATGAAGAAATGGCATGGGCCGGCGACCAACTCGTCTCCACCACCACCGGCGAATCTCTGAGCCCCTGCCCTTTTCTCCAGGAGGTCGACACCTGCTTCGTCTGCGCCATCCATCCGACCCGACCCCGCATTTGCCGGGAATTCCTACCCGCCGTCTCTCCTCTCTGTCCCCAGTGCGCCCGTTAAATGGAGAAGGGGCATCCATCCGCATATAGCGAAAAAGATGAAAGTTTCCGTTTTTTTATCGGAAGGGTCATACGGGCCTTCTCAGTGCTGATGTGCCCGGTGCGGAAAGCGGCGAACGGGAAAATGAACAATTCGATGCAGGATACAGGAGAATGAGATGAGCGACGCTCCAGATAAAATTATCTATTCGATGATGCGGGTGGGGAAGCTCTACAACAAGAAGGCGGTGCTCGCGGATATTTCGCTGTCGTATTTCTACGGGGCGAAGATCGGCGTGCTGGGGCTGAACGGGTCGGGGAAGAGTTCGCTGCTGCGGATTATGGCGGGGGCGGATACCGAGTACGAGGGAGAGACGATCCTGGCGCCGGGCCACACGGTCGGTTTTCTGGAGCAGGAGCCGCAGCTGGAGGCGGGACGGACGGTGCGGGATATCGTCGAGGAGGGGGCACAGGCGACGGTGGATTTGCTGAAGGAGTACGAAAAGATTAACGAGCAGTTTGCCGAGCCTATGTCGGACGACGAGATGAACGCGCTGATCGAGCGGCAGGCGGCGGTGCAGGAGAAGCTGGATGCGGCCGACGCCTGGGATCTGGACAGCCGGCTGGAGATGGCGATGGATGCGCTGCGCTGCCCGCCCGAGGAGATGAAGGTGGAACTGCTGTCGGGGGGTGAGAAGCGGCGGGTGGCGCTTTGCCGCTTGCTGCTCCAGCGGCCGGACATACTGCTGCTGGACGAGCCGACCAACCATTTGGACGCCGAGTCGGTCGCCTGGTTGGAGCACCATCTGCAGCAGTACGAGGGGACGGTGATCGCGGTGACCCACGACCGGTACTTCCTGGACAACGTGGCCGGTTGGATTCTGGAGCTGGATCAGGGGCGGGGGATTCCGTGGAAGGGGAACTATTCCTCCTGGCTGGAGCAGAAGCAGGAACGGCTGCGGCAGGAGGAGAAGAGCGAGGGGCAGCGGCAGCAGACGCTGCAGCGGGAGCTGGAGTGGATCAGGATGACGCCGAGGGCGCGGCACCAGAAGAATCGGGCTCGCATCCGAGCATATGAAGAGCTGCTGAGCCAGGAGCGGGAGCAGCGAGAGCGGGAGCTGGAGATCTTCATTCCGCCGGGTCCGCGTCTGGGGGATATTGTGATCGAGGCGAAGGGAGTGAGCAAGGCGTACGAGGAGCGGATTCTGTTCGAAGGGATGGAATTCGCGCTGCCGCCGGGGGGGATCGTCGGGGTCATCGGGCCGAACGGGGCGGGGAAGACCACGCTCTTCCGACTGATCATCGGGCAGGAGGAAGTGGACGAGGGGAGTCTCCGTCTGGGGCAGACGGTGGAACTGGCGTACGCGGACCAGAGTCGGGAGACGCTGAATCCGGAGAAGAGTGTGTGGGAGGAGATTTCCGGGGGGGAGGAGGAGTTCATGCTGGGCGAACGGAAGGTGAATTCGCGGGCGTATGTCTCCCGTTTCAACTTCGGCGGGGCGGATCAGCAGAAAAAGGTAGGGCTGCTGTCGGGTGGGGAGCGCAATCGGGTGCATCTGGCGAAGATGCTGCGGCAGGGGGCGAATGTGCTGCTGCTGGACGAGCCGACCAACGATCTGGATGTCAACACGCTGCGGGCGCTGGAGGACGCACTGGAGAACTTTGGCGGCTGCGCGGTGGTGATCAGCCACGATCGCTGGTTTCTGGACCGGATCGCCACTCACATTCTGGCGTTCGAGGGGGACAGCGAGGTGATCTGGTTCGAGGGGAACTACTCGGAGTACGAGGAGATCAGGCGGAAGCGTCTGGGGGTGGAGGCGGAGCGGCCGCACCGGATCAAGTACAGGCAGCTGACGCGGGACTGATGGCGACGGATAGGCGAAATTGGCAGAATTGCTCCGGTTCCCTTTTTGCCTATATTCTTGGAGTCATCTAAAACATTTTTTCATAGCTATTTATGCCAAATACAACGGCCGCGGAAGTGCGGCCTGATGTGACAGAAGAAGTGCTGTTGGACCGGCTGGAGCGGCCGCTGCGCAGTCTGCGTATCTCGGTCATCGATCGGTGCGATCTGCGCTGCAACTACTGCATGCCCGAGGAGGAGTACACCTGGCTCCCCCAGCGGGATATTCTCAGCTTCGACGAGATAGAGACGCTGGTGCGGGCGTTCACCGCGTCGGGAGTCCGGCGGGTGCGGCTGACCGGCGGGGAGCCGCTGCTGCGCGCCAATCTGGTGGAGCTGGTCGAGCGGCTGGGGGACAATCCGCTGGTCGAAGATCTGGCGCTGACCACCAACGGCACCCAGCTGGAGCGCTGGGCGGAGCGGTTACAGCAGGCGGGATTAAAGCGGGTGACGGTGAGCCTGGATTCGCTGCGGCCGGAGCGGTTTATGAGCCTGACGCGGCGCAGCGCTCTGAACAGGGTGCTCGACGGGATCAGGGCGGCTGGGCAGGTCGGGTTCGAGGCGCTCAAGATCAACACGGTGGCGATGCGGGGGTTCAACGACGACGAATTGGTCGAACTGCTGGAGTTCGGGCGGGAAGTAGGAGCGGAGGTGCGCTTTATCGAATATATGGACGTGGGTGGGGCGACGCACTGGGCGGAGAGCGAGGTGCTGTCGCGGGCGGAGATGTTGGGGCGGCTGGCGGAACAGTACGGTACGATCGAAGCGGAGGAGAAGGCGGATGTGGCGCCGGCCAACCGCTTCCTATTGCCGGACGGCACGCGTTTTGGGATCATCGCCTCGGTGACCGAGCCGTTTTGCAAGAGCTGCGATCGCAGTCGGCTGACGGCGGATGGGATGTGGTATCTGTGTCTGTACGCCAGGGAGGGGGTCGATCTGCGGCAGATGGTGCGCGACGGCGCCGCTCAGGAGGAGGTGATGCGGACGATTCGCAGCGCCTGGGGGGAGCGGGAAGAGCGAGGGGCGGAGGAACGGTTGGACAGCCCAGAGCGGGGCGTGCTCTACCAGGTGGAGGAGTTGAAGCAGGACCTGCACCGGGAGATGCACACGCGGGGTGGATGAAAGGGGCAAAATGGACGAGTTTTGAAGGGGTGATCGAAAGGTCGCCCCTTTTTTGCGTTTCGGGTGGAATTTTTCAGCTGTGGGAAGATCAAACTGGACGGGGTATATGGACTATTTTAGGAGCAAGAGATTCCTGGACATGCTGCCGGATTGGGAGGTGGGACGTCCGGTGCTGGGGCCGCTGGCGGCGTATTTGCCGCGCATGCGGGCGCTGTTGAAGAGGCTGGGGGATCCGCAGCGGGAATTTCGCTCGGTGATCGTGGGGGGGACCAATGGGAAGGGGACGGTCAGCAGTCTGCTGGCGGCGCTGTTGAAGGAAACCGGGCACAGGGCGGGGCTTTACATCTCTCCGCATCTGCACACGCAGCGGGAGCGGATTCAGCTGGACGGGGAACTGCCGGACAAGGATCTGTGGGCGGATGGCGTGGGGCTGCTCTTCGATAGGACCCGGGATTTTGAGGATGAGGGGTACGGGTCGTTCAGCAAGTTCGAGGCGCTGACCGGGCTGGCGGCGCTGCTGTGCGCGCGGGAGGGGATGGAGTTCGGAATTTTCGAAGTGGGTCTGGGAGGGCGGTACGACGCGACGAACGCCTGGGATTCGGAACTGGCGGTGCTGACGGCGGTGGGGCTGGATCACGTCGAGGCGCTGGGGAATGATGTGGTGGGGATCGCTGCGGACAAGCTGCAGATCGCTCGGGAGGGACGGCCGCTGTTCACTCTGGCGGGTCAATTGTCGGAGGTGATGGCGCGGATTCGGGAGGAAAGTGCGGAGCGGAAGCTGCGGCTGCACGTGGCGGGTTCGGAGGGGGTGGAGCTGGTGAACGGAGACAGGCGGCCGTATGCGTGGAATCCGGTGGAGATGGTCGAGCGGCCCCGGACCTATGTGGAGAACGCGCGGCTGGCGCTGGCGGTCGGGGAGTTTCTGCTGGGGGACGAGTTTTCGGCGGAACGGGCGGAGAAGGTGGTGGAGGGACACCGGTGGCCGGGGCGGTTCGAGGTGGCCCGGCGGGAGCCGTTGGTGCTGCTGGACGGGGCGCACAACCTGCCGGGGGGGATTGCGCTGGCGGAGGATTTGCGGGCGATTGCGTCGGAGTGGACGTTTGTCGTCGGAGTGGGCAAGGGGCACGATGCGGCCGGTTTGCTGGGGGCGCTGCAGCCGCTGGCAAAAAGGGTGGTGCTCACCTCTTCGGCGCACCCGCGCGCCCGGGAGGTGGAAGAGCTGCGGGAGTGTGTTCCCAAGGGGATGGAGGTGAAGGCGTACGCTGCCTGCAACCAGGCGTTTGCCGAGACGGTGGCGTCGCTCGGGCCGGAGGAGCATCTGTGCGTGACCGGGTCGCTGCACCTGGTGGCCAGGGCGCGGGAGTTCTTCGATCTGCCGTACGAGCGGGATGGAATCACCGAGGAGGTGGCGCTGGAGAGTCTGCAGTGTTTGGAGATCGCCTGCGGCAATCTGGGGCTGGCGTGCGAGACGGTTTCGGAGGACGGGAACGTGCTGCGGGTGACCGCCGGTCGGCAAATGCTCTACTTCATGCGCAACAAGAATCCGTTCAACGACTACGTAGCCGGGCGGTTGGCCGAGGACAAGGGATATCAGTACCAGCTGTTTACGCAGGCGGATCTGCCGACGCCGGATACGATGCAGATATTTAATCCGCTGGCGGACGCGCGTTTCGATCGCTACAAGACGCACCACTCGATCGAGGCGATCGTCGCTGCGGTGGAGGAGCGGTTCGCCTACCCGCTGGTGGTCAAGAAATACCGGAGTTCGCTGGCACAGGGGGTCTTCCTGGAGGAGGATGGAGCGGGGCTGGTCGGGCGGCTGGAGGGGTTGTTCGAGAGCAGCGGCTATCTGGACAATATAGTGCTGATCCAGGAGTTCGTTCGGGGGGAGGAGTATCGGATCGTCGCCAGCCGGGAGGAACTGCTGCTGGCGTACGGCAAGGAGAGCGAGGCGGAGGAGGGAACGGCGGACCTGAACCCGCTGCACCAGGAGGACGGGCGAGCGGTGAAGGTGGAGGACGGAGATCTGCTGGAGAGGATGCGGGCACTGACGGCGGGGGTGGCCGGGATGATCGATCTGGGGTTCTACGCGATCGATCTGATCGACGGGAAGGATGGGTTCAAAATTTTGGAGCTGAACCCGAATCCGTTCTGTTTCTTTTACAATCAGGACAACGGGAGGGAGGATTTCGTGGGGATTTACGAGGGATTGCTGCGGGAGTGCATGGTTCCAAAGGATTGCTGAACGGAAATTTCCGAAACGCTTTTGCTCCTTTTATGGCGATTCGCAGAAGTCTTTGAAGAGATATTGCGTGCGGACGGCGGATCCGGGGGCTGCCTCCGGGCGGCGACGAGACTCGGCCTGGGGGCCGCCGTCGCCCGGGGCGGAGCACTGGGGATAGGGGATACCAAATTGGGATATGGGAGCATTGAGGTGAGGGCGGAGAGGCACGGGACGGTGGGCCTTCTGGTTGACTCTGGGAGTGCTGGAAGGGTTGGTGATTCGTTCGGTATTACGGTGGACGGACCGGGACGGCCTCAAACAGCTGTCGCCGCCCTCCAGCAACCCCCGGACCTGCCTGCGGTGATTCAGTGGGTATATTGACCATAAACTAAGCGAGGAGATCATGGCTCGGAAGCGGATCTACTATATCGGCAACACGCATATCGATCACACCTGGCTGTGGAACTGGACCGAGGGGTACGACGAGGCGAAAGCGGCCTTCCAGGCGGTTCTGGATCGGATGGAGGAGTTCCCGGAGTTCCGCTTCACCTGTTCGTCGACGCTGCTCTACGAGTGGGTGGAGAAGAACGAGCCGGAGCTGTTCGCGCGGATCGTGGAGAAGGTGCGCGAGGACCGCTGGCAGATTGTCGGCGGCTGGGCGGTGCAGTCGGACAACAACATTCCGTCGGGGGAGTCGTTCTGCCGGCAGGGGCTGTACGGGCAGCGGTACTTCGCCAGCCGCTTTGGCAAGCGGGCGAAGGTGGGGTACTGCGTGGACTCGTTCGGCCACAACGCGCAGCTGCCCCAGTTTCTGCGGCTCCAGGGGATGAACGGCTGGCTCCACTTTCGCCCGAGTCAGGCGGAGTTGAAGCTGCCGGACGGGCCGTATCGGTGGACCGGTATCGACGGTAGCCAGGTGGTGGGCTGTCGTCCGGACGGCTGGTACTGCACCTGCCATTCTGACTGGTTCAACAACGTGGGTCAGGCCCTGCTGCCGAATATGGAGAAGCTGCCCACAGCCCTGTTCTTCTACGGGGTAGGGGATCACGGGGGGGGACCGACTATCCGCGATCTGGAGATGCTGCGGGAATTCCGCGAGGCGCATCCGGAGTACGAGCATGTGTACGGGGATATCGACGAGTTCTATCGGCGCGCCGATGGCCGAGAGCTGCCCGAGGTAAAGGGAGAGCTGCAGTACTGCTTCCGCGGTTGTTACACCAGCAACAGCGATATCAAGTCGCTCAACCGGCGCTGCGAGGGGCGGCTGGGGATGGCGGAGTGGGCGGCGAGTATGGCGGCGATGAACGGCAAGGGGGAATATCCGGAGGAGGAGCTTCGGCAGGCGTGGCAGGATGTGCTGGCCAACCAGTTTCACGACGTGATGTGCGGCACCTGCACGCCCCACGCGATGGAGGAGGCGGTCTTTCGCTACGCCGGGGTCATGGAGACGGCGGACCGGTTGCGGCACTTTGGCAGCAAGAAGCTCACCGATCGATTCGACGGGCGGGCTCCGAGGGGATACTCCGAGTCGCTGGCGATGACCGTGCTCAATTCGGCTTCGTGGGAACGGCGGGAAGCGGTGGAGTTCTTCGCGCACATGCCGGGGCGGAGTATCGACCACGGTTCGGTGGTCGATGGCAAGGGAAAGCCGGTGGATTTTCAGAAGGTGCGCAGTCCGTTCGGGGGGCCGGAGAATCGGGGGACGTATCTCATCGAGCCGACGGTGCCGGCCGGGGGCGCGGCGCTGTTCCACGTGGTGGAGAATCCCAAACCGCCGTCGCTGCGAACGGATCTGAAGGCGACTCGCACGAGTCTGGAGAATTCGCGCTGGCGGCTGCGCGTCGACAGCAGCACGGGCGCTATTCGCTCTCTGTTCGACAAGAAGAAGGGGGTGGAGCTGGTGCGCCGGGGGAAGCGGCTGGACGACCTGCTGGTGATTCACGACGATTCGGATACGTGGGGGACGGGAAGGGAGCGGTTCGACGAGGTGGTCGGTCGCTTCGAGGGAGCGCAGATTCGTCTGCTGGAGCGGGGGCCGCTGCGCGCGCGGCTGGAGATTCGCCGTCGATATGAACTCTGCACCGCCTATGAGACGGTTTCGCTGTATCGGAAGTCCGGAAGGGTAGACTTCGAGCTGAGGGTGATCTGGAACGACACGCTGAAGACGGTGAAGATCGGTTTTGCGCTGGCGTTGGAAAAGGCGAGGTCTCTCTACGAGATTCCGTACGGGACGCTCGAACGAAAAGCGGACGGTGGGGAGAACCCGGTGCAGAAGTGGGTGATGGTGAAGGGGAAGGCGCGGGTCAGGGGAAAATCCGGTCTGGTGAACTACAGCGTGGGGGTAGCGGTGGATACGATCTGCGGGGCGGATGTGCAGGCGGATGGGGAACTGCGGCTGACGCTGCTGCGGAGTCCGAATCACGGGCATTTGACCGGCCAGGCGACTGAGACCAGTCCGGATCGGCAGATCGTGGATCAGGGGGGACCGCGCCGGGCGCGATACAGTCTGGTGGCCGGGAGCGGGGATCTGGGTCTGCCGGAACTGGGTGTGGCGCTGAGTCAGCCGCTGCAGGTGACGTTCGAGGGGGCTCAGCCGGGGGATACGGTAGTGCCGTTTTCGCTGCTGTCGTGCGCGCCGACTTCGGTGCATGTGGGGGCGATCAAGAAGGCGGAGGATGGCAAGGGGTTTATCGTCAGGCTGGTGGAGACGCGCGGGAAGAAGAGCGAGGCGAAGGTGGTGGGGCCGAAAGGGTTCAAGGCGATTCGGACGCAGCTTAAGCCGTTTGAGATTCAGAGCTGGCGGTGGGTTGCGGGGAAGGCGGCGGTGATGGTGGATCTGGTGGAGTATGCGGTAGGGAAGGGGAAATGAGCGGGGGATCTATGAGTGTCCGGCCTGTGGGTGCCCATTATGATCGATATTTTCTCGATTTCTCCCTTGGTTAGTCGGGAAAAAACAGCTCTTCGATGCGCAAATCGAATACCCTGGCGATTTTAAATGCCAATGGCAAGCTTGGATCATACTTGCCGTTTTCGATAGAGTTGACCGTCTGTCTCGAGACGTCTATAAGTTTGGCGAATTCTGCCTGAGAGAGATTTTTGTTTTTTCTCAGGTTGCGGATTTCGTTATTCAACGATACCTCCACTGGATAACTCTCAGGGAAATACCCCAAATTGCGAGCATGAAAGGAAAAACCCATATAAGCGGAATAGGGGTGAGGCCAGCTTTTTCTTCGAGAATACCGTACGAAACGGAGACAAGCCCCGTGACGGCAATGGTTATGCCAGAGCTCAAATGCGTGATTTTCTGCTGCAGTTCATCCATGCGGTTCAATTCCCGTATGACGGCTATGGTCGCGAGAACAATGGGCGCGCTAGGCGAGAGTAGAACAGGTATCAACAAGGGAGAATCGGGATATACGAGGCGAAATTTGACGGCACCGAGAATGGCCAGTACGAACAGAATCATCGAGCCCAAAAATTCGAATAAGTATCTTTTTGAGTTAAACACGTTCTATGTCTCCTCTTAGTAAATGTAAAGCTTCCTTGACATTTCCAATTTAGAATTTGCATCCATTTTGTCAAGTTTCCTTGACATTTTATTGTGACAAGTTCAAATATTCGAGTGAAAGAAGGGAGAGTCGCGCCAACCGAGGTAAAGAGCGGCAAGCGTCGCGAGGAACTCCCCGGAATGGAGGCGTTCGACAGGGCTTTCGGGTCCCAGCGCAAATTGCTGGTCGGTGGGCAGGGGATTCCCGTGGAGGAATTCCTGCAGGCGCCGGCTGAACACTGGATCGGCAAGTGATTGCCCTCTCTCCGGGTCACCCTCAGGCTGGAAAAGAGATCCAGTAAGTAGGGATATCGGGGGATCGGCGAGTGCCCGGTTTGGGGGTGCCCTCCGAGGGGGCAATGGATCGCCTATGGATGCGTCTGTGCTGGACAAGAGCTGAGTGCCTTGTCGGCACCTTAGGCGACCTGTTTATGGGGTGCGCAAGGGCTGTGGACATAGCGGCTCCAGTATTGCCCCCTCTCCGGGTCACCCCCAAACCGGACAGAGATCCGGTAAGAGGAGAGATAGCGCTTCCCCGATTTAGTGGGGATGGCGGACGGATATCAAGGTGAAGGTACGGTGGCGCGGGTGACGAAGGCGATGTGCCATTTTTGGGCGTCGCGGGTGGCGATGCGGAGGGCGTCTTCGAATTCCGTGCCGCTGGCGGCATCGGTCCAGCGGTAGCGCCAGCGGTTGTCGATGGAGAGGGGGAGATAGGCGCTGTCGGAGTCGGCGACCTGATAAGAGGTCAGCTGGATGTCGGTTTCGCGGCCGTTGCGGTGCTGGTAGTGGAGGCGGACCAGGCCGACGCCGGGGGCGTACCAAATCTTCTTGGTGCCGGCGTAGTAGTCGCGGATCTGTTCGAGTTCCGTACCGAGTTGGTGGTCCTCTGCGCTGGTGGATATATCCGTTTCGATCAGGGCGCAGTCGGCGAATGCGCCGGCTGGGACTTCGACGGTTTCGCTCCTGCTCGCGAGGGTGCCGTTGAGGCGCATGTGCTGGTGCTGGCCCGCGAGTCTGATGTTCAGACCGTCGCTCGAGGTGGCGCCGATCTCCTCCGGCAGCAGGTCGATGCAGGCGAAGGGGGAGTGGATGAAGAAGTCGTGTATGGGCGATCCGGCGGGACCGGGGGGGAACGGGTCATCGTCGACCCGGGCGCGGGAGGAGCTTCCGCCTTCGAGACGGCCGTCTTCGCGCTCGATGATGTGTCCGTCTCCGTGCAGGTAGGCGATATTCAGAGCAATTGGATGGGCGGCCATCTCGCGGGTCAGTTCGGCGTCGGCGATGTAGTCGTTGGCCCTGCCGATGTCTCCGTCTTCGCGGACGGCGGCGGCGGCTTCCTCGAACCAGGATGCCGCTTTTTCGTGCTCTCCCGAATCCCTGTGGTAGTGGGCCAGGGAGAGGATCGACGAACGGAGTTCTTCCCGATCATTTAGCTTCCCGGCCAGGGCGTAGCTCTCCTCGAACCACTGGAGGCGCAGGGCCGGACTGTCGCCCTCGCGCGTCTGGCGCAGGTTCCAGGCGGCGCTGTGGCGCAGGAATTCGTCGTTCTGGATTTCGCCGATCTCCAGCAGGCGTTCGTAGCAGGCGATCTTCCGCTCCTTTGCGCTCTCGTCCAGTTCCCCCGCCAGAGCCCACAGGATTTCTGTTTCCCCTTCCAGGTAGTCCGCCTCGCGGATTCTCTCCAGGAGACCTTCCACGTAGAGGAGCGCGTCGGGCTGTTTTTCTTTTTTTAGGTGAGAGGTGTAGTCGGCAAAGGCACGGAGCTCTCCCTCCACGTCGCCCGAATTTTTTTCCCATTCCATCAGATCTTCAAAATGCGCCTGTATCTCCTCCGGGTTCTGTTCCTCGCTCCGGGTGGCCGAAGAGATCCAAGTAGTGCCGTCTTCGGCGTGCACTACTCGGCAGACATCCTCGAACAGCTCTCTGGGCGAGATGCTGCCCCCGTGCCAGCGGTAGTGCCACTGGCGGTCGGGATCCAGGGGGAAGTATTCGGATGTAGCCTCTCCCCGGTGCTCCGTCAGGTAGACGGTGTGGATGCAATTGTTCTGCTCGGTGTGGCGGAGTTTGACCAGGCCGACGCCGGGGGCGTACCAGGCGATGCGGCGGCCGCAGTAGGCGCGGGTGGTGAATTCGGTGGCCCGGCCGCCGGCGATGGGTTCGATCTCCGTTTCGACGCGGAGGCAGTGGGTGAAGATGCCTGCGGGGGTCGAGACGGAGTCGTCGTCGCTTATTATTTTGGAACGGGCCACGAGTTCGTCCCCTTCGGCGATGCCCCAGCTCAGGGGATCCGGCTGTTCTGCGAAGTGGTCTTCCCAGGTGGCGCCGACTTGCAGATCGGGACCCAGGAAGCGGCGGGGGCGCAGCAGGTGGACCAGGGCGGCGCAGCGGGAGGGGCAGCCCCAGGAGTAGTTGCGGATGGACAGGGGATCGAGAAAGCGGTGTCCCTCGCCATCGATCTCGACGGGGAAGGCGGCCATGATGTAGCCTCCGGGCTTTCCCGGTCCCCATTTCTCCGGTAGTATGTTCGCCAGATCCAGGGCGGCGGTCATCAGCGCCTGGTTCTCCCGGTCCCCGAACTGCGAGAACAGATCCAGCGCTTCTCGAGCGGGTTCGATCATTCGGTCGAACTGGCCGTGGCGGCAGCGGGCGATGGCGATCTCCTTGAGCAGGCGGGCGGTTTCGGAGCCGTCGCTGCGGGTGCGGGCGATGCAGAGGGCGGACTCGTAGTGATCCACCGCCTTCTCCTCCTCGCCCATCCAGGTGGCGCTGGCCTCACCGAGCATGGTGAAGATGTCGATCTGTTTTTTGGGATCTTCGAGGCGGGAGGCCGCTTCCATCGCCTGGCGGCAGGAGCGGACGAACTCCTCTTTTTCCCAGCGGCGGCGCGCCTCTTCCGCTTTTTCGAGGGCTTCTTCGAGGACTTTTTCGGAGAATTCCGGAGAAAGGGTCTCTCCCTGCAGGTTTTCTTCGACCATTTTCAGCATCCCTTTCAGCTGTTTGCGGGCCCGGTGCAGACGCCCCTCCACCGTGCTCAGTGGGACGTCGAGAAAGGAGGCGATCTGCGCGTAGCTCAATCCGCCCAGGTAGTGGAGGGTGACGGCCAGTCGGTGGTCGTCGGCGAGACGATCCAGGGCACAGCGGATCTGCTCGCGAACCTGGGCGCGTTCGAATTCCTCGGCGGGAGATGGATCGGCACTGGCGAACGGTCCGTCGATCTCCTCGAAGGATGCGTGCTGCCGGCGCCGGCGCAGCCACATGCGGCCGCAGTTGAGGGTGAGCTGGCGCAGCCAGGCGGGAAAGCGCTCGGGGTGGCGCAGCTGGCGCAGTTCGAGGTAGGCGGAGACGAACGCCTCCTGGGCGATGTCCTGCGCGTCGTCGAAGCGGCCGGCCAGATGATAGGCCAGTCCGTGGACGGCTCCCTGATGGCGGCGGACGAGCTGGCCAAAGCTCTCGGAACGGCCGGCCAGGGCCTGTGCGATCAGCTGTGCGTCGTCGGATTCCATCATCGTTCCCCGCAATAGAGATGCGGCGAGTCGGGGGAAACTTACGCGGCGGATAAAAAAAATGGTTTATCGGTCTTCTTTTGAACTGCTCTGAAGGGCCTTCGAGTGGATTTATCCACAGCGTATTGAGTAAGTTTATTCAGTATAGTGAACAATTCTTCACAGGAGAGAGGATTTTTTGTCCATCATGAGTTCAGAAAAACGGGATATTCAGACGCAATTGGTGCACGCCGGAGAGATGGAGGAACCGTCCGAGGGGGCGGTGGTGCTGCCGATATACCAGAGCGCGACGTTCGCTTCGGGGGAGGTCGAGTCGTATGACGACCTTCGCTATATTCGACTGAACAATACGCCGAATCATCGGGTGCTGCACGACAAGCTGGCGGCGATTGTGGGGGGAGAGGCGGCGGTGGTCACCGGCTCGGGGATGGCGGCGATTGCGACGGCGCTGATGGCGCTGCTGCGGAGTGGCGATCACTTTTTGGCCCAGGACTGTTTGTACGGAGGGACGCATAGTCTGTTGACGCAGGATATGACCGCGCTGGGGATCGGTTTCGATTTCATCGCGGGGAACGAGTCGGAGTCGTGGAAGGAGAAGCTGCGGCCGGAGACGAAGCTGATCTACGTGGAGACGATGACCAATCCGCTGCTGGAGGTGGCGGATTTGGAGGGGGTGGTCGATTTCGCCCGCGAGCACGGGTTGGTTTCGGTGATCGACAACACGTTTGCTTCGCCGGTCAACTTCCGGCCGCTGGAGATCGGTTTCGATCTGGAGATCCACAGCGCTACGAAGTATTTGAACGGGCATTCGGATATCGTCGCCGGCTGTGTGATTGGGGGCGAGAAGCGGGTCGGGGAGGTTCTGCACAAGCTCAACCATCTGGGGGGGACGCTGGATCCGCATGCCTGCTTTTTGCTGCACCGGGGGATGAAGACGCTGGCGCTGCGGGTGCGGCAGCAGAATGAGAACGGGCTGCGTCTGGCGGAGTTTCTGGAGCGACACGAGCGGGTAGTGAAGGTGAACTATCCGGGGCTGGTGAGTCATCCGCAGCACGAGCGGGCGAAGAGGTTGTTTGAAGGGTGTGGTGGGGTGCTGAGTTTCGAACTGGAGGGGGATGTGGCGGCGGCGGATCGTCTGTTGGAGAGGTTGGAGCTGGCGACGTCGGCACCGAGTTTGGGGGGGGTGGAGTCGCTGGTGACGCGGCCGGTGAATACGTCGCATCGGGGGCTGTCGCGGGAGGAGCGGGAGGGGGTGGGGATTGCGGATACGCTGATTCGGGTGGCGGTGGGGATTGAGGGGGCGGAAGATTTGTGTGCGGATTTTGGGAGGGCTTTGGGCGGTTGAGACGGTTGATCTGGATGTGTGGTCGCCGGACGCCCCTCCACGGAGCCAATGGGTCGCCTGTCGAACCGTCTGTGCTTAAGACAATCGCTGAGTGGCCGGCCTACCCTGCGGGTAGGCTGTACGGCCACCTGAAGGGGAAAGTGATGGAGTGCGCTATGGCTATGGACAAAACGGCTCCAGAATTGGCTCCGCTCCGGGACATCCGGCGACCACTCAGCGGATAAACTGGAGGGAAGAAGGGGTACTGGAAATCTCGAAGCTGGGATTTATTGGAGGAAAGACAAATGGCGCGGAAATTGAGGATCGGGATGTTGAAGGGGATGCCGGGGAAGTGGGATTTGGAGGGGAACTGGGAGATGTTTATCGAGCAATTTCGGAAGCATCGGGGGGAGGAGATCAATGTCTTTATTACGCCGGAGTGTTTTTTGGACGGGTATGCGGTGACGGAGGAGAACTGGACGGCGCGGCGGTTCGGGAGGGTGGCGCAGGAGGTGGAGGGGAGTGCGTATATTCGCAAGGTGCGGCAGATGGCGCGGCGGGCGGGGACGGCGATCGTCTTCGGGTTCAGCGAGGTTCTGGAGGGACACTTTTATAACTGCGCGCTGCTGGTGGGGGGGGATGGCAGTATTGTCGGCAAGTATCACAAGACCCACCTGCAGAATCACGATCACCGGTTTTCGCCGGGGCGGGATCTGCCGGTGTTCGAGATGGAATGGGGCAAGGCGGGGATGGTGATTTGCGCGGACAGGCGCTGGCCGGAGTCGATTCGGACGCTGCGGCTGAAGGGGGCGGAGATCTGCCTGATGCCGACCTACGGGATGCACCATCTGGACAACGAGTGGTGGATGCGCACCCGGTCTTACGAGAACCAGATGTTCGTCTGCTTCACCCACCCGCAGGTGGCGCTGATCACCGATCCGAGGGGGCAGGTGGCGGCCAAGTTGGAGTCGAACCTGCCGGATGTGCTGGTCCACGAGGTAGATCTGGAGGAGGCGCGGGACGACAACCATTTGATCGATCGGCGGCCGGAGCTGTACGGAGTGCTGGCCGAAGTGGAGCATCCGTCGCGTCAAGCGGAGTATGAACCGCCGAAGGCAAAAAAAAGGGGAAAATCGAAAAAAAAGAAGAGATAGATGATGCGGGGGAGGGGATTTGAATCGGGGGTGCAAAAGAAAAAAATGAGTATTGAACAAATTTCAGGTCATTTATTTCCTATATCACACATAATCAAATATTTATGAATTAAAATACTCTTTTCTTAGTTACATAATATTGAATAGTTAATTTTGTCGTCGTCCGCATAATAATAAAAACCGGCCCTACCTGCAACTTTATCTCAACCTTTTCCAGGGGGTGCCGATGGATAAATGTGGGCTGGACATCCAGAGACGAAAAACGGCTTTGGATGTTCACAATTCCTCCTGTTTCCTCCTTGGGGCAACCCTCACCAGGTATCTCGGAATGCCTGGTGGGGGTTTTTTTATTTGCGCCGTGCGCGGTTGTGGGCGAGAGGGAAATTTTACCATATTGACAGGTGTCCACATTCGCCAACAGGGGGGCCGAGATGAATCACCGATGTCTTTTTCTGGACCTGCGCGAAGTGACGCGTATGGAGCGACTCCACAGGCGGGTGCACCAGGCGAGGCGGCACCCGGAGAACCCGATTCTCAAAGGGGAGAATCCCTGGGAGAAAGTGGCCTCGCTCTACGGCACGGTAATTTTCGATCCGCGGGAAGAGATCTTCCGGATGTGGTATCTGACCGGACCGTACAGCGACGGTTTTGTGCAGGTGCGGGGGAGAAAGGCGCTGGGGAATATCACCCTGCTGGGATACGCGACTTCGCGGGACGGGGTGCACTGGGAGAAGCCGATGCTGGGGCAGGTCGACGTGGATGGGTCGAAGGAGAACAATCTGATCGATGTGGGGAGGACTAATTGCGAGGGATTTGCCCTGCTCTACGACGAGGTCGATCCGGATCCGCAGCGACGGTACAAGGGGTTTTACTGGGAGCACGGGGGGATTGATACTTTTATCACCTGGGAAGACGGTCGTCTGCTGTGGGGGGAAGGAGAGGGGGATGGGATGTGGATGTCGTTCTCTGCGGACGGGATTCACTGGACGAACTGTAAAGAGAATCCGGTGATTCCGCTGGGCAGCGATACGACGCAGTCGCTGGTGTGGGACGAGAAATGGGAGAAATACGTAGTCTTCGGGCGAATGGGAGCCGGCGGTCGGCGCGTGGGGCGGGCGGAGAGCGAGGACGCGGTCCACTTCGGCGAGCCGAAACTGGTTTTTGCGCCGGACGAGGTGGACGAGGAGGGGACACAGTTCTACGGGATGCCGATCGATATCTACGAGGGACTGTATCTGGGGATGGTGTGGGACTATCGGGAAGGGGTGGATGGGGCTATAGACACCTCGTTGGCGGTCAGCAGGGACGGGATCGATTGGGAGCGGGTGGTGGATCGGCAGACCTTTCTGTCGCTGGGAGAAGAGGGGTCGTGGGAGGACGGAATGGCGCGGATTACCCAGAACTTTATCGTCGTCGGGGATGAGATTTATCTGTATTACGGCGGGGTCCAGGGGCCGCACACCGGGAAGAAGTTCAAGAGCGTGGAGCGGCGGACGCAGCCGATGTTGGGGCTGGCGACGATCCGCAGGGACGGGTTTGTGTCGGTTGAGGCGGGGGCCGAAGAGGGGGTGCTGCTGACCAAGCCGATGGAAATGGGCGGCGAGGAACTCCATGTCAATGCCGATTCCAGGGGAGAGTTGATCGTCGAAGTAACGGACGAAGAAGGGGTGACTCTGGAAGGATACACGTCGCATTCACTGGCGGAGGATCGGACGGATGTCGTAGTAGGTTTCGACCGTCCTTTAGGGGGATTGGCCGGACAGACGATGCGGCTGCGGTTCAGGATGAGAGAGGCGAATTTGTACAGCTACTGGTTTATCTGAGGTTTGTCAGAGGATTTTTTTGGGGGTCAAAAACGGAAGGGAAGGAGATTATCGTGCAGAATAGTGACGCTGGATCTGTGAAGGTCGGCATTCTCACCTGTCATCCGACGACCGGCCACATACGTCCGGCCTGGGCGCCGGTCATCGGACCGAGGGAGGGGCAGCCGCGGCGCACCGATATGGTGATGAGCCACGTCTGGGATGGGGAGCCGGGGCAGGCGGAGGCGTTTGTCGCCGAATACGGCGGAGAGGCGGTGGCGGATTATCGGGAGATGATCGGGCAGGTGGACGGGGTCATTCTCGGAGATCATCATCAGATTTTTGACTTTAAGCATCTGGTGCGACCGTTTTTGGAGGCCGGGGTGCCGATTTTCGTCAACCGTCCGTTCGCCTTCTGTATGGCGGACGCGCGGGAGATCGTCGAACTGGCCAGAGAGCACGAGACACCGCTGATGTGCGGGTCTTCGTTCGAATACGTCAAGGAGGTGGGGGTGATCCGACGGCAGTTGGAAGCGGCCGGGCGGATTCGCGGCTATTTGGTGGACAACGCCGCCGGGGAGTACGCCTGGCACGGGATTCACGGGCTGTGGATGGCACTGGCCTGCGTGGGGGGAGGTGTGCGACGAGTGGCCCACCTGTGCGCCGACAGCGACCCGAACGGGGTGGGCGCGATCGTGTTGGAGCACGAGGGCAGGGATGGAGGGTCGCCCTTCCACGGCTGTATTCAGCCTACCGGGAACCAGGGGTGGGTCAGGGTCTACGGCGAGAAGGGGAAGATCGAGCAGGCGCTGGCGCCCGAAGGGTCGCAGTGGGACCGGGACACGTATCTGTGGCTGCCGATGCTACTGCGGATGCAGGAGATGTTCCAGCACGGCCGGATGCCGGAGACGTATGAGCAAATTCTCGAGAAGGTGCAGATCTTTCTGGCGGGTTTCAAGTCGCATATCGCCTGCGGCGGAGCGCCGGTCGCCCTCGGCGAGATTGGGGATTGGGTGGCGCCGAATATCGTCGAGCCGCGTTTTGAGGTGGCGGCTTCGGGGTAGATTCGGAGTCTATACTATACGGCGATGTCGAATTGTTTCGAGAATGCCTTGATGTTGAGGTGTATCTGAAAGGGATCGGATTTCGATTTGAAACAGAAGGTCCGCCGGATTATTCGGCGGACCTTCTGTTTTGGGATGATTTTTTTGCGGAGGGTGTGCCGACGGTCAACTACTCCCCTCGGCGATCTCCTTCCGGGAACCAGACGGCAGAAAGAGAGCCAGCGCTGCCGTTGGTATCGGCAGCAGGGCGACGTACTTCAGGGTTTCGGCCATGCCTATATGATCGGCGGCGTAGCCGACCAGCGGCAGGCTCAGGCCGGCGATGCCCCAGCTAAAGCCGAGAGGAAGGCTGGAAGCGAGGGCTGCGTTTTCGGGGAACATTTTCTGGGCGACGGCGACCAGGACCGAGTTGGAGGAGAGGATCAGGGCGCCGCCGAGTCCGAGGAAAAGCAGCCCGAGCCAACCGTCGAAAATGAGGTAGGCGTAGAGCGCGGGGCTGGCCAGCAGGATAGATCCCCAGACCAACGGTCGGGAGTTGACGCGGTCGGCCAGATATCCGGCGACCAGGGTGCCGACCACGCCGGAGGTCTGGTAAATACTCATAGGGATGCTGCCCGCCTCTCTGGCGGTCAGGCCGCGCTCCTGGCCGAGGACGGCCAGGAAGGTGCCGAAGGCCAGCGAGGTGACGGTGCGCAGGATGACGACCAGGATGATGATGCTCAGCGGTCCCGCGTGTTTGGCCAGGGCGCTCCAGGTGGCGGCCAGATCTTGCGTCTGGACGCGCGGGTTGTCGAGAGGCAAGAGGCGGACGACTATCAGGGCGAGGATCAGGCCGGGGATGGTCACGATGGGGAGCATCTCCAGGCCAAAGCGGTCGGCGTAGGCGGTGATCCACAGGGGGGTGACCCCCAGGGCCATGGTGCCGCCGAAGATGAAGAGAGCCAGGCCGAAGGAGCGGCGGTTGCCGCTCAGGTCGCCGGCCAGGGAGAAGCTCTGCGGATGAAAGGCGGAGACGCCGATGCCGCAGAGACCAAGGACCAGCACGACTATCCAGTAGGAAGGGGCGACGCCGAGGAGAGGGCCGAAGATGGCGGCCATAGCGATTCCGGCGATCAGCAGATAGCGGCGGCGCATGCGGTCGGCCCACAGGCCCATCAGCGGCTGACTCAGGCTGGCCAGGGACATGACGGTGCCGAGGACACCGGCAGAGGCGTTGGTGAGGCCCAGTTTGAGGATGACCAGGGGCAGAACTGGGGCCAGCATAGTGGCGTAGGTGTCGGTTGTGAAGTGGGACAGGGTCAGGAGGAAGAGGCGGAGTTTTTGCATGGATAGATAGCGAATAGTCCAGGTATAGATGGGGGGGAATCCTACAAGCGAGCTACAAAGAGGATATCTTAGAGCTATTTTCCCTGACTGTCCAGGCGACGGCAGAGACGCCAGGCGCAGAGAGTGCCGCCGGTGGCCAGACAGGCGCCGGTGAGGAAGGGGATGGCGGGGTTGATCTCGATCAGGTAGCCGCCGACGATGCTGCCGGTGACCATGGCGGCGCTCCAGACCATGTGGCCCAGGCCGACCAGGCGGTTCTTTTCTTCGGGATCTGCGACGTCGTTGATCAGCTTGGGGACCAGGGTGGAGACGGCCCAGGCAGTGCCGGTCAGGCTGGTGCCGAAGATGAAGAGGGAGGTCAGGGATTCCCAGAACATAGCCAGGCCCAGGGCGCTCAGGGCGATACCGAGAGCGGAGACGATCAGCGGCCAGAAGCGGCCGTAGCGGTCGCACAGGAGGCCGGTGAGCAACTGGCAGCAGGCGGCCACGGCGAGGGAGACCGAGTGATAGAAAAAGGGCATCGAATCACTGTGGCTGACCCGGTAGATGAGCAGCGGCATCAGCAAAGTGGCCATCCCCCAGAAGGAGGTGATCATGTAGCGCAGGCCGATCAGCAGATGGACGTCGCGCCGGCGCAGCAGCGGGAGGTACGCCGACCAGAGGGCGAATGGGGTATCCGAACTGACCGGAGTGCGCCGCTCGCCGCCCGGCATCAAGAGAATGGCCAGAAAAAAGACGGCGACCAGGCCGAAGCTCATGAAAGTGCCGATGGCGGGGAAACTCCACTCGGTCTTGAGGATGCCGAAGACCAGGCCGCCTACGGCGCCGCCGGCGGTATTGCTGAGGAAGTAGAGGGCGCCGCCCAGACCGAGACGGCGAGCGGCGACGCCGGTGATCAGGTAGCTTTGGCCAGCGGTGGACCAGGGACCGGTGGCCATACCCATGCCGAAGATCAGCAGGGTGAGCAGCAGCGGGTCGGCGACGTGGAAAACCAAGCCGGTGAGCATGTAGCCGCCGAGGCCGAGGAGGAGCGTGATCTTGAGCCCGAGCAGGTCGCTGAGACGGCCGCTGACCACGGCAAAAATGCCGCCCAGGACCAGCATCAGGCCGCGCAAATACCCGGTGAACCAGGGCAGCCGCTCCAGGTCGGTTTCCACGTAGACGGGAAAGATGGCCGAGAACGGGGTGATGAAGAAGCTGTTGAGGAAGTAGACGAGGCAGAGGGCCACAAAGGTGCGACCGAGCAGGCCGGAACCCTCTGCCTCGGAATGTCGTTCTTCAGTCAATGATGCCTGTTTTCATTGGCGGACAAGCTACATATAGCTGGCGGACCAGCTACTTCTTGCTGGCGGCAACGGGATTCTTCAGCACGCCGATTTCGGATATCTCGACTTCCACCTTGTCGCCCGGCTTCATAAAGGTGCCGGTGGTGGCGCCGACGCCGGAGATGGTGCCGGTGCTGATCAGGTCGCCCGGTTCCAGGGTGATGATCGCCGAGATGTACTCGATGATTTTATTGACCGGATAGAGCATCTGGCGGGTGAAGTTGTGCTGTTTGCGCTCGCCGTTGACGTAGGTGCTGATCTCCAGCTTCTGGGGATCGGGGATCTGATCGCGGGTGACGATCCAGGGGCCGTGGGGGGCAAAGGTGTCGAGCCACTTGCCGTTGAGCCAGTCGAACCACTGATCGCGCGGCCGGCTCTCGGTGCGCTTTTTGATCAGCAGCTTGCGCTCGGAGATGTCGTTCATGACGGTGTAGCCGGCGACGTAGCGGAGGGCATCTTTCGCTTTGACTCCCTTGGCTTTGCGACCGATGACCACGGCCAGTTCCCCTTCCCAGTCGACCGATCGGGCGATCGGAGGGATGAGGATTTTGGCGCCGGGGGCTATGACGGTGGTCGACGGCGGTTTCATGAAGACGCGCGGGGTCTGCTTGTCCTGGATCTGCAGCTTGGTGCCCCCGCCCTCTTCGATGTGGTCCTGGAAGTTGCCGGCCAGGCAGAGGACTTTGTGCGGCCGGGGCACCGGGGCCTGGAGTCTGATCTTGCCGATGGGAAAGGTGGTCTTGTTGTCGGGTTTGGCTTTCTCGCCGAGCTTCTTTGTGGCCGCTCTGGCCGCTTTTTTCGCCGCGGCGATCCCCTTGCCTCCGGCCGTGAGCAGGGTGAGCATGTCGGTGAAAAAGGGGTGCGCCGCGCGTTTTTCGCTGCGCGCCAGGCTGCGGTCGGCTCTGGCCAGATCGACGACGATCCGGTCATCGGCGATCACCGCGCCGACGAATTCTTTTTTGCCGATGGCGTAAGTCACCAGCTTCATCTATTTCCTCCCGAAGTGGGGTGATCGATCCTCCCGATCGGCTGCGATTGGCCCGAAGGAGGATCTGAGCTTATATTTCGATCGCTTAAAAACATATTAACAGGACACATAAAGGCCATGGCCACCGACTATTTTGCCCACGAAACCGCCTGCATCGACCAACCCTGCGAGATCGGTGAGGGTTCCCGAATATGGCACTTTTCACACATCATGTCCGGGGCCACGATCGGAGCCGACTGCAACATCGGCCAGAATGTGTACGTCGACCTGGGTGCGGTGATCGGGGATGGATGCAAATTACAGAACAACGTCTCTATCTACAAGGGGGTGATCCTGGAAGAGGGGGTGTTCTGCGGTCCTTCCATGGTCTTCACCAACGTCATCAATCCCCGCGCCTTTATCGAGCGCAAACACGAATTCCGCACGACTCTGATCAAAAAGGGATCCACGCTGGGAGCCAACTCGACCATCCTCTGCGGCGTCACCATCGGCGAGTACGCCCTGATCGGGGCGGGCGCGGTGATCACCCGCGACGTGCCCGCCTACGCCCTGATGCTGGGCGTGCCGGCGCAGCGGGCCGGCTGGGTCTGCCGCTGTGGTGTGGCGCTGCCGAACGCCTCCTCACCGGTCTGTCCGGAGTGCGGCGAACGGTACCGGCGCGACGAGGATGGTTTGCTTCAGCCTCTCTCCTGAAAAATTCCTTTGTTCCGGGTTGCTAATTCACTCATTCAGCCTATATCGGAGAATCCCGAAAGCGAACGATATCTCCGTTTGCCCCCGATTGTTCACTCAATCCTCAGCACTCTTCTGCGTAAGCTTCGTCTCCCACTTCCCGCTGCAGGCGGTGTAGCTCTTCCTTCAACTCGGCGACGACGTCGGCGTACTCCGGATCGGCGTACACGTTGTTGAGCTCCTGCGGATCTTTCTCCAGATCGAACAGCTCCCATTCCGGCTCGCGCGTGTCGTCGATGGCGCCGGGCTGTCCCAAGGCATCTGCGTAGTAGTAGATCAGCTTGTGACGCAGAGTGCGGACGCCGTAGTGGGCGTACACGTTGTGGTGCGCCAGGTGCATCCAATAGCGGTAGTAGAGGCTGGTCTGCCAGTCGTCCGGCCTGCTGCCCTGGAGTAGGGAACGGAAGCTGGCGCCCTGGAAGCTCTCGGGCTGGTCGATGTCGGCGTAGTCGAGGAAGGTGGGGGCGAAGTCGACGTTGAGGATGATGTCCTGATTGATGCTGCCGGGACTGATTTCGTGCGGATAGCGGATGACGAACGGCATGCGCAGGGATTCTTCGTACATAAACCGCTTGTCGTACCAGCCGTGGTCGCCCAAAAAGAACCCCTGGTCCGAAGTGTAGATGACGATGGTGTCGTCTGCGAGTCCCTGTTCGTCCAGATAGTCGAGCACGCGGCCGACGTTGTCGTCTACGGCGGCGACCACGCGCAGATAATCCTTGATATAGCGCTGGTATTTCCAGCTCTTCTCCTCTTCCGGGGTCAGGCCCTCGGGCACCGGCTGCTTCAGGTCCCGGTCGTTGAGATCGGATTCGACGCGCATCTTCGCCTCGGTCGCCGCTGCGGCGCGGTTGGCGTAGTCGTCGTTGAAGGTCTCGGGCTCGGGGATGTCGACGTCGTCGTACATGTGGGCGTGTTTCTCGTCCGGCTCCCAGGAGCGGTGGGGCGCCTTGTGCTGGTAGAGCAGACAGAAGGGGCGGTCCGGGTCGCGCTTTTCGAGCCAGTCCAGGGAGAGGTCGGTGATGATGTCGGTGGTGTAGCCCGGATAGGTGATCTTCTCGCCGTTGCAGACCATCTCCGGATTGAAGTAGGGACCCTGTCCCTGGAGGATGTTGTAGTAGTCGAAGCCGGTCGGCCAGTGCTCCGGACCCTGTCCGAGATGCCACTTGCCGATGACGGCGGTCTGGTAGCCGTCCTGTTGGAGGAGCTTGGCGAAGTTGAGCTGGCGGTTGTCGAGCTTCGAGGAGAGGGTGGTCATGCCGTTGACGTGGTTGTAGGTGCCGGTCAGGATGGTCGCCCGGCTGGGGCCGCAAATAGAATTGGTGCAAAAGCAGTTGTCGAAGCGCATTCCCTCGTTGGCGATGCGGTCGAGGTTGGGGGTCTGGTTGATGCGGCTGCCGTAGCAGCTCATGGCGTGGGCAGCGTGGTCGTCGGACATGATGTAGAGGATATTGGGTCGGCTCATGAGGAATGTCCTGTTTGCAGTGGGATGAAAGTATAGAGACGAATAATGGACCAACCTGTCGGCGGTGTCAATCGTCTCCTGTAGCGGGCAACAGATCGAGTTGTGGAAGCGATTCTCTCCATGTCATCACTGCAGGTTTTTTCGCAGGAACTCGGCCGCTTCGTCCCACTGCAGGATGTGACCTTCGGGATGGAGCACGTAGTCGAAGCTGTCCTCGGCGTCCAGATGGCGATAAGCCTGGCGCACCTTTTGTTCCATAGCATCGCGATCAGCCGGCGTGATGAGGGGATCCTGTGCTCCGACCTGTAGCTGCATAGGACGCGGGGCGATCAGGCTGAACAGTTCGGGCACGTCGCCGTAGCGCAGCAGGCCGAAAGGGTACTGAAGGCCGCAGGAGGAGAGTTTGAGGGAGCGTTCGCGGAAGGTATTCATACATCCGGCGGGGACGCAGGCGCGGATGCGTTGGTCGAAGATGCTCAACCACATGGTCATGCGCCCACCGGTGGAGTTGCCCAGACAGCCGATGCGAGCGGCGTCCACTTCGGGCCTGGAGGCGAGCAGATCTAGGGCGGCCTGCTGATCCTGCAGATGCAGATCCATCAGGTTGAGTCCGTACATACCCGCGGCCATCTGGATCACGTTGCACTTGTCGCGTTGGCCGATGAGTTCCAGGTGCCCTTCGCGTCCCTCCCATCCCCACATGGCCGGCGCTAAAGTCGCGTAGCCGGCGCGCACGGCAAAGAGTGCGTAGGCCCTGCGGTCGTTGTCCCCCTCTTCCATTCCCCTGGCTCCACAGATGGTGTCGATATCGCTTTCGTGGCCGTGGAGGACCAGCATTCCGGGACATTTATCACCAGTCCCGAGATCTCGGGGGATGAGCAGGTTGGCCGGCAGGGTGGAGTAATCGGTCACGCGTATGTCCAGCCGGAAGCGGACGTGGTCCTCTTGCTCGACCGTTTCGACTATCTCTGCTTTGGGTTCGGGCCGCTCCGGCAGCGGGGAGCGGAGGTGCGTCAGCTGGTCCCTGAAGCGATCCTGCCAGGAGGCGAAATCCTCTCCTTCGCGATACTCCATGATGGGAGGTTGGCTCTGGCCGAAAGCGTCCAGCAAGTTGGTGAAAGATGCGCTGGAATGATTCATACTGTTCCCTTCGATGATGGTGGCACTCGATATTATCAATAGGGTTCCGTGCGTCCGTCGCAGTAGCCGACGGTCTGGATACAGGCCCGGCTGGGGATGCAGACCGTGTTCTGCACGTACGCCCGGTCGAAGAGAACGGAGCTGTCGGCCAGGCGGTCCAGGTTGGGGGTGCGCGCGTGCGCGCTGCCGCAGGCGCCGATCGTGTCGAACCGCTGCTGATCGGTGGTGATCAGGAGGATGTTGGGGTGATCTGCCATAACCGATTCCCTTTTTCGTCAGGGTAAATACTGTGCGGTGGCGTTGCGCCGGGCATCGAACTGTGGGAAATGGCACCAGCTCTGGTCGTTTTGCAGCATGGTCTGGCGGATCACCCAGCGGCGGTGGAGGCTTTCGAGGTTGGCGCTGGCGATGCTGTCCGGATCGAACTGGTCCAGGATCGATTTCCTGAGGCGCTCTTCGATATCGGCGTGGGTAGGGTCGCCGCACAGGTTGTGCCACTCGCCGGGATCGGACTCCAGGTCGAAGAGCTGGGCGTCGTATTCGTGTATATAGTTGTATTTGTATTTCCCCTGGCGGGCCATGATGCAAGGGGTGCCGACCGCCTCGTGCGCCTGGGCGATGACGATTCGATCCTCTCGATTGCCTTCGATGATGGGGAGCAGGCTCTCGCCGTCGTGGGGTGATGAAGCTTCGGCTCCGGCCAGCTCGCAGAAGGTGGGCAGCAGATCGAGGAGAGAGACCGGGGTGGCACAGCTGCTGCCTCCCTGCCAGCGGTCGGGGAAACGGACGAGGAGGGGTACCCGGCAGGAGAACTCGTAGAAACCGCGTTTTTGCACCATCTCCCGTTCGCAGAGCATGTCGCCGTGGTCGCTGGTGAGGACGACCACGGTGTTGTCGACCAGGCCGGTTGAATCGAGGGTGTCGAGTAGTTCGCCTACCTTGCGATCCAGGTAGGTGACCAGGCCGTAGTAGGCGCGGCGCAGGCGGTAGAGGCCGTCCGGGTCGCGCAGGTCGTAGCGGCGGGTGCCGTGGTAGCTGTTGAGCCAGCGGTCCATCATCGACCAGGTGTCGTCCAGATTGGCGGGGAATTCGGGGAGGTCGATTTGGGCATTTTCGTAGAGATCCCAATATTCCCGCGGTGGCCAGAACGGCTCGTGCGGGTGGTGATACGAGGTGCAGAGGAGGAAGGGATCTGGTTGATTGCCGCGGGCGCGCAGGTATTCCAGGGCGCGAAAGTGGGTCTCCTCGTCGTAGCTGAGGGCGCCGTGCCAGGCGTCGATGCGGACCCCTTCGCCGGTGTAGCCCCGGGCGTTGTAAGCCGGGCGGTTGTCCATGGTTTCTTCGTAGTCGCGACCCTGATTCTCTTTGATGCCGATCCACTCCGGTTTGACCCAGTCGAAGTCGGAGGAGTAGATGTCGGTGGTCAGGCGGCGGCGAAAGCCGTGCAGTTGATCCGGACCGACGAAATGCATTTTGCCGGTGAGCACGGCGTCGTACCCGGCATTGCCCAGGTAGTGGGCGAAGGTCGGGTGGTCGGCCGGCAGCAGGGCACCGTTGTCCCAGGCACCGATGTTGGAGGCGTGGCGGCCGGTCATCAGGCAGGCGCGTCCAGGGGCGCAGAGGGGGAAGGCGGTATAGGCGGAGTCGAAGCGGATGCCTTCGGCGGCCAGCCGGTCGAGGTTGGGGGTCTGGACGACCGGGTGGCCGTAGGCGCCGGTCAGGGCGGCGATCAGCTGGTCGGACATGATGAAGAGGATGTTGGGATGGGTCATTGTCTATTTCCTATAAAAGGAGGTTGAGCCTCCGCTGCGATTGACCGCTATTGGCTTCTATTAGTATGCTTTGCCCGGGAGCGGCGGTCAATATTCGGGCACCAGAACGTGTGGGTTCGCCTTCCTACAAGAGGCAACAGGAGGTAAATAGATGAAAACGGACCGTCCCAATATTCTTCTCATCGTCACCGACCAGCAGCGCGGCGACGCGCTGAGTCTGGCGGGGCATCCGGCCCTGCGCACGCCCAATCTCGATTTCATCGGCGCCTCGGGTGTTCGCTTCCGGCGCGCGTACAGCGAGGTGCCGTCGTGCATTCCGGCACGCCACGTGCTGATGTCGGGGCAGTCGCCGGAGGAGGTGGGCATGCTGGGGTTCTACTACCGCAGCGCGGCCTGCCCGTGGAAACCAGAGGCGACCCTGGCCGGCTGCCTGCGCGACGCGGGCTACGAGACGCGCCTGGTGGGCAAGCTGCACCTGCAGCCCCAGCGCCGGCGCTACGGGTTCGACGCGATGGAGCTGGCCGATGGTCTGGGCGGCGAGAGCGACTACATCGACTGGCTGCGCCAGCGAGGCGTGCCCCGGCATCTCGAGCCGTCCGCCCTGGGCATGGGCAGCTGCAGCTGGCTGGCCAAGCCGCACCACCTGCCTGAGGAGCAGACTTACCCGGCCTGGGTGGTCGACCGGGCGCTGAACTTTTTGCGGAAGCGCGACCCCACGGCGCCGTTTTTCCTGAATTTGTCGATCTTTTCGCCCCACCCGCCCCTGGCGCCGTCGGCGGCCTACTTCGAGCACTACGACCGTTTGGAGCTGGGAGAGCCAGTCATAGGCGACTGGGTGGAGCCTTTCGATGGACCGGCGCACGGGCTCAACCCGGAGGGCGGGGAGCAGCGGGTCGACCTCGACGCGCTCACCATGCACCGCTGCCGCGCCGGGTATTTCGGTCTCATCCACGAGCTGGACATGCAGGTGGGCAGGCTGATCAATGCATTGGGAAACCAGCTGGAGAATACGCTCATTCTGTTCACCTCGGACCACGGGGAGATGCTGGGCGACCATCACCTGTTCGGGAAGTGCGAGCCGTTCGAGGGGTCGGCAAACGTGCCCTTCCTGCTGCGGCCACCCGGTTCGGCGCGCAAGCTACCGGGCGACGGGCCGAAGGGCGCGGTCTGCGACCGACCGGTGGGACTGCAGGATGTGATGCCGACGCTGCTCGAGGCGGCCGGGGTCGAGGTGCCGACATCGTGCACGGGGCGCAGCGTTTTGCCTCTGGCGCGGGGGGAGTCGGCGGACTGGCGCGAGGCGCTGCACGGGGAGCACAGCGGGTACCGGGCGGAAGAGGAGGGTTTCCACTTCCTGGTGGACGAGCGCTGGAAGTACATCTGGCGCAGTCAGACCGGGCAGGAGCTGCTCTTCGATCTGGTGGAAGATCCATATGAGCGGAACGATCGCAGCGGCGACAGCGACGTCGTGCTCTGGCGGCGGCGGCTGGCCGAACGACTGGCGCATCGGCCCGAGGGTTTCAGCGACGGGGAGAAGCTGATCGTTGGACGGCCACACCGGGCGTTCGTGCCGGGAAAGGGGCCCGAGGTGGAATGGGGAGATGTGGGGCGGTGAACCGGTAATCAGGTGCGGAGTTATTTTTTTAGTTCGCGTAGCAGCGCGCAGTTCTTTCCGTATCGAGCTTGGTCTCAGTCGTCGGCAAGCGCCACGGCGCTTTCCTGATCGGCAGAGCGCTGAGCGGCAAAACAGATCTGGTGGAGTCGCCGGCACGCGGCCACATCGGCCAGGACGGCACCGCCGTCCGCAATGGCGCCGAGGAAGCTCGTCAGACATTCGCGCATGCCGGCGAAGGCGGCGATCGGCTCGGCAGGTGGGATTCGCACGGACTGCCATTGGGGTTGCCGCGGCGTTCGCCAGCGCAGGTCACCGGTGTTGAGGTCGGCTCGCGCTTCGCCGTCCGTCGTCACCACCTCGACCTCGATGGCCTGACCTTCGGCGGCGAGCAGGCTGTATTCGAAGCGACCCACCAGGTTCTCACCGTAGTCGAGGGATACCCAGCCGTGGTCCATCAGAGCGCCGTTGAGGGCGCGGATGCCATGGGCCGAGACGCGGCGTGGCAGCTTGCCGATCAGCACGTCGACGATCTGCAGATACCAGGGACCGGTCCAGACGAAGAAGCCGATGCGGGTCGATTCGGGCGACTCGGCCTTGCCGTCGAGGCCCCAATCGCACCACAGGCGGGCGGTGACGCTTAGCGGCCTGCCAAGGGTGCCGTCCGCCAGCATCTGTCGGACCCGGTGCAGCACAGGGATATAGCCGAGCTCAAAGTCGCCCTGGAAGACCAATTGCTGCTCGCCGTCTGCTTCGAGTTCGGCTGCCAGGTCGAGCAGCTCGGAGGCCTGCTCGGGCGATTCTCCGAAGGGGCCCTCGACGAGCACGTGCTTCCCGGCCTCGAGTGCCCGGCACGCCACCTCGGCGTGGAGGGCATTGGGGGTGGCCACGAGGACGGCATCGACGCGCTCGTCGGCGAGTAGATCGCGGTAGTCTCGATACTCAACGAAGTCGGCGCGGAGGGCTTCTCGCGCGGCCGCAATGGTCTGATCCGACCGGGCGGCCACGGCGACTACCTGTGCCTGGTCGCAATCCCGGAGCACCGGAACGTAGGCCTCGCGGGGCCAATTGCCGAAACCGATGAGTCCGATGCCGATTGTGGCCGTCATAAGAGGATCTCCTGATTGACGAGTGCGAGATATGCAGGACAGATAATGGGCCTTGTCGGTGGTTCGTCAAGGGGCATTGATGGTGTGAGCTTCGAGAATTGCCCTACTTCCTCGGTTTTGACGGGTGCCGGTCCGGCCGCTTTGCCTACACCAAGGCGTATCTGGCCATGAACAAGATCCTCCAGCGCCAGGGCGACCGGTGTTTTGCGGCGCGTCCGTTATCGGGGGGCAAAGGCTCGATGTCAATCTTCCAGCGCGAGGGTGTAGCGCTTTTCGTCGGGCACCATGTGCAAGCGGAGCTGGTCGTCGGTTACGCGAAAGGACGATTGGCCATTGATGGATGGGTCGATATATACTTTTTGCACTTCTATTTCGGGATTAAACGTAAGATCAAAGGTCAGCGGTTGGTCGTAGATCGCGTTGTCGAGGTGGTCGCTGATTGTCATTTCGAATTCTTTGGGCAGCGCGCTGCCAAAAAACCCAACCACATTGATGTCGAGTGAATTGCGCTCCTGGATATATGCGGCCACGTCGTCGAGGTTGCCACTCCAAAGGGATGAATCGGCAATATAGTCGAGATTGCGCTCAAACTCCTCCAGGGGATAATACGCCCAACCTTCGGGCACGCCAATCGAGTGGTACATCAGAATAATCCAGGCGTCTAATGTTTCGGCGCGGGCGAGAATGGGCGCCAGCATTTGGTGGCTGGGGATATCGCCCCCGTCTTTGATGCCCATGACCACTGAGGGCAGAAAATACCAGTTGTCGGGCTCGCGGACGTCGTCCGGGCAAATATAATACTCGTCGGGGTTATTGGTGCCGCCGCGCGCGGCGATAAATCCGGCCTGCTTGTTGGCCAGCTGGGTGCTGATGTGTTTACCCGAGCTGTGCGGGTAGGCATAGGCTCTGGGTTTGAGTCCCCATTCGACCATTAATCCAAAGTCGGTTTTAAACGATTCGTAGGCGGCGTCAAATCCCAGCTCGTCGTGGCGCACATGGGTGTGTCCATGTCCGAAAACGTGAACGCCGTTGGGCAGCAATTCCCGGCGGATGCGGTCGATAAGGGGGCGGCGCGAGGTGCTGAGATATTTGCTCGTTACCATCTCCATGTCCATGCACAGGTTGCGTTTGATTGCCGCATTGGTCGCCTGCTTAAAACGGGGATCTACGCCCCAGGGCGCGTCGTAGGTCAGGGATATGGCGCCGCGTGCGCCGTCGTGCCACTTGGTGGCTTTTATGGTAAAGATCGTCTCCTCTAAGTGGCGTACGACATAAGAGGATTGGTCTTCGTCGCTGTATATCTTAAAGCGCGTGGTGGTAGAAGCGGACTGAGTGGGGCCCGGTTTTGTGCTGCAACCCGATGCGACCAGGCCCATCAGTACGGTCATGAGAACGCTGTTTTTCCAGTGCATTTTCCGCTCTCCTTTTATAATGGTTTACTGGGCTGTAGTGCACCCCGAGAATGATAAGACGCAAGTATATATCACAAATTGATTTATGTATGATTTTCATACCGCCGATGCGACTGATTTCGCTGCTTTTTTAAAGCCTGTCTAGAATTAGCGCAAAAAAGTATTGCACTTTCAAGTAAATTTTTGTATCTAATTACACAAATTTGTATCTGAGGATCAAATATCGAGCTGAGGATCTGGAATGGCTTTCCCGCGTAGTGTCGCCGTGGCCCGGCTTTCTCTCTGGGTGCCGGCAGAAAAGCGCGTCTTGTTTGCACGAAAATTCAATCGGGAGTGGAGTCCCCTGCTGGCCAGACACGGCCTGGTCGATGGCCAAACGTGTCCGCGCGCCGAACCCGCGCATGTCTTCAGCCGGCTCTACGCGCTCAAAAGCCCTGCTGCCATAGCCGAGATCAGGGAGGCGCTAATGAACGATGCCACTCTGACAGATTGGATCTGTGATCTGGGGAAACGCTATTGGGGATACGATGCCGAGAAGTCCATGCAGTCGATCCTGCTGTTTGGTGCCTATTCGGTGCCGGCAGGCGCGGGGCAGATCGAGCGTGCGGGAGCGGGTTTTCAACGCGATGTATGGCACAGTTTTGGAATTCATTCGGGATTGTCCACGTCTATCGTGCACGATGTACTGCAGGATCGCCACCGCCTGCTGTGGGTTGCAACTCAGGGGGGTGGCATCGTGCGTTATGACGGCTATCAGTTTACGACGTTTACGACGCGGGATGGGCTGAGCCACGACAGCGTGGCCTGCGCGTTGGAGGATCGCCGCGGGCGCCTGTGGTTCGGCACGGGGCACTGGCTCGAGTTATACGGACACGGAGTATGCCGTTACGACGGCGAATGTTTTGAGACATTCAGTCGGGCCGACGGCCTGGGGCACAACGAAATTTCTGCGCTGCTCGAGGATGATGCCGGGCGCGTGTGGCTGGCGACGACGATGGGGCTGAGCTGTTATGAGGGAGGAAGATTTACCACCTACTACGCCAGTGACGGATTGCCCCATCACACGATTTACGCCCTTTTTCAAGACGACCAGGGGGTGCTGTGGATTGGGACGCGCAGAGGCGTTTGTAGTTATCGGGACAGCGTTTTTACGCTGCTGTCCGATCCCTGTGGGCCGGGCGAAGCACCCGTGCAGGCGATCTACGCCGACGATCGCGGTCACCTGTGGTTTGGCACGGGTGTAGTGGGCCGTTATGGCGAAGGGGTTTATCGCTACGACGGCCGAAAGTTTGAGCATTTTACGACGGCCGACGGATTGGCCGAGAATGCCGTCACGGCCCTATTGCGAGACCATCACGGGCGGATGTGGCTGGGCACCGATACTTGCGGTCTAAGTCGCTACGACGGGCATCGTTTTACCACATTTACGACGACCGATGGATTGGCCAATAATCAGATACGTTCGATTATGGACGACGGCGTGGGCAATCTGTGGATCGGCACCTTCGGCGGTGGGCTTTGCCGCTACAAGGGCATGAATATCGTCAATTACACGCGTCGCGATGGATTGGTGAGTGATGGGGTGATGGCACTTTGTGAGGATCGACAGCAGCGCGTCTGGTGTGGGACCTGGGCCGGAGCCTGCGTCTGGGACAAAGAGCGTTTTGTGGCGGTGGAGGAGACGGGCGGTGAAAATGTGCGGACTATGGTCCAGGACCGAGAAGGTGGCATGTGGTACGGGCTGCACAATATCGGTTTGCTGCACTGTAGTGAGGGTAAATCCCGGTGCTACGAAACGGCAGATGGCGTGCTCGGTTATGGGTTTAATGCCTGTCTCGAAGATAGTTGCGGTCGGCTGTGGATCGCCACGCGTTTTGGCCTCAACTGTCGCGAGGACGGGAAATTTACGGCCTATACCCACCGCGACGGACTGCCGGCCGACCTGGTATCGTCGCTTATGGAAGATCGTGCGGGGCGCATCTGGTGCGGCACGCGCGCGGGGCTTTGTCGCTTTGAGGAGGGCCGCTTTATTTGTGTGGAAGGTCTGCCTATGGGCGAGGTCTCTGCCCTTCTGGAAGACCTGGAGGGCAGAGTATGGGTGGCCATATGGCGCGTAGGGCTTTGCTGTTGCGAGGGCGAGCACATCGCGCTCTTCACAAAAAAAGACGGCCTGGTCCACGACGAAATACGCGCTCTGCTACAGGATCGCAATGGCATATTGTGGATTGCGACCTTTGGCGGGGGCATTGCGCTCTACGATGGTCTGGTGTGGCAGACTTTGTCGCGCCGCGATGGACTTGCCCACGATGCGGTGCACGCGCTCCATCAAGATGGTGAAGGGGATGTGTGGATCGCCACCGAGGGCGGAGTAGTGCGCTATCGCCCCAGGCACTTCCCACCTTCCGTGCGCCTGATGGGGGTGGCGGCAGACCACCGTCACAGTGCGGGTTTGGAGGGGCATATCGAGAGTGACGCGCGCAAGGCACTGGTCTTTGAGTTTGAGGGGGTCGATGTGGGGTTGGCATCGGATCAGTTGACTTATGTCTACCGCATGCGGGGCCGCGACGAGGCGTGGCAGGCGACAGCACTGGCAAGAGTCGAATGCGAAGATCTAGAACCTGGCACCTACGAATTTGAGGTCCGGGCAGTCGATCAGGATATGAATTACTCGGATGTGGCGACGATTTCCGTGCGGCTGCGCTCCGCCCCCCAGGACGAACACATCGACTACCAAATCGTACATCAACTGCACGTCGACCCCATCGTCGCTTTTATACAGCAGCATTTCGATCAGATTAATTTTCGCCATGAAGTGGCAGAGCGCATGCAGGTTTCGCCCAATACAGTGACCAATCGGTTGCGTAGCGCCGTGGGGGAGCGCTTTGCCGATTTTCTACACCGGTGCCGTATAGAAGAGGCAAAGCGCCTGCTCGCCGATACGCCCATTCCCATCACCCAGGTCGCCTTTCGCGTCGGTTTTAGTACGTCGCAACTTTTCTCTCGTCAGTTTCGCAAATACAGCGGCCAAACACCGAGTAAATACCGGGCGCAATTTCGTCGCTAGGTGGCAGGGGTAGTCGCCCGCCAGACAGCAAACCTCAGGCGCTGGTGAGAGTGGCCTTCTCCCCCCTGGGCACGCGCAGACGCAGGACGCGGCCGGTGACGCGGCGCTCGGTGCCGTTGGCCAACCGCAGCCGCGCCGCCCCGCCCCACGGATTGGCCAGGCGAAGCGAGCCGCCGGCCAGGCTGGTGATGCGCACCGTCCCGACCTGTCCCTGCTTGCATTCCGCACTGAGCAGAAAGGCGCCGCCGGTGCGCACCTGGCGGAAACTCACATCCTTCCATGCGGCCGGCGCGCCCGAGAACAGATGGGTGACACCACGACGCTCGTGTACCACGAGTTCGTGCAGAGCCGCCACGCAGGACATGCCCGCGTCCATCTGCATGATCTCGTGGCTCTTGTCGAGTTCGCCCATGGGACGACCGCCCATGAGGGAGACTCCCGGGAAGTCGACGTTGTGGAGCGTGCCGTGACCCTGGTTGGTGAACACCCGGCGCCAGATCTCCAGCCACAGTACCGCGGCATCCGCGTTGCCCACCCGCGTCTGAATCATGCTGGCCCAGGGAACGCACCAGCCGCTCCACAGACCCGGCCCTTCGGCCAGCCAGCGGCGCAGGCTGCGTTCCACCAACCCCGCAGTCTCGGCATCTTTCAGATCCAGGATGTCGAAGGGAGCTATGCCGGCCAGGTGGGAGTGGTGGCGATGGCTTTCCTCCAGGGGCGTGCCTTCCCACAGAGCGATCTCCGTGTTCCCCTTCTCGCCCATAAGACAGGCTTTGGGCAGACGCTTCACGATGCGCGCCCAGATGCGGCGTGGCTTCTCCTTGAGCGTGGCCGACGCCTCCAGCAGGTCCTCGCACAGGCGGTGGATGCAGGCCAGTTGGAAGCTGGCGTTGCGTCCCCAGGCATTCATGCCGGCGCCGCGATACTCCGGCGACACGGATACGGGCAGCACGTACCCGTCACCGTCCTTTTCCAGCATCTTCTCGTACACCCGCATGGCGCCCACCATGAACGGATAGGCCACTTCCTTGAGGAAGTCTTGATCCATAGTGTAGCGATAGTAGCGGTACATCATCTGGGCCACCCAGGCGGTGCAGCCGTGGTCGATGCTGCCGGTCCAGAATCCGCCCATGCAGGTGCACTGATCGTCCACCGCATGGGGCAGCATGAGACCATCGCTGATTCCGAGGAAGACGCGGGCGTTATGGCGGAGCACGGGCATCCACCCGCCGATCATGTCGAACAGCGGCCGTAGATGGTCCAGACGATTCCCGTGGTAGGCCGGCCAGTAGCACATCTGCACGTTGATATTGAAGTGATAGTCACTGGACCACGGTGGCATCTGGTACTCCTCTATCCACGGTCCCTGCAGCGTCGCCGCCACTCCCTGGGGCGGGGTCAGTCCGGCATACTTGTACATGCCGTAGTCGTATAGGAAGGCCAGATTGTCGTCGGGCAATTCGAGCTGGGCCGCCTCGCGCCAGTACGCCTTCCACCAGCGGCTGATGCGGCTGCGCAGCTGCTTCTCGCTTCCGGGCCAGCGTCTGTCGAGCACGGCCACGGTGGCTTTCTGCGCCGTAGCTGAGCTGTCGCCGCGCTCGGCCGCCAGCAGCAGACTGCGTCCCTTCCAGCGATAGCCCACACACAGACCCGGGTCCACCGGCAGCATTTGGTACCATCCCGTTGCCTGAGCTGTGGAGAAACGCTCGGGCGGAGTGAAAGCAACGGCCTGCAGCGCCTCACCCACCCAGTTCCACGCCGGCAGCCGCTTCACCTGGGGCGTGTCCAGTCCGGGGGGTAACGTCAGGCACGCAAGCGGGGACTTCATGTCCAGCAGCAGGCGCACGGCGTGCTCCTGTTTGCCCTTGCGCACCCGCACGGTGACGGTGCCGTCGCCGGTGTCCAGCGTGCCGGTGGTGAGTTCGGTGCCGCGACCGAAGTCCAGCTCCACGCGCCCCACGGGAATGATGCTGGGCCGACGGGGTTCGGCAGCCGGTCTTTCCGCATCCTCAAAGAGTTCGCGCATCCGCGCCTCGTCATTGCGCTCCAGGCAGTCGCGGATGTTGGCATAAGACTGCTTCTCGGTCCACTGCAGACCGCCGCGATGATCCCACAGATCGGCCCGTCCCAGGGTCAGACGCAGGATGCTGCCCTCGCCCCAGATCATCAGTCCCAGAGTTCCGTTGCCCTGCAGCATCCCGGTGTGGGTGCGCGGCAGCGGGAATTCCCATTCGTATTTGCCTGGCATATCGTCCTCTCCTTGAGATCCTGTCCTGCGCAATGAAATTACTGCATGCCGGGGTTCAAGATAGAGTTCTTAAGAGCGGGGAGCAAGAAGAGAAGATGCTATCGCTGTAGGTTTGCTGGTGGAATAACGGACATGGAGTATTATATATCTGGACCGCTATCCTGATAACCTCTTAATTTCCGCTATCGAAAGGGTGCCATGCAAACCCTCACCGTATCGCGCAATGATGAAATCTACGAGGCCTTCGCCGATGTGGCGCAGGCGGTCGACGGCACCCTGGTGTGCACATACCGCGAGAGCATGGGACACAGTTCGCGCCCCTTTTCCCGCATTATCGTGCGCCGCAGTTTTGATCGGGGACTGACCTGGGGGCCGCGCCAGGTCGTGCTCGAACGGACCGAGGAAGAGGCGGCCAGGGGGTTGGGCCGGCTCAACTGTTCGCGCATCACTGCCTGCGCCGACGGCAGTCTGCTGCTGCTGGTCGACCTGCTGCTCAGGGAGTCTTTCGAGGAGTATCTGGAACCGGGGGTTTGCATGAACCTGCTCTTGCGCAGCCGGGACCACGGAGCGACCTGGGAAGGACCGGAGGAGACCGGTATGACCGAGGGCATTGTGCCCTC
>Ga0233429_1001039_pt1 | contig 37145 bp, 29 predicted proteins | sample SI_118_April2016_3_FD_179879 | JGI IMG/M metagenome (GOLD analysis project Ga0233429, IMG submission 179879) | Seawater microbial communities from Saanich Inlet, British Columbia, Canada - SI_118_April2016_135_MG | ecosystem: Environmental > Aquatic > Marine > Inlet | place: Canada: British...
GTCTGATAAAAAAGTATTTATTGTGTATTCCAGCCTTTTTAGAGTCTTGTCTTTACCTAATAGCTCTAAAGTTTCAAAAATTCCCGCACTTGCGCTTTTTCCTATCAGTGCGACTCTTATCGGCTGAGCCAATTTACCAAACCCAATATTGTGTTCTGTTGTAATTGACCGCAAACAACTTTCTAGGTCTTCAATTGACGAGAAATCTTTGACTTCCTTCAGTTTTTTGTAAGCGTCCTTTATCAAAGCTGGATTACCTTTTTTTAGATGTTTTTGTACCGCAGCATCTTCATACTCAATTTCATCAGAAAAAAATGGGGTAGTTAGAGTTACAAACTCTGGCAATGTTCTAAACCTCTCCTTATACAACTCTACCAGTTTGTGTAACCATTCATCTGAAACCACATCATTCTCCAGGTTTGCGTCTTTTATGTATGGCTGTACTTCTCTGACAAGGTCTCCAACCGGCAGATTTTGAATATATTTGCTGTTCATCCAGTCAAGCTTAGTAAAATCAAATTGTGAACTGGTTTTATTGACTCGTTTCAGAGTAAACTTCTCTATCATTTCCTGCCTGGTTAATAGTTCCTGATCGTGCCCAGGCGACCACCCAAGAAGCGCTATAAAGTTAATTATCGCATCTGGCAGGTAACCTTTAGTTCGATAATCTGTTACAGATGTTGCCCCGTGACGCTTACTCATGCGGGAACCATCCTCTCCCAGAATCATTGGAATATGCGCAAACTTTGGCAAGTCAAAACCCAATGCTTTGTAAAGGGCAATCTGCCTTGGCGTATTCGACAGATGATCATCTCCCCGGATAATATGTGTTATTCCCATTACTCCGTCATCAACAACACATGCAAAATTATATGCAGGAAAACCGTCTGCTTTCTGTATAACGAAGTCTTCAAGAAGAGAAGTGTCTGATCTTATGTTTCCATGAACCATATCATCAAAATCAGTAAGCTCATCCGTAATTTTAAAACGTACGGCCCTCCCTTTTTCGGGATCATCTACATGAAAAGCTTTGCCATCCTTCAATAATTTTTCTACGTGTTCGTTGTATATTTCAAGCCTATCGCTCTGATGATACGGACCTTCATCCCAGTCTAAACCCAGCCACGTCATACTATCCAGAATTGCCTGAGTTGCCTCTTCGGTAGAACGCTGCCTGTCAGTATCTTCGATCCTCAAAACCATTTTTCCGTTATTGTGTCTGGCAAACAGCCAGTTATAAAGAGCAGTTCTCGCTCCTCCAATATGCAGGAAACCGGTAGGGCTAGGAGGAAATCTCACTTTTACATTTGAATCCATTAATATTACCTCTAAAACAAAAGTCCCAATGTCTCTTTAAAACCGTACATTATATTCATATTTTGAACTGCCTGTCCGGCAGCTCCTTTTATTAAGTTGTCTATGCTCGACAAGATTATAACACGTTCGTCAACTACCCTGATTGCTATTTCACAAAAATTTGTATTAGCAACGTCTTTTGTTTTCGGAAGTTTGTCATCTTTTTTGACTCTGACAAATGGTTCCTTTGAATAAAAGTCGTTGTACATTGTTATGATCTCTTCACGAGAGCCTTTCTTTTTGGTTTTTGCATATGTTGTACACAAAATGCCCCTGTTCATCGGAATTAAATGTGGGGTGAAATAAACCTTTGTTTCTGATTTTCCAATCAGAGAAAGTATATTTTCAATCTCAGGCATATGCCGGTGTTCTCCCACATTATAAGCCTCAATATTCTCATTACATTCACAATATTGGGTTCCCTCTTTAGGTTCACGTCCTCTTCCGGAAATTCCGGACTTCGCATCAATGATTATATCATCAGTATGGACGTAACCATTTGAAATTAATGGAGCTAAGCCAATAATTGCAGAGGTAGGATAGCATCCGGGGTTAGCAACTAAATTTGCTTTCTTAATCTTTTCTCTGAATATTTCCGGAAGGCCATAGACCGCTTTTTCCAGATTTGATGGGTCGGTATGGTTAGTATCGTACCATTTTTCGTAAACCGATTTATCCTGAAATCTATAATCTGCACTCAGATCGACTACTCTTATTCCCGCATTCAGGAACACGGGAACATACTGCATTGCTATTACAGGAGGAAGTGCAACAAAAACTATATCCAGCCCCTTAGGCAAATCGTCCAGAACCATCTGAGAACAGGGCATATCAAGTGTATTTTCTAAAACGGGGAAAATGTCAGAAATTTTGAAATCACCCTCTCTTCTGGTGCCAAGATACGATACATCCACATCAGGATGACGCAATAAAATCTTTATTATCTCTAGACTTGTATATGCTGTTGCCCCAATGATTCCAACTTTAATCAATAACCTTCTCCATTTTTCGAGGTTTAAACGCCATAACTTGTTAAGATACCGTTACTTTTGGATAATAACAACCCTTTGCAAAAACGTCAAATCCAAAATTAACTGTTATTTTCCCCAGAGTAAAACAGTAATATTTTTCAAGATATTATTGTCCTTTGTTAATAAGTCTATTGTTGTTATCTACAATAGAGTAAAGGGCTTACTGATTAAAATAGATTGACAAGGAATTTTATTTATGATTCAATTATCGTGATATCTTGGGACTTGTATACAATCGGTTATGGTGTTTCTGTACATTTGCTAGGGATATGGGCTTAAACGGAGTTGACAAGTTTACTTTTATTCATAGCAATAATAATTTGATAGTGGCTAAGCTCCAAAATCTGTAACTTGAGACTGGCTCGATAATCCATAAGTAGAATCTCAATATTGAGTTTTTCTGAACATTAAGCAAACACTAATAACTTAGGAGACAATAGTTTGTACGAAAAATATTGGGGACTAGATACCCTTCCATTTGAAAACGTTCCTGACCCTCGCTTCTTATACCGTTCGTCACAGCATGAAGAGGCATTAATGAGACTTATATATGCCACAAAGTCTCAAAAAGGAGCGGCAATGTTAACGGGTGAGATCGGATGCGGAAAGACAACTCTTAGTCGGGTTTTTATTCAGGAGCTTTCAAGTGATGAATATGAAATAGGGCTAATTGCTAATCCATGCCTCTCCCCTACTGACCTTCTTAAGGAAATTCTTTATCAATTAGGTGTTGAAAAATCAGCTGAAGACAAAACAGAAATGCTTCACATGCTTAATGAGAAGATGCTGGAAAATCTAAATAATGGCAGAAAAACTATAGTGGTAATCGACGAAGCCCAGGCCATAGAGAGTGAAACAACTCTCGAGGAGCTGAGGTTGCTTTTAAACTTCCAGCTAAATGAAAAATTTCTTGTTACATTAATTATCATAGGACAGCCAGAACTTAGAGAAAAAGTAGCAAACATAAAACAACTTGATTCAAGAATTTCTATAAGATACCATTTAAAACATCTTGATCTTAACGATACAATTAAATATATAATTTTCCGTATGAAAGTTGCTGGTTTAAAGAAGAATATAATTACTAAAGAGGCTATTGAGAAGATTCATTCTTACACTAAAGGCGTGCCGAGAGAGATTAATAATATTTGTGATCTAGCCCTTCTTGACGGCTTCAGTACTAAGGCGGAACTAATCAATACCAAAATAATTCAAAAACTAATAGACGATACAAAGACATAAGAAACCATAAACCATGGCGAGACTATCAGATATAATCAAACAGGGTAAAATTCCGGAGAAAAAAAAGAAGGAAGAGGTTCAAATAAGAAATCTGGAGAGCCTCAAGGAAGAAAAAGAAGAAGTAGTAGAAACAGCAAGAGAGGACAAACCAAGCTCTGAAGAGATAATAGATATGGGCCTGCCTACTGAGGCCGGAAGCACTGAGTTAAGCGAAATGGAGCTGCCTACTGAAGCGGGAAGCACCGAGTTAGGCGAGATGGATCTGCCTACTGAGGGAGATGAAGAAGGGCCACTTGATATACCTGACGTAGGTTCGCTGGAAAATATTTTGCTGCCAAGCGAGGAAGAACTTGCCGCTCCTACTTCAGATGAGTTAGAAGAACAGAAACGAATAGAAAATTTATATACAAGTATCTACAATTTTGTAGAAGGAATCCTTGGCAGCCTAAAAAGAAAAAAGAGATTTACCATAGAAAAAGGATTTGAAATTGTAAAGGAGATAGTACATACAGAGAATGCAGCCAATATTCTTTATGGAAAGGCAGTACAGGGCAAAGGCATACCAGACAATCTTGCAGCACATTCTGCTAACGTTTGTATTTATTCTTTACTGCTAGGAAGAGGTGCTAATTATTCGGAAGGACAGCTGGCAGAATTAGGGGTGACAGCCCTCCTTCATGATATAGGTATGATTTTTGTGCCAAAGGGAATCGTTAACAAAAAAGGAAAACTGACAACTCCCGAATTAAAACAAATTAGAAAACACCCATCTTATACATACAAAATACTCCAAACCCTTGGTGAAAAATATATGTGGATTGCCAAAGTAGCTTATCAGGAACAGGAAAGAGAGAACGGCCAGGGATATCCAAATGGACTTAAAGGAGATGAAATACATGATTACGCAAAAATCATAGGTATTGTTGATGTATATGAAGCCTTAACCCATCATAGGCCTCATAGAAAGGGGTATATGCCTCATGATGCAGTAAAGTTGATATTGGGCACTCAAAAAGATCTTTATTCCAATGATGTTAAAAGATTATTACTTACAAAATTATCATGCTTTCCATTGGGCAGTTATATTAAATTAAATTCGAATGCAACGTGTAAGGTGATAGAGATTTACGAGGATTCTCCTTTACGCCCAACAGTAGAAATCCTATTTGATTCTCAAAAGCGTAAACTTCCGAAGAGAAAGATAATAAAATTAGCGGAAGCACCGCTTTTATACATTACCGGTACGGTTTATGAGTCTGATTTGCCTCAGTAAATGTACTGAATAGAAGGACTATAAACCTGTAACGAAACTCCACATACTTTAGTGAGCTGAAGCTAATGGAGACTAGCTCACTGCAGGATACCCCATATTTTTACCACCAGATACAACAAACTCCAGTTTTTTATCATTTCACTGTCTGAAAATACCGTTTCTGACAACTTCAAATAGTACAAATTTTTCGGTTTTTTTGTTGACATTACCAAAAAGTTGCTTTATCCCCTACTCGACACATAAGGCATTACCCACTAAATGTTTATAGTTTATTTTCCGCTTCGGGAAAAATGAGCCACCTTCCACATAACAAGCGTTGACAAATCGCTAACGGCCAAGGTACCTTTGGTAATCACAAAGCATACCGTTTCTCTTCATCAGATTAGTTTTCACATTACCTGCCTGCGAAGGCGAGTAGACCAAAGCACATTCGGCTAAACACAGCTTCTTATATCTTTATAACAATACATAAAATATAGTGCGTTCTTAAACGCCTCCCTCAGGCTTTTTTGTTTTATTCATTATTATAAAGGTTTCTCAGCCTCATAAATATTTTTTGAATATTCAAAATTTTTAATTATGGAAGTATTTAACAATAGCTTCCATACCCTTCAGGGTAGATTGTTGCCATTCAAAATAGTTGCAAATAGAATTGGAGTTATAATTATGTCAAAACTTACAAACTTACTAATACCGCTTGTGTTGATATCAACTGGAGTAATATCCTGCACTAATTATAGTTTCGTAAAGGGAAAAAAGGATATCCCAAATCAACAATTCTCTATCTCTAACACTGTAATTCAGGATGTTAACGGTCAACAAACCCTGGCTCAGCCTGAAGAGGAAAACGTAACAAGCCAAATCACGTCTGCAAGCATTCCTACGATAGTAAAACCTCCGTCAACACCTAATGCAGAGGACAAGCAATCAGTCGATAAAGTAATCAACAAAGTACATGTTGACAGCCAGCCCGTCGTGAAGCGAGGTCAAATAAAACTGAATCAAGTTGGCCTGGCTCACCTTGCTCTTGGAATTGCTTATGCTGAAGGTGGCCTGACCGACCAGGCAATCTGTGAATTTCGGAGCGCAATAGAAGCAAACCCACACCACCTGGAATCATATGTACGGCTGGGAACTACGTATGGATTAAAGGGAATGGCGAATGAGGCGCAATTAGAATTTAAGAAGGCAATAGATATTAATCTGAATGAAGCGGTTGCAAAAATAGTTTTTAGTGCATTACCGGTAACCGCAAATCAGAAAGCAAAAACAAGCGTTACTAAGGCACACATAAATCTGGGAAATGCATATAAAGAGGAAGGAAAACTAAAAAGGTCACGTATCGAATATGAAAAGGCTTTAGCGCTTAATCCAAAACATCCAATTGCCAGTAAATCGCTAAGTGAAATATATTACACCATGGGATCTGCTTGCCTGGAAAATAAGGAATATGGCAGTGCTGTCGGTGCATTTAACAAAGTAGTTGAGTTAAACCCCGAGTTCCCTCAAATTAAAAATGCCCTCGAAAAGGCCCATTATAATCTTGGCATAAACTATGCCGAAAACGGCAAACTCGATAAGGCAATTATAGAGTTTAACAAGACCATGGAAATTAATCTTAACTATGCTATGTTGGGCAAAAACAGCCTTAGGCATATCAGTAGTGACAAAAAATCGGTTTCACATAAAAGCATCCATCACGACAGAAATCTTCCGGATACAAATACAAATAATAGTATTAACAGAGATGTAAGAAAAGAAGGTTTTCATAAAACAGAGGAAGAGTCTCTTCAGGATCAAATCCCTCATCAAATTGATGTTGCAGGGGAAATGATATTGGCAGAAAAAGATAATTCAGAAAAACCAGAGAATGACCAAAATCAAGCAGAAAACCAACACCTTCTTCTTTTGCAGGAAGGCAATAAAAGAAAACTAGCACTATCCAACAAGGCGTCATTTGAAACTGAACAATCAATAAAAGCAGATGGTTCAAAGCATGTAAACGTACATCTAAAGACAGAAAAATCCAATAGAAGTCAAGGCAAGAAACAAATCCAGGAAAAGGTTGCTCATGCAAAAACTGTGAATACTGAAGAAACAGATGTTAATGATCTGGGTTTCCTGGAACAAGAAAGAGATGCCTCCATACTGGTAAGGAAAGAGGAAGACGCTGAGAATCCAAACTACAGGGTTTTTACGTACAATTTAACCAGAAATTACAAACCCCAGATAGGAATTAAAGATGCTATAAAGAAATATGAAGATGCTACAATCAACAATCCTTATGACAATAGTGCTTTTCTCAATCTGGCCCATGCCTATTACAGCAAAGCCATGTATCTTGACGATGCGATAGCAAGAAGAGAAGATGCTCCGGAAGGCAATCAAAGTTTTTCAGTCAAACGATTTTATCTTAGTGAAACCGGTGTAACTGGAAGCACTGACACTTTTGATAATGCTATAGCTTTCCGCAATAGACCAAGCAAAATATATGAAGAGATGTTTCGTGAAGCCATAGTTGAGTATAAGAGCGCTCTTCGAACTAGTCCAAACTCTTCAAGCTCTCTGTATGGCCTTGCATTCTCTTTTTCTGTAAAGGGTTCACACCTGGAGATTGCATCAAGAGGCAAGAAAAAATATAAAAAAACATCATTTCAATAATAAATCCCTGAATATCTCTGACTGATTAAGATTGTGCTCACAAAGAGAAGAGGAATCAAAATAACAGAAGGCCATGTTATAGGAGAGCGTGAAATGGATAAGCATAGGCATAAGACAAGACATTCGAAGCGTAGAAGACGAATGGGATGGAAAAGTCAAAGAAATAAAGAGGTAAAGATATATATAACAATATTTCTTGTATGTGCTGTTATCGCAGGGGTTATCGCCTTTATTACTGGAAAGGCCCCCACCCTAATACAGAAGACTGTAGACAAGCAAATAGAGAGAAGAGCTGAGGAGGTCTTAGGCGGAAAGCTGAAAGACCTGAAAGGCATGAAAGGCATGGATAGTAAGAAAGTGGAGAGGCTTAAGAAAAAATACGGTGGTATGATGAAGTAATAAAGCCATAACTGTATAATGAAATCCCAAAATGTACCATGAGTCATTTCATGCTAAGTCTCAAATGGACGAAAAATTAAACTCTTATATGCTGTATGCTTTATTGAGTTAGCAACATTAGAGTTCCCGAAACAAGTTCGGGATGACGACGGTGAAACGGCCTATTGTCAGGCAAGCGAGTCGCTTAATATACCCCACCGCCAAAAAAGACGGTAACTCACTGTTTCAAGGTACTTAAAATAGAAATCTATATATAATCAAGCCTAATTATAGCAAGTGTATATATACCAACTTATAAACCCGCAACAAGGAGAAAATACAAACAATGCCAGGATTCAACAAGGCTAAATGGCTTGTAATACTCACGGTTATTGTGATGTTAATGAATAGTTGTGTGTCTAGTCAACAGACAACAGCGAAGAAAGTGATACCTGGAAAAAAGGCAACAACATCAGTAGCTGAATTTATTGAGGAAAAAGCATCTGCTATTGAGATTCCCAGCTATCCGGAAAACGTCGCATTCAGTGAAGTTACTAGTTTTAATGAATACGTAATCGGCCCCGGTGATGTGCTGACAATCACCGAATGGAAAACTACTGGAGCTACCGTTCACAAACTTCCTGTAAGACCAGATGGCAAGGTATCTTTTTCTTTTTTCGAAGATATTAAGGTTGCAGGGCTTACTCCAACACAGATAGACAACTTAATCACCAGCCAACTAGAAGGGTTTGTTAAAAAACCCAGGATAGATGTAGTTGTCACAGAGTATAGAAGCAAGAAAGTATCTTTTTTTGGAGAGATTGCACGTGTAAGCGGAACACCTCTGTCAGGTCCAGGCATTTATCCCCTAAAAGGGAAAACAAAATTAACAGAGCTTCTTCTGGAGTCTGGTAGTGAAACTGAAAAAGCGGATTTAAAGAATGTCGAGCTGATAAGGCGTGGCAGGCTGTACAAACTAAACCTCTTAAGTGCAATGACGCTTAAAGATTTGAGCCAGGATGTCTTACTGGAAAGCGGTGACAAAATAACAATCCCATTACTGCCACAATTTAGAAAGGAAAAGGAAGCAGAAAAACATGTATATATTATAGGGGAGGTGTCAAGACAAGGAACCCATAAGTTTACCGGTAAATCCAATTTGGCAGAAGTAATGGCACTTGCTCAGGGGCCTAAAATTCAAACTGCTGACTTGAGGCATGTAAAGATAGTAAGGGGCACTTCTGAGAACCCTGTTCTCATTAATGTTGATCTTAAAAAGTTAATATATAAAGCTGACATGAGCCAGAATGTGCAGATTTTAGATGGCGACTTAGTGTTTGTTCCAAGAAGCAGACTTGACAAAACAAAGGATCTGCTTGCTGACATTGGCAACATCTTAAGCGTTATGTTACAACATCCGGCCAATTTCAGAGAGCAATATACCACTGGTGGCGGCTTACGCATGGAAACAGACGTTGATGAAAGATCGCTGGCAGAACAAGAGAGACTGGGTGGTTTCTCCGGTGCTTCAGCACAGTAGGGTTTTCTTAAAAAGGTGACGAGTTAAAGCGGTCTTTATTTAAAAGATAGTAAGTAGCAAGGTGAATATAACGAACACTGCCTCAGTAGTATGGAGCAGCAAAAAATTAATGTAATGGTGGAGATTTTTGGCAGGATTAAGTAGATTTGTATTGCTTAGCCCAACTTTGTAATATTTCGTTATTTTTCATTGCCCTTCGACCTAAGTTGGACAAACCAAAAAGTTTAACACGGGTAAAGCATGTTTCCATGCGCATCTAAACACTGGCTACTGCTAGGTTTGTCTGCCAGCCAAACCCTTTCGTAGCAGAGAAGCCCTACCTATAATTTCCAAAATGATCTATTGATAAATACGTTGCAGAAATAGTCAAATAAATTTATTAAAGTACTGTCTAGTAAAAACTGGAGAATAACAAAAAATGGCTCAATATGACTTAGACCTGAGAGATTACATAAGGATTTTGAGGAAGAGGAGGTTTATTATCATTTTTTCTACCTTTATGCTCGGGTTTTTCAGCCTCTTCTTCGCTACTATGATAAAACCCATACCACTTTTTAAAGCGACATCAAGCGTGAAAGTGGAAGCTTCAACCACTATGGCCGGATTATATATTGAAAGCGTATCATATTCCGATGCTGACACACTGGAGACACAATCTGCCATTATAACGAGCATTCCTGTCATTGAATTAGTTGCCAAGGATTTGGGTTTAATTGATAAGGAATTATCCAGTGAAGAGATCAGAGATAATCCTGAGTTATTGAATAAAGTTCTCAATTTAAAGGGTAAACTTTCAACAATCGTGGAAGGTGATACCAACATAGTTAATATATCCGTAGTTTCTGAGGATACAAAATTCGCTCAGAATGTAGCCAATTCTACGGCCAAGATGTATCAACAAGCAAACATTATGGAAAAGAACAGGCGCAACATTGACGCAAAGAAATTTATTGAGGCACGATTAACAGAAGTTGGTAAGCGTTTGCGGACAGCTCAAAAAAAGCTCAAGACATTAAGACAGGAAAAGCGCTTCGTGACGATGGAAGTTCACATTGCACAAACAGTCCGTAGATTGGAAGAGGCAGAAATAAAACATAAAGAAGTAAAAAAGAGGCTAGAAGATACTACACTTCTAATTGAGCACCTGAAAATACAGAGCTCTTTACCAAAAGAAGAAACAGAAGGTTTTTATGCAAATACGATAAATCCTATATTTTCCGGCCTTAATAGTAGACTGTCTGAACTGCAGTCTACTAGAGACATACTACTACTTGACTATACAAAAAACCATCCTGAGGTACAAAGAATAGACTTAGAGATAGATAATACAACTAAAAGTATGTTGAAAAATTTGATCTCTGAGAAAGAAAAACTGAATGAGATCGTAACGCTTACAGCTAAAGAAATGAAGGAACAAACGGCTGAGTATCGTTCACTTCCCGAGATAGGTTTCGACCTTGCAGATATTGAAATGGATATTGAAAGCAATCAAATACTTTTTGCTGAATTAGAGTCAAAGCATCAGGAAGTATTGATTAAAGAGGCTGAAAAGATACAGGAGATAACTATAATTAGACCTGCACTTGAACCAAACTCACCTATTAATCCGCCTACTACTGCAGCGACAACAGTGGTAGGAACTGTCATAGGGCTTATACTTGGAATCGTCATGGCCTTTGTTCGAGAAACCATTGACACATCGATTGGTGCTATTGATGATGTAGAAGCCTTTCTCGGAGTTCCGGTCGTTGGGATAATTCCGTTCATGGGTGCAGATGAGATAATGGATACATTGTTACAAAAAAAGGATTTGGAACAACCTGAAGAGGTACTTGAGTTGAATGCTCGGCTGGTTTCTCACTTTGCGCCAAGATCAACTATGGCAGAAAGCTTCAGGGCGATGCGTACAGGAATAGAATTTATTTTAAATGACCGGAAACTTAAGTGTCTATCATTTACGAGTACAACTATGAGAGAAGGAAAGACCACCCTTACATGTAATTTTGCAATGACATTGGCACAGATAGGCAAAAAAATACTCCTGGTTGATGGTGATATGAGAAAACCAATGGTGAACAATATGTTCGGAATAGAAAGAGAGCCCGGATTATCCGACATCATACTGGGAAACTATAATTGGGATGAGGTGATAAAAACAGACACCGATATTATGATGGGAAAGATGGGAATGGAGGATATAACCACAACGGCCCCGGGAATAAATAATCTTAATATCATAACCTCCGGTTTAATTCCTCCAAATTCCACAGAGTTACTTAATTCGGCAAGAATGGGTGAAATTATTTCTGAAATGAAGGAGGCATATGATATTGTCTTGTTCGACTCTACACCGGTACTACCCTCAACTGATGCAGTCGTACTGGCATCAAAAATCGATGCCGTTGTCATGGTAAATCAAGTAGGTCAGATTGCCAGAGGAGCACTGAAACGGGCAAAGGCACAGCTCGACACTTCAAAAGCAAATATTATTGGAGTGGTCCTGAATGGTATCAAACCTGATACAGGCAAGGAATATAAAGATTATGGTTATTATGGCTACTCTTATTCTTACGGGGAAGAGCAGGAGTTTCTGCCGTGGTACAAGAGGTGGTTTAATGAATGGACTCCCGCAATAGTAAAAAATCTGATAAAAAAAATAACAAAAGCATCTGGTCAAGACGAAGAAGCATCAACCGTACCGTGGTATAAGAAGCTGTTCAAGATTTCGGAAACAGAGAAACCATCATCTACCATCGAAGAAGAGGATTCCTTCGAGGAAAAAACCTGGAAAAAATGGTTAATAATCACTATTCTTATCGTCACATTAACTTTTATTTTCTTTGGTATGTTATGGCAATTTGGAATCATAAAAATGTGAGTATTGAACTGGTGAATCAATACAAATTATCAGGAGAAGGCTAAAATGGCTGGTGGAGCAAGATCTTTAGATGCAAAATTCATTGCAATTGTGACAATAGTAATCCTCTTTAGTATTGTTGCTGGCTTTGCCATTACAAAGGTTCCTTCATCACTCGCTTTAGCAGGTGCAATAGCATTAGCCGCAGTTATAGTATGTTTTGTCTGGCCTCCAATTTCTCTTTACATTTTAATCTTCTCTATGCTACTTTCGCCTGAATTTGGACAACGTGGCACACAGGGAGAAGGTATGACCATAAGATTAGATGACTTAATTTTCGCTTTAATATCGTTCAGCTGGCTTGCAAAGTCTTCTGTGCATAAGGAATTAGGACTCTTCCCAAAAACACCTTTAAACAGGGGGATTACCGCTTATGTTCTTATCTGCCTCTTTTCTACCGTTCTGGGAGGACTTTTTGGCAAAATCAACCTGTCCGGCTATATGTTTGTTCTTAAATACTTTGAATACTTTATGGTTTTTTTCATGGCAGTAAATTTCATTGATACCAGAAAGCAGGCAAGAACATTTTTAGTACTCCTATTAATAACGTGTGCGATAGTTAGTTTATATGCCTTGTCGCAATTACCTTTAGGCGGACGCGTATCAACGCCATTTGAAGGTAAAGAAGGCGAACCAGGAACCCTGGGTGGTTATCTGATTCTGCTTATGTCTGTTAGTATAGGGGTTCTTTTGACAAGTAACTCCAAAAGAGTAAAGATGCTTCTGACAGGACTGATTCTTATCAGTTTTATAGCGCTTATGGCCACGCAATCCCGGGCGACATGGATGGGATTACCGGTAATGTATCTATGTTTTATTGCCATGAGCAAAAAAAGGTTAATGCTGCTAGGTGTATTAGCGGCTATTATTGCCGTAGGCCCCTTCATTATGCCAGAGTCCTACAAGGAAAGATACGGTGGTACTTTTGAAAGAGAAGCAGGTTATAAAGCGACAGTAGGAGGAACGGATTTAGCGTTAGATTCATCTGCAACGGAGAGAGTACAAAGCTGGCAGGGAGTCTTAAGAGATTTTAAAAACCATCCTATATTTGGGTACGGCATAAATGGATACTGGTTTATTGATGGTCAATTTTTCAGGACATTGGCCGAGCTGGGCCTGGTAGGCACGAGTATATTTATATTCATGCTATACCAAATAGGCAAGTTCCTACTGGCGGCAAATCGTATTGCCAGTGATAATCTTGGTAAAGGGCTAACAATGGGTATGTTTGCTGGATTTTTAGCCCTTCTCGTTCATTGTTTTGGATCAAATACTTTCATTGTTGTCAGGATTATGGAACCGTTCTGGTTTTTAATGGGAATTACGGTAGTATTATACCATATTGACAAGAAAAAATTAGAAGCATTGCAGAATGAGTCAGATGCACTTACAGAGATAGTACACTGATAAAATGTAAGCTGCACATAATATAACGTTGATCATTATGCTTCTGCAAATAATAAAGTCTAAATGCATGACCATATACTTCATCGCCGTCATAAAGAAAGTACAATAGTGAAGAGTTAATATGAGAAAAAAGATAAAGACACCGGACCTGCCGAGAAAAAGGCTCAAGTGGTGGTTTAAGAATAACTATGTATATTTAATCATTGTGGGAGGTGTATGTCTGGTAGCAGCATTAGTGCTTATTTTTGAAGTCTACCGCCATGAAAGAACACGAAATATGGAAGCATTATTGCAAAAAAGCAGGAGAAAGATGCACTGGGGTGGCATTACTGACCAGGATGTTGAAGTACTCAGGAAGAGATATCCTGGAATTAATTGGGATAAACAATACGACAGAGTAAGATGGCAATTAGGACGAGAACAGGTAAAGGAAAAAAGAGCGAAAGAAAGAGCAGTACAAAAATTGTGGCAGGATGAGCAATCAGAATAGTAACATTATTCGCTATCAAACTTTACAAAAATTGGGTTAGATACCAGTTTCCCGGGTATATCTATTCGGTAGTATATCAGCTCACCAGGATTAAAAAAATCATCCTTTAAATCAACTACGAAAGGTGTTGTTTTAGAAAGAGTTTTTATAAGTTTACCGGAACGAATAACCCTTACATCAACATTATGAGCACCCTGGTCTGTCGACGAAACTCTAATCCTTATTTCTGGCTTATTCTTTAACTCAATAGTATCCCCCATATTAGCGTGGCTGTTCGTATTGGAATCAAAGACAGAAAAATCTTTCAAAACAAATCTTTGGAAATTGTTTCCTGTTCTACAGGCATACATCCTGCCCTGCTTAAGGGCCAGAAGAACTTCCTCCCTGGTTTTTTCCTTAACTAGAAAAACGGTGGGAAAATCACCTAGCTTTTGACCACCCCGCCCTTCTTCATGGTAATCTGCTGATGCAATGCCCCAGGCAGGCGCATTTCTCATGCCACAACAGTATTCAAGCAAGGCTCTATCCCACTCCATACCTGGTTCTGTAGTTGTAATCCATGTTCCATAAATAGCTCCGAATCCGGTGTAATCTTTAGTCATTAACAGCGCCTCAGGATGGGGAGGGGTCTTTACTGTAATAGGCCCTTTTCGAACATTCGCACCCGCCTTGGCGTCAGGATGTGTCCAGAAAGTCACACCCCCTCTATCCCTAACGTAATCAATCAGCTCTTGATATGGCAAGTATCCCTGATCACCACTATATTGATCAAAGACGGAACTTTTGAATGGATGAAATTCTATAAACATTAAGGAAGAATTTACTAAAATAACTACTCCGATTATTTTGAGATAACTCCTTCTTAGCATTAAAACGATGCCTAGAAGCATAAGAATCAGAAAGACAATACTTAATGGTAAAAGCTGCTTGAAATGCAGGGTAGAAAACCCGTTGTGAAGTATAGGGAGGTTTTTGTAATCTTGCGGATTTTCTAAACCCATTATAAGTAAATGTCTTTCCCAGTTATGAGCAGTAAGGTTACCCTTAAAGGGGCTACCTGTCCAATAGTAAAAAGGTGCAGTTTCTGACCCGGGGATTAAGATAATCTCCGGATGTTGCTGAGCCGCCAGTTTAATACCTTGAAGATATTTTTCTGCACCTCTGCTATTAACAGAAGGCAGCTCTTCTCTTTTCCGAATGATATTTCTGAGGGGAAAAACACCATATTCCATCGCCATACGGTCATGATCGTTGATGAAAAGCACTTCAAACCCCCTCTTCTTTGCAAGATCGATAAGGAAGTCTAAGTCATGAACACCATCGCCATATGTCGTACGTATATCTATAAGGCCAGCTATCTGTTGATAGCCTTCACCAAGACCGCTTCTTATACAAAATGTAATAGAAACTACTCCAAGAAGAAAAACAAATAATATTTTCTGTAATATTATCATTAGTAATCTTTTAATATTTTTTACGAGCTCTGCGGTGAGCAATGGCGATTCAACAAACTTTCATACAAATCCTCTATTTGCCTTATCATGACGAATGCATCATACTCGGGATAGACTTTGGTTTTTCCATTTTTGCCTAATTCCTGTGCCAGATTTTTGTTTCTAATAAGTCTTAATATTGCCTCCTCCAATGCACCAGTATCTCTTGCAGGCACAAGTATACCGTTATCTCCATTTTTCACCAAATCAATTATTCCTCCAACACTACTGGCAACGATAGGTTTGCCTAAGGCCATTCCTTCAACCAGAACCTTCCCCATGCCTTCGTTCAGAGAGGGCAAAACAAGGATATCAAAGAGACCTATTACGTCTATTACATCACTCCTCCATCCTGTAAAAACAATATTTTTCCTTACTCCAAGAGATTCTGCTTGTCTCTCAAGATTTGATTTTAAATAACCATCTCCAACAAACACAAAAATCGTATTATCAAATTCTTTAACAATCCTTTTTGCAGCAGAAACCAGATACTTATGGCCCTTGATAGGAACCAACCTGCCAACCACTCCTATCACGTTACTATTTTGAGGAATATCGAACTTCTTCTTTCCTGTTTCGACATCTATATCCATATTCATTATTTGTTGCAGCATTACACCGCTATGTATAATAACATATTTTTCGACAGAAGCTATTCCTTGCTCCAAATGCTCATCCCTTTCCCTGTCAGTTAAAGCAGTGATTTTATCAGTTATGAGAGATAAAGCCCTCTCCACAAATACAATTATCTTTGTTATAATGTAACCATAATAACTATGGAAGACGTGCCCATGAGGTGTGTGTACAATTATTGGCACCCTGGCGAGACAAGCAGCCAGCCGGCCTAACACCCCAGCTTTAGATGTATGTGTATGAACAATGTGAGGTTTGATCCGTTTTATTAATCTATAAATACTGATTAATGCCAAAAGGTCATTTTTCAATGATAAACGCCGTACCAACGAAGGTATAGAAAACACCCTGAGACCTTTTTTTTCCGCTATGGATAAATCCCACGCTAGCGCCTCCTGTTCCATAACGCCCATGTTAGATTCCAGAGAAAGCCCATGAGCCAGAAATACCTCATATTTTTCTCTGCTCAATAAAGAAGCCACTTGCAAAGTTATTTCAGCAGAGCCGCCTTTATCAAGTCGAGTGATAATATGGACTATCTTTGTTTTCTTCAAAGCATGTTAACCAAAAAAATTGAATTTAGATTCACGATTTATACTGTTTTTCATGAAAAGCAGGAATCATAAAAAATACATCTTATACCAATGCTGAAAAACGATCAGGTTCCATAGTTGCCATGAAGTGTCCATTTTTTTGCTCAAATGTTTTTTTATAAGACCGTCTATTACCTCATATTCAAAGATGCCCTGTTTATTGATAAAATCTCTGGACAGGAATTCATCGATTAAAAACCTTAACTCAGTTCTAAGCCAAGCTCCTATTGGCATCTCAAATCCCCATTTGGGCCTATTATGCAGCATAGGCGGCAGTATATCTTTAAACGTTTCCATTAATATATATTTTCTTTTCAATCCTTTCAATTTAACACTACCCTCCATTTCGAAGGCGAATTCAACTACCTCATGATCTAGAAAAGGAATCCTTACTTCCAGTGAATTTCTCATGCTCATCAAGTCAACCTTAGTCAGCATATCTCCTGGAAGGGAGTTTTTAACATCAACATAAAGCATTCTGTTAATATTATCACCTGTAAATTCATTTAGCTTTTGAGAAATAATTTCCTTACCTTCCTGAACAGATATCTTGTCCCGGAGATTGTGCTTGATCAGCCTTTGTCTTGTAGCAGATGGAAATATTTCCTGCCAACCATAAAATCTTTCTGCAAGGGAACCACTCATTCCTTTAGTAAACTTTTTGAGTCTTCTTATGTATTCTGAATGTTTCTTGTCTCTGGAGTCAGGGAGGTAATTTATAAACGGTTCTATTACCTTCTCCTTTAATATGTCAGGTAATATTGAATAATACTTGGCCAGGTATTCCCCCTGATACATCCGATAGCCTGCAAACAACTCGTCGGCTCCGTCCCCTGCTAAAGCAACAGTAACATGTTGTTTCGTCTCTTGAGAAACGGCGTAAGCAGGAACGGCAGACGAATCAGCAAACGGTTCATCCAGAGTTTCCAGGACTGCAGGAAATGAATCAAGTATATCTTTATAATCTAACTTAAACTCGTAATGTTCGGTTTTATTAAACCTCGCCACTTCTCTGGAATATTTGGTTTCATCAAAGAGTGGCATATCTTTATAACCGATAGAAAAGGTCTTGACCGGCCTTTCAGAATTCCTGGCCATAAGACCGACAATAATACTTGAATCTATACCACCACTTAGAAAGGCGCCTAATGGAACATCAGATATCATTCTTTTCTGTACTGCATTTTCCATCAACCCATATAATCTCTCTTTATAAAAACCTATTTGATCAGAGCGCCTTTCTGGTTTATCCTGCAGATGAGTAATACCTGTATTAATATCCCAATATTTCCTGGTTACCACCGTTTTTTTTTCTGCCAGGAGATAATGTCCGGTTTCTAGTTTTTGTATATTTTTAAAAATAGTTTTTGGAGCCGGGATGTAATTGAAAGTCAAATACAAATCCAAAGCAGTCCAATCAATTTCCTTTCTCACATTACCATCACAAAGTATACCCTTTATTTCTGAGGAAAAGATTAATGTCTCTCCATCCCAATAATAGACAAGCGGTTTAATTCCAAGTCTATCCCGACATAGCCAAAGTTTCTGTAAACGTTCATCCCATATACAAAAGGCAAACATTCCATTAAGTCTTTTTAAACAATCAATTCCTTCGTCTTCGTATAAGTGTATGATAACCTCAGAATCTGTATTACTTCTGAATCTATGACCTTTCTCTTTTAACTCAGTCCTGATTTCCCTGAAATTATATATTTCCCCATTATAGACCAACCAGATAGTTTCATTCTCATTACACATGGGTTGATGTCCGGCATCTGAAGGGTCAATAACACTGAGGCGGGTGTGTCCCAAACCGACTTGTACATTTGAGTTATGAAATTTTGATTTTGAGCTGGCAAAAACACCTTCATCATCAGGCCCTCGATAGGAAAGGGATTTGCACATCCTCCTCAAAAGCGCTTCATCAACCATTTTGTTCCCATAACTGAGCTTACCACAAATACCGCACATTATTGTTTACTATCCTTAAAAGATTTAAAATGGAAAACCCATATATAATAATTCATTCACATCATCCTTTGCATAGCATTAACCATACGTTCGGCCACGTGTTCCCAACTCATCTGTGTTTCAGCCCACCGCCGTCCTTCATTTCCCAAACATTTTGCAAGATCTTCATCAATAAGCAAACACTTTATTGAGGAGGCAATATCCTCCGGGTTATCCGGATTTACCAATAGACCGGTTTTTCCATGATGTACCGCGTCAGAAACACCACCGGAATTGCCAGCCACCACTGGAAGCCCACTGGCACTAGCCTCAAGGAAAGAAATACCAAACCCCTCAACAAGATCAAGACGTCCCGGTATTTCTCTACTGGCCATAACATAGATATCGCTAAAGGTGTATATCGCTGGTAATTTATTGCCAGGAATGAAACCTGTAAATACAACCTGACCTTCCAGTCCAAGGTCTTGTACCATTTGCCTTAACCTCATTTCCTCATGGCCCTGACCTACTATAGTGTAATTAGGTGTAAGCCCTTGTTCTTTTAGCATAGATAAAGCTTTTAGGACATAATCATGCCCCTTGTTCAAATCCAAGCGTGCAACAGTAAGTAATTTTTTTTGTTTATTTTCGTTGTGATGGCTTGCATTCGGTTTGAAACGCTCTGTGTCTACACCATTTAGCATCACTTCAATGCCGCTTTGTTCTATTCCAAGAGACATTACCAAACGAGCGCTAAAATGGCTAACCGGAAAAATTCCTTTGGCCTTGCGAAGGGCTAGAATACGCCATCCCTTTAAGTAACCTTTCAATCGACGTCTCCAGGATATTTTGTCATCACGAATTTCAGTTCCGTGAACACTGACAAAATAAGGTACTGGCAGCAAACAGGACCATAGATGGCTGATCAAAGCCGTAATCCACACAATATGCAATACCGCATCAATTTCGTGTCGCCAAAGTAACCATGGTACATAGGCGAAAAGGGCTATATGGCGTAAGATTGGTATCGAGGGAGTACGAATTATTCGATAAGAACATCCATGGTCAAATACTCTGGCATTGGAAATCCCGGTTGCCAAAACGGTAACATTATCTTCCTTGGAAAGAAAAGTAGACAACTCCTTTGTGTAGCTACCAATACCCCCACTACAAGGAGTGAAATCTATTCCGATTATCAAAAGATTCACAATTTTTACTTCCCTTCTCTATAAGACAACTATTTAAAACTTCAACTGACAGTAACCCTTCCAAGTTGTAGTCAAGATTATCTCCATTAATCTTTGTCCTGATCAAAATTCTGCCGCAAAAGTTCTTCATAAACTCTAGCCACCTTCTGCACCATAACATCAACCCCAAATCGCGCTCTTACTACCCTTCTGGCAGCCATGCCAATCTGATATGCTTTATCATTATGTATAAGTAAGTCTATAATAGCAGCCGTTAAAGCCCTGGCATCTTTAGGTGGTACAAGTATACCGGTTTCCCCATTCTCCAATACTTCTTTTATACCTTCAATATTAGTAGCTACGATAGGCTTGGCCATCGCCATTGCCTCTAGGAGAATCATGGGTAAACCTTCCCGCAATGACGGCATAACGAATATATCAATAGATGCCAGGATATCCTTAATATCACTTCTGAAGCCTGTAAAAATTATCTTATCTTCCAACTTCAATTGCTTACTTTTTATCTCCAACTCGCCTTTTAACACTCCTTCTCCCACTACTAAGAGCTTTGCTTTTTTGACTCTCTTTAGCACATCAGGTATTGCATCAATAAAATACTCAAACCCCTTCTGCCAAACAAGCCTCCCTATAACACCAACAATCGGCACATCGTCCTCCAGACGGAATTCTCTTCTGATCTTTAACCTTTTGCTCTCAAGTTCCTTTTCTTCCATACTGAATTCATCTTTCTCTATTCCATTATAAATTTTAACAACCCTCTGCGGTTCAATCTTGTGTTTCTCTATCATCGTTTTTTCCAGAGCATCAGAAACAACAATGAACCGGTCTACAAAGCGTTCAGAGAAACGGTTTAAGGCGATATATATTAACTTCTTTATTGGATTTACATCGAAACCTTCTACCGGCATAGGAACAGTTGAAACGACAAAGGAGACTCTGGCTAGTTTCGCCGCTATTCTGGCAAAAAAATCTGCACGGGCTCCTTGACTGTTGACAATATCTATCTTCTCTTTTTTCATTAAATCAGCCAATTGAAAAAAAACTCTCAGGTTAAATCTATTTCTCATGTCTACTAATTTAACCTTCACCCCACTTCTATTTATCTTTTCTCTAAATATTCCCGTTGGCAAACAGGCCACCATTATTTTATTATCGCTAGAAAGCCTATTGATTATCTGCGCAAAACATCTCTCTCCACCACCAAATTCCAATGCGTCTATCACATAGAGTATTTTTGCCATTTCAGAAACTTAACAATTTATTGTCAATTGGTTCCTTGCGTAGAAAGAAAGCAAGAAAAGTAATTACCCAATAGTAAGTGGAATATTATGCAATGTGACGAAAATAAGAACGTCCTCCGCTTTCACAGGAAAGCCAATTCCACTTGTTATTGGGTAATCAGCAATAAAATGAGATCATTTATAATAATTTACCAATACGCATGAACTCGTGTACTTTTTGTTGAGCTGACTTCATTATTTAAGCCTAAACTAATCAACTTTACCTACGCGATTTATAATTGCGTGTTTTACGGCCTTAAGCATTATCAGCCACTCATCCAGTTTAATACCCCTATGGAATCGTGTGGAATCTATTATCATTTTCGGTACCCAGAAAATTGAGTATAAAGAAAAAGTTATTATTTTTTGGAGCAGTGAAGCATTCTTACGAATAACCAGCAATTTATTACGGTAAAGATAGTAAATCCGTTCCAAGGTTTTTGTCCCTCCTACTTCCACATTATGCCTGACTATTATGCTGGGATTATAAAATATTTTATACCCATTTTTCTTTGCTCTCAGGCAGAAATCAACCTCACCGTGAGAAGTGTAATAGTCCCTGTCAAAACCCTTGAGTACTGAGATAACCTCCTTTTTTATAAGCATACAGCATCCGATAACATAATCACACTCTATTAAGGTATCGGCATCTACATCACGGTATCGTCCTATCCAGAGATCTACAAAACCAGCACCATGAGCAGTTTCACCCTGTTTCGATTCGTATACCGTTCTCGGGCCTATAATTGCCGCACCAGGACAACTTTGCAATGTTTTTATTAAAACGGTTAAACTATCTTTTGGTAAAAACACATCATCGTCTATACTCAAAATAAAATCTGCTTCAGGATCAATATGTTTGAACAGTTCATCCCTAGATGTATATACACCCAGATTTCTGTCACTCTGTATTAAATTCAGCCCATTCCAACCTTCCTTTTTCATATCTGCAAAGATTCTATTAATCTCACCCTGTGTTCCATCCGATGAGACATTGTCCCAAATAATGATCTCTAAACAATTTTTTGGGTAATCAAGATTTTGAATAGAATCAAGACACTCAACTATATCCTCTTTCCTGTTCAGGGTAGGAATCACTATGGAAACCAAAGGATATTTATCATCTATGGATATCATTTGTATCTATTCTCCAAAGTCACACCGTATCAAATTGGTAAAAGCAAGTATCAATATCCGAGTCCATTATCCACCAACAGTTGTCAGAATTGTACACTCTCTTTTTGAGAATAAAATGTGTATGAGGATAATCCCGTAGAAAATTTAGCACCATACTCTACGACATGAAATGGATAAAGTGTAGCTGCGCTGATAGATTGTAACTCGAAATTAGTATTTTGCTTGATAAATTCCAGCAAACTCTTATGAGTAAAATATCGAATATGAGAAGCCATTATGACATTGCATGAAGGTCGCCTGCCAAAAAAGATAAAAACACGATTTAGAAGGGCAGCAAGATTGGGTATTCCAATTATCAGGTATCCTCCAATCTTTAAAACCCTATCTATCTCCGATAATGGAAGATGTATATTTTTTAAATCTTCCAGAATCTGGTTATATATTATTACTTCTATTTCTTGATCCTGAAAAGAAAAAGTGTCTTGTTCTAAATAACATTAAGAATTTTAAAGTGTTTTTGAGCTAACCTTACATATTTTGGTTTTAGTTCGATGCCGTAAATATTCTCCAATGGGACTTGCAGTTTGTTTACATATTGTATCGTCTTTGTACCTTCCGTACAGCCTCGATCCAAGAGATTGCCTGATTTATGAATATTCTCTAAAAGATCCAGAACAGCCTTATGATTCCGGATTCCTTCATAACCGGCCTGAATACAATAACGATAAAATTGTCTAAGAAGGCTTAGCAAACTGTTTATTCCTGTTCTTTTTTACGTATTATCGCTAATTCATAACTTTTTTGCCCCGTGAGGTTGCTTAATTATTGAAATATCTGAAAAAAAATTAAAATATTCAATGGGCGTTTTTCTTTTTAGCATAAATGGTCAAGTCTCTTCCTCTTAAACATGATACCCTTGCCATAATACGTATTATCTTTGTAATCACTTTTAAAACATAATTTTTCTTTGCCTTTTGATATATATTTCTTTTTGTGATTCCTTCAAAAGCATGGGGATGGTGATCTGCCCTTATACCATCTCCTAATTTAATCTCCAATAAATGCGAGATTGGATCCCAGTATCTAAATATTATTCTTTGCACAGAGAAACCAGCCTTTTCCAGCATTGCCTGATAAGTTATCGGGGTAAAATGGTAAAGATGATAAGGCAGGTCATAACCTCTCCAATTAACTCCATGCCATATCCTGTCAAAACTATTGAGATTTGGCCCATTAATAATTAAAACTCCATCTTTTGCAATTATTTCTGAAACTTTTTTTAGCGTTCTAAGTGGATCAGAAAGATGTTCGAGAACATGATTCATTGTAACCACATTAAACTTATCACTAAATTGTATGTCTTCAATATTTCCTGTAAAGACTTCCAGTCCTAATCTATCCATTGCAAATTTGCCAGCCCATTCAGAGATGTCAATCCCTGTTACATCCCAACCATACCTTTTTAAACATGCCATAAAAAATCCGGCACTACAACCGATATCTAATAACTTTCCTCTTTTAACAAACTGCTTTCCTATCTCTTCGGCCATTTCAATGGTTTTATTTATTTCTTCTTCTATCTCTTCTTCTGTTTGGGGTTCTTTTTTAAGCAGCCTATCAATATGATATTCAGCAGAATATTCTTTATTTATTTCTTGTGGAACTTGTAGCGGGTTTAATGAAACTAATCCGCATCTCTTACATCTCATGAGTTGATAGCTATCCACCTTTTTAAAGATAGTATATCCATTACTATTACAAAGACTGCAATTTGTATGTTTGGTAACCATTACTTTCGGTATTCCTAACAGAGTAATTTAGAAATATATTTCATTCTACGTAAGTTTTGATAAGAGAACGTCAGAGACGTCTAATCACAGAAGACCCCTCTCAATACTTTCACAAGAATGGGAGTGGTAACCTCATAGGTGTGTTTTGCTATTACAAACTCCCTGCCCGCTAAGCCGAACTCCCTTCTTGTCTTTTCATCATCAATTAAATTTAAGAGGCGCTTTGTCCATTCTTCCTTGGTATTAGCAAAGTAACCATTTATACCATGCGAAACTATTTCCTTATTGGTTCCAACTGGAGAAATGACTACAGGAATTCCCAGGCACATAAATTGTATAGCTTTAAAACTACATTTACCACGAGACCATTCATCATCAATAAGGGGCATTAAGCCTATATCAATTGATCTAAGATTATCAACTTCGTTTTTTATGTCCCATGGTTGATTTAAAACATCAACACCTTTGATAAAATAGGGTTGGTCGCATACGATTTTAAGAATAATCAAGTTCTGTCTGATATTGCTTATTTCCTGGAGTGCTTCCTTCACTAAGTCAAGGTAAACCAGGTTTTCACTTTTCCCCACCCATCCCAGTACTACTTTACCCCCTTTTCTCTCCAATGAAGCATCAGCAGTTTTAGGCAGTACAGGTGAAAATAACTCGTGATCTACCGGGGTAGGAACTATGGTTATATGAGAGTTATATTTCTTTGCAAATTGACTTAGATAAGAATTGCCTGTAACTATATGACGGCATTTTTTAAGTACGTTACCAAGCTTTTTTTCGTTACACTCAGCATTAAAAAGATACGGATCAACAGAGGTCGGGCACGCGAAAATGGCATCATCAAAGTCAAAAATTAGTTTGTTGTTAAGGATTCTTATTACAGAGAAAAAAAATGGCGGAAATATTTTTTTCTGAATATAAATGAGGTCTGCCCACAAAAGAAGATAAAAAATCCTGAAAACATAAAATCCGCGAGAATAAATGTTTGGATTTGGAGGTGATAAAATATTCACTTTTATTGAATACTCCTCTAATTTTTTCTTATAAAGATAAACCCTGCAACGACTACTTGCCCATTTACGATCATAAAGAGGTAGGAAGAGGGCTCTCAATGTTTAGCCTCTCCTACAAAAGCTTTATTTTGGCAAATGGACTCCAATATTGTAAGGGTTTTATCAACCATCTTATTTGCATTCAATTCGTTAAGAACTTTACTGCGAGCTCTTGCCCCTAATTCATCCATTAACCTTCTATCTTTCAATAATATCAAGACCTTTAATACCATATCATTTGTATCACCTGGGTTGATCAAAAAACCCTCTTTCCCGTCTTCCATAATATTTGGAATTCCACCCATCTTACTTGCTATAATGGGCAAACCAATGGACATAGCTTCAATTAAGGCGAACGGCAGACCTTCAGCGCGTAATGTCGGCAGCATATATATATCTGCAGCATTGTAATAGTTGCTGATAGATTCATTAGGGACAAATCCTGTCAAAATCACATTACTCTTCAAACCAAGACTATCAATTAATTTGGATAAAGATGTTGTATAATCACCACCACCGACAATCATCAATTTCAGGTTGTTATTTTGCTTTAACAATGTATTCAAGGCTTCCACAGCCAAATGATGCCCCTTTTCTTTACATATATTGCCAGAAGTCATCAGGAGGAGTTCACCATCCTTAATACCTAAGCTTTTTTTCAACTTGTTTCTATTCTGATCATTTGGCGAAAATACAGATACATCTACTCCATTCATAACAGTTTTTAATCTTTTTCTTTCAACAGGATACCACCGCCTTACAGATTCGTTAACGTGATCGCTGGCACAGATTATTATGTCTGAACCGAGTATCGTTGGCAACTGTAGCACAAAATAGTGAACAAGGTACATCAAGGAGATCCTTAATGTTTCTGCAATTGGCATACACTGTCTGCTAAAAGCTACCTTAATCATTGTAATAGCAAGAGAGGGGCCGGCGCCTTGGAGGAAAGAGATCAAAGGGATTCTATATTTCTTTTTGTTTTTTGCAAAATAATATCCACTAAAACTCTGACTCAAAACAACATCAAAAGAATTTATTTCATTTAATATTTCAAATTTCCTTAAACTTTCTTTTCCCCATTTTTTCCAATAAGTACTGAAACCTGTTTCGATTAGATAATATATCTTTATTCCATTGACTTCCTCATATTCCTTATCAGCTGGATGCCTTGCAGAAATTACAGTTACTTCATGTCCTCTTTTTATCAAACCCTCACAAAGGATTTTTCCATGGATCTCCATACCACCCTTTACACCATGCCAACATGTAACCAGTGAAAAGAAACAGATATTCATTTCTAGCCTCTATTATTTTCCTCAATTTGCTTCAACGGGTTAATCCTTTCCGTTAAACGTAAGACAAACAATCGCATATTGAATGTTCTATTCACAACACCACTTTAAATTCCTGAAATATAAAAATCTGATATATACGCTCGCATAAGCTGAAGAAAAAAACTGATAAAATGTCTTGTTTAATAATGTCAGCATTAAATTTCTGAACAGCAGAATTTATCGGGAATAAGTTTATTATGCATTTATCTGCTGCAAGTGCTGTAAAATATGTACAAACTATTTATGATGCAGAATGTCTGATCGTGTTTGTTTGCCACGGGAACTGTAAATAATAATTAGAAATATGGTGTTCAGGAAGTAGTAAAGCAGAAAGAACCCTAATAGCAAATCAATAACCTTACCCCAATATGCAATAACGAGTAGAAAATAGTGAGTCTCCCTTACTTTCAGGTTATGATAAATTATTCGAACAAGAGAGAACGGAGGCGTCTCTCTATGATAAGCCTGTTTCACCTCCTCATTTTTGGGTATGCTTTTAGAATCAGTCTTGCAATTTGTCCTAATGCTATTCCACTCACCCCTAACAGACTGGTCAAAGATCATCTCAACATATCCGAGTAAATTAGAGAAGTAGCAAGTTAATCCTCCAATAGCCAGCCAGAAGAGAGGACCATAGCTCTTTGGATAGGAGAAGTACAAGAGATCTGGATGGTGGTATACCACAATTCCTATAAGCGCCCAGAAGCCTATATCTACCCACCCCATAAGAGAATCCAGAAATCTGCCATATGGATTTTCAGTTTTCATGGTACGTGCTATGCTTCCATCTACACAGTCAAGAAGATTAAAGAGGCACAATAAACCTATTCCGACCAAAAGCAAATATTCCTGACTGCTTATCAAACACAAATATGCCATTAGACCTATAACTCCAGACAACCAGGATACGGCTTCTGAAGTCAACCCTATACGGATGGCTATCCAGGTCAGCAAGAAACCAACAGGGCGAAATGCGAATCTGCTTATTGGTAAATACTTTTCGTAATCTCGTTTCCAAGCATGTGTATCGCAAATTTTTTGTAGTGTCGGATATGTAGAATTAGTCATGTTATCCTCGATTCTGCCACACATTTCTCACCTTGTAAATGTTTACTTCCATTTACCTAAAAGCCCTTTATTCTTTCATGCAAATATTGTTCATAAATGACCTTTACATCTATTCATTACATCTTCCCACCATTAGCGTTATTGAGCAAATATAACGTCGTTTTATTATCATGGCTACGAATTCAACTGCCAACTCTGTAATAATTTAGTGTAAAAAAACAAACCTATCGTCAACAACTCTGTGCTGTATATTTTTGCTTGTTGTATACGCGCTATTCGTTTGCCACTAACCAGTCTGGTCCTTTACCAGTTTTGCCTGTATGATAATCAATCATAGCAGCAAGAAAGGCTCTTGCCTTTATTATTTTGTGTGGAGCAGATGATTTAAACAAAACCCATGCGATATCACGAAAAAATTTTAGTTTTAGTCTACATAAGGCATGTGGTGCATATATCCTGGCCAATAAAAGTTGTCCGCGCGTCTTGTGGTAAGCCCTAATCAATGAATCAATACCTCCGCTTGAAGCTGATGCCTTATGCCATATATGTGAATATGTTACTATCAAATTCTTGTACCCTGCCTTCATACATCTGAGCCCCCAATCAACATCCTCACAATAAAGGAAAAACCTCTCATCCAACAAGCCGATCTTCTCTATTACATTTCTTTTTATCAGCAAGGCGCATCCCGTTATGTAATCGGATTCTATAAATGCAGAACTTTCACTTTTATCGAACCGGTCAAATCCAGTTGTTGTAACGCTACAGAATTCCCGATCAAACCTTGCTCCTGCAAACCATATTTTCTGGGGTTGATCGTAATAAAAAATAGCAGAGCCCAGCATTCCAGCATCCGGACGTAATTCTGCTACATCTATTAGCGCAGTTAAAAAGCCAGGATCAACCTCAGTATCATCGTTTAGTAATAAAATATACTCTGCCCCATCTTTGAGCGCCTGTCTTATACCAATGTTGTTTCCCTTGGCAAAACCAAGATTTTCCTCAGTATGAATTACTTTTGTTATATGTTGAGAAATTGGGGATAAGGCGTCTCTTAAGGCCACGTTTTCAGGGCCATTGTGTACAACGATAATAGTATAATTCTGATACGCAATCTTATTCAGCGAACCCACACAATCAACAATACAAGATACACCCCTCAGGTGAAGGATTACAATTGCGACTTCAGGATAAGATTGTACCTGCGACATTGTTGCCCTTTCTCCTATAAGGATAATCGATGAAACAACTTTTCTTATACGGCATTTCAGTTTTGCATTTACGGCTTAAAATTCTTTATAGAACTAATATAAACGGATTCTATAAGTTAAAAAAATAACTCTTATATAAATCATGATATATATTTATAAATCGTTTAGCAACATTTTCCCAGTGATAGGCATCCCTGGCTATTTGTATATCAAGTGATTTCGGCAGGCCTTTATTAAGCAAACTGTCTATAGCAGCAGCCCATTCATTACATTTTTTAATCGATATAAATGCCCCAACGCTATATTTTTTCATCCTTTCCGCAGTCTCACCCACTGGTGTAGATATAACAGGTAGCCCACAACCCATCGCTTCCATAACTGTTACCGGACCTCCTTCGTCAGTGGCGACTGAAATATATAAATCAGAAGCCCAATAAAGCCCTCTCAGCCTTTCACCCCTTACATAAGGATGTAGCATGGCTTTTTTCTGCTTTATTAAAGGCGCGGCAAGAGACATAAGCATTTTTGTGTAAGTTTCGCTTCCATGCCCTGCGATAATAAGAAAAAAATCATCTCGTTTTTTAATACCATTAAATACCTCTATCAATTTGCCAAACTGTTTACGAGATATAAAATTGCCTGAAGCAAGGAAGACAGTTTTTTCCTGTGGAATATTAAGTTCAGTTCGAATTAATTCCTTCTGTTCTGCCGAAGAGACCGGTATCCAAAAGTCGAAATCACACCCCATTGTAAATTTTTCTATACGTCCGCTGTAAACTCTTCGGACCTCCCTTAAAGCTGATTCTGCCTGCTCGAAAATCACGTCTATGTACCGCAAAAATTTCTTCATTCTAAAATGTTCTATCACAAGATTTAAATATGTCAGAGGCCTGTGCAATTCCAGTATCTCGCTGATGGGAGCCTTAAACATACCGTGCCCTAGAAAGAGAATTGGAAATTTTTTTGTGAGTCCGAATATTCTGATTATTTCACTATAAAGCGGCAAGTGTATACCATAGGTACCATTAAGCTCTAAAATTATTGGATGGTTTTGGAGTGTTATAAGCTGTTCGATTATTGCTTCTGAGAATATTCCATTTCGAGTCCAAACAGCCGATCTAAAGCTTTTATCTCTAGCAGGAAATAAACGATGGGTTACACCTGTTTTTAAGACCTTGGAGTAAATTTTATCAGCTCGATAGTCAGGCTGCCAAACTTCCCAGTCATATTGATCAGTCTGTTTTAGGACTGCTTCTCCTAACAAATCCGGCCATTCCCGTGTCCAGAAGCCCAGCCAGCTACCATCCGACTTATCCCACCAGACATCCGGTTTTTCATCTGGAGAAAAGTCATAAGCAGGACCATGAGGCATTATGTTTATTATCTTTGGTTTAATCCAAGAATTCATCTGTACTATATAAGTAATACCTGCTTATAACAAATGCCATATGTAATTAAGCTCCAGGCCAAGTACAAAATACTATTTTTCATACATAAATAGTATCTATCTTTCACTATATTAAGAATTGAATATGCATTGAGAAGATCATTTTGGTGGTATCTTTTTGAGGTTTTGCTTCTTCAGCTCCCACGCTTTGCAGAATGATAGGAACCAGTAAAAACCCATTAAAACAGATAAAATAAATCCATAATTTCCTCCTTTATAACATTCAAGTCTAAAGTATCTTTTAAAGAAATTTCGGAATCCCCAATAGGCACCTCTTAATGGATTGATTGTGCCATCGGATCTTAGAAGTTTTAAAGCTTCACCATCGGTATAATCGTTCATTTTTTTAATAAAATGTCGTAAGTTTTCATAATTATAATGTTGCAATCTACCTGCACTTGGTGGGATTACCAGATGCCGACCTTTAGTTTTTGGTAATCCATGCACTTCCTGATCTGTGTAGCGTAAAAACCCTTTCCTGAAAAATCTACAACGACCCTCATGAGAACTGAAGTACTGAATTTGTTGACCAAACATAAAGGTGTCGAAATGTAATTCTACAACATCGGCCTGATCTGCTTCCGCCACCCTGCGAAGTTCCGTGACGAGTTCCGGCACCAACCTTTCATCAGCATCTAATAGCAGGATCCAGTCACCATTTGCTTTATCAATAGCAAAGTTACGAACAGGGTCTACAAATGGTCTCCGCTCGATTTGATACACTGAAGCACCTAAAGATTGTGCTATCTCGACAGTTCTGTCATCACTATGCATGTCCGCGACCACAACCTCATTCACCAAATCTTTGGCGGAAAGTATACAATCAGCAATGTTACGCTCTTCATTGAGTGTGTTCACTACCAATGAGATATAAACGAGCATTCATGAGTCTCCTTCGTCTAAGTAAATAATTTAATAAACTTTTCTGCATTTAATAGCCATATAGACGCTTTTTAAAACGGACTTAATCCTTGGATATTTATCCAGAAAAATTGATATCTTTTGTTTAATTTCCCCTATGTGCGTATGCAATGTATAGCCTAATCTATATCTAAAGCTCATATCTGAAATTTTTTTTTGTTTTTTAATTGCATGGGTGAAAAAACGTAACTGTCTCAGTGAATGCTCATATGTATATATCATATAAGGTTCATCACCGAGCCAGAAATTATCATTTATTATGCCTAATTCTTTTGTATACCGATATAGTCCTGTGCCAGGGAATATCCATAATCCTCCAACAGCTCCTATCGAATCCGTTTCAGTTCTTTGCAGAAAGTCTATTGTCTCGTCTATTGTTTCCTTAGTCTCGCCAACATTTCCAACTATTAGTAAGGCACCTGCAATTAGTCCAGCACGTTTTGTTAAGGCAATAGCCTTTTCCGAAGCATGCACATCGTTTTCCTTTTTCATCCTTAGTAAAAGCCGTGGTGAAGCCGTCTCTATTCCATAGGATATTTCATAACAGCCCGCCTGCTTAAGCTTTTCCAGGATCTCGGAGTCGACACAGTCTGTTCTTGTGTTGACATCGAAGGCAATTTGTAGGCGTCGCCTAACAATCTCATCACATAAATCGAGTGTTGCTTGCTTATCCATCGTGAGAGTATCATCATAAAAACAGAAATGACGAATATTGAATGACTCATAAAGCCATTCGAGCTCATCAACCATATTCTTTGCGGAACGGTACCTCCATTTTTTCCAAATCCACCAGCTTGAACAAAAATCGCAATGACCCGTACATCCTCTGGAATATATCACAGGCACCCTCGGAATATGAGGCAGATCGACACCATTATAATTGCAAAGTTCTGCTGGAAATGTAGTGGGATATTGATCAAATGTATCTGCTATCAGATCCCATGCAGGAAATGGCAGCTCATCAAGATTCTCTACATAGCGTCTATCAGAGTTTTTTATAACCTTAGTTCCAGATCGATATACAATTCCATCAATCTTGTCTAAATCAACTCCTTGTACTATTTCTAGAAATGAAATCTCACCTTCTCCACGAACAACTATATCCACATCATCATAGTGCTCTAATAGCTGTTGATACATAATGGTAGGATGTACCCCTCCAAAAACAACCGTTGTGCTTTTGTTTATGCCTTTCACGATCCGGGCGGCATTAAGAGCATTCTTCCTTATAGAGGTAAGGCAATAGATTCCTACTATATCTGGCATGCATGTTCTAATCTTCTCACGAACTCCAGACCATCCACAAATACTACCGTCTATGAGTTGAACATCGATACACTTATCTTTCAAAGTACCGGCCAGATATAGAAGCCCTAAGGGAGGGCTGAAAAAACCTCTCACCATTAATTCAGGTGGATTTATCAATAGCACTTTTCTCATAAATTTTCCTTATTGCTTAATTACCTTTTAACGATGTGACCATTAAAAGATTCTCCTTAGATCTTATATTTTCGACATGCAAAAACTAATCCAGGAGACAACCTTGGAAAAAGCCACCCCAAGAAACGGGTGAAATAGAATTGTACTATAAGTCCCGGGATCTCAGTTACTTTCCTGCCTAGAGTCGTAACCCTAATAATTCTCTTGAGCCCTTTATTTCCTCCGTGGAGATACCAAATTAATTTGAATGGCCAATTGAAATTCATTGTAAATTCTTGCCCTCGAAAATATTCAATCTCAAATCTCGTCTTATCGAGTATACTAATCATGCCGTCTAGAGAAAAGAATCGGATATGTTGCCGATTCATGGGATATTCAACAAATTTGCAGTTTCTACCTGTCAACATTGATATACGGTTTCGCAAGCAATAAAGGTTCGGAATAGTAACTATAAAAAGCCCTGATTGCCTCAGCACCCTATAACATTCCTTAATAGTGTTTTCAGGGAAGAATAAATGTTCTAATACTTCTGAGCATACCACGACATCAAAGAAGTTGTCTTCGAATGGAATAGGTTCCTCTAAGTCATGTAATTGCGCCTTAATTCCTCTCGCGACAGCCTTTTCAATGTTAGCTTCAGAAATATCCAATCCATAGACTTTGTTGCTTTCGGCAAATGGAGCTATTTGGTATCCGTTCCCACAGCCAACGTCCAGAATAGTACACTCCTTTTCATAACTTTTACTAATTAGACTTCGAACATTAAAAAATTGATCGTGTCTGTAATATTGCTCTCCCCGTTCAGGGGAATATTCGCTAGATGCAAATTCGTAGAAATCTTTGTAGCCTTGCCTGTTCATAGATTATTTATTTTACATTGAAGTTGTAGAATTACACGACCATGTACCGTCTACTAGGAATTTACTCTCTTTTTCATAAACACAATAACCGGATTGATAAAAATCTCCATCTATGACATCTAATAGAGTTAGCCATTCTATATAATCAGAGGGGTTGTCTTTGACCACCAAATAGGTGCCCAACCGGTAATGACCCGGTACCATAGGAAATTTCCTGATTTCACAAATAAATTTTCCTTTAAGTGGAATCCTTTTAAATTTTTGTCCTGTAAACCTTGTGCCAAACTGAAGAAGAAGTTCTCCAGATTGCGAAAATACTACAATCTGGAAATCAACACTTTCGGCTTCCTGGTTTGATTTAGTAGCAAAATCAAAAATGAAACGAACCGTATGCCCATTTCTAATTTGTTCTATTCTTTCTCCAACATCATTTTCAATATAAAAATTAGTCAATTTTACCTCTTCAGATCCAGTACGATCTTTGCGTTGGCTTAACTGCATTTCTCTTTGACTGGTTTCAGCATATTTATCCATGTAAAAAGAAACGGTTTCGTGAATTGGCCCTGAGAAGGAAATCTTACCAGATTCAAGTAAAATACCATTTTTACAAATACTTGAAACAGCTGACATATTATGGCTGACAAATAAAACCGTCCGTCCTTGTTGTATGATGCTTGACATTTTAGCCAAGCATTTTGTCTGGAACACTACATCTCCGACAGCCAGAACTTCATCAACCAGTAGAATCTCCGGTTCCAGATTAGCCGCCACGGCAAATGCCAGTCGCATATACATACCACTGGAATACCGTTTAACAGGAGTATCAACAAATTCCTCTATCTCTGCAAAGGCAACTATTTCATCAAACTTTCTGCCAATCTCAGCTTTCTTCATTCCTAAAATTGACCCGTTTAAGAAAATGTTTTCTCTTCCCGTAAGCTCTGAGTGAAAACCTGCGCCGACCTCCAGCAAAGAACCAACCCGGCCTGAAATTTCAGCTTGCCCTTCTGTCGGTTCAGTAATTCTCGAAAGTATTCTTAGAAGCGTAGACTTTCCGGCACCATTTCGGCCAATAATACCCAGCACTTCTCCCTTCTTAACCTGTAATGATATATCCTTCAAAGCCCAGATTAGTTTTCTCTCCGCTTCAATATCTGAAGTACAAGCGGCAAAGGTATTTTTAATTCTTCGAAAGGGAATCATTGCTTTATCCGTTAACGCCTCTCGAAAAGTTCTGCCCCTGTCCTTAACAGAGCCAATTTCATATTGTTTGCTTAAATTTTCTATGTTGATAACAACATTATCCATATCACAGAAATCCTATAACTTATTGAAATTAAAAACTTATTTTAAGGTTTTTGTATATAACTCCTGCTTAATCACTCTCGTCCGCCATCTATTCTTAGTATTCATCTCATATTGCTTTTAAACTTTAGTTACGTCAGGCATTCTTTACCTGGAACTTTGAGTTTATATTACATCTGCAAAATATTTCTCGACCCTTTTAAAATAAAATACTCCACTTACTAATAAACATACGGCCACCAGTGAGGAAACAATTATCATAGCACCCGGAGCAGTCTCCGTACCCAAAAGAGCCCAACGGAAACCCTCTACCACCCCAACCATAGGATTAATGCCATAAACGATCCTCCATGGATCAGGCAGTAAGCTGCTGGGATAAGCGATAGGCGTTGCAAACAACCAGAATTGCGTTAAGAACGGAATAATATATCTGACATCCCGAAATCTTACATTTAAGGCCGATAGCCAGAGACCTACACCTAAGGCCGTTGTAAACCCTAGCAGAAGGAGGAAAGGTAGCAGAATAATGGATACAGTAGGGTAAATTCCGTAATAAAGTGCCATAAGAATAAACACTGCGAAGGCTATTACAAAGTCTAGTAGTCCAGAAAGGATGCTGGAAACAGGAATAATCAACCTGGGAAAATACACTTTTGTTATGAGTTCAGCACTCCCCACCAAGCTGTTTGATGACTGACTCAGCCCATTGGCAAAGAATGTCCAAGGGACAAGAGCTGCATAAGCAAAAAGAGGATAAGGAATACCATCAGAGGGTATCTTCGCCAACCGTCCAAAAAAAATACTAAAGACTACCATGGTAAAAAACGGTTGAATAATAGCCCACAAAGCCCCTAATGCCGTTTGTTTGTAGCGTACCTTGATATCTCGCCAAGTCAGAAAGAAGAGTAGCTCACGATATTCCCAAAGATCCCTTAACCTGAGCGGAACCCAACCCCTGGAGGGTTTAATGACTGTCTTTGTTGAAACTAATATTTGTCTCATTTTATTTCACTAATTAAATATGACAAAAATGAGGATATAAATTTTGACTTACTTTTTGTTTTTCGCCTGGTTAATGGAATCAGAAACCAGATGGGCAGCCTTATCTATTTTATATTGACGAATATATTTCCAGTATCTGGAATCTTTAAAAAAAATATACATTTTGGATCTCTTCACCAAAAAAATATTAAAATCGTTATCATCTATCTGGATGCGCCCAATAGCATATTGTTGGGTTCTATGTTTTGTCGGTGCTTGACAGAAAACTGCTTTAATCCCTTCTTTCTTAAATAAATTGACCATCTCCGTAGTAGGAACCCCCTCTTGAACCCCATAGTAAATGAAAGGTCTTTCAAGCTCTTTCCTGAACATAGCCTTTGCCTCAATTATCTCATTTTTTATCTTTTCCAAAGGAGTTATTGTCAAACACTGTCCTTTACAACCATATAGACCAATAGTCGCGCCTGCGTTTGCAAGTTCATGAATCTGATCCCAGTTCATGTACTGTACCCTCCTGCCATGAACGTCTTCCGTCTTTCCAACGGTATCAGGGCGAATAAAGAATGTGGCGGGATATCCATACTTCTTCAACAACGGATAACAGTGAGTATAGAGCTCAACAAATCCTGTATCAAATGTGAGGGAGAAGGACTGCTTTTCCACATGTAAGTCACCTCTTATATAAGCATCTACATCACACAAAGGAATGATGGGTATATTATTTTTAGAAAAGTAGTCTAATTGCTCTTCAAAGCATTTGTAATGGATCCATGTATCCAGGAAATTTGTCTTATCTTCAGAAATATTCTGGTATTGTAAAACGGCAGCCCTGTTCTTTAGATATCCCATAATGCTTTACAGTATCACTCTGCAAAAAACTTCTTTTCTCTATTTACATGAGAACAAACTTTAGAACGTTTTTTGGGTCTCAGAAAAAGTTAAAAATACCTGACACTTGAAGTGAACTAAGGTAGTAGTAAAAAATAATTTTTTTAACTTTAGGAAGTGGGTTTGTGAGGACAAAAAAGTTAGACCTTCTCTCGGATTCTCCAGACTATCACGCAAAAGAATGCCACCACACAAAGCCATATTTGAGTTCCAAAAATATAGCCGG
>Ga0233429_1001045_pt1 | contig 36944 bp, 28 predicted proteins | sample SI_118_April2016_3_FD_179879 | JGI IMG/M metagenome (GOLD analysis project Ga0233429, IMG submission 179879) | Seawater microbial communities from Saanich Inlet, British Columbia, Canada - SI_118_April2016_135_MG | ecosystem: Environmental > Aquatic > Marine > Inlet | place: Canada: British...
GGACAGACCGGCAATCAGCGGATTCCGTCCGGTCAGCTTGAACAGCGTATTCAACAACCCGACCACCACCAGGAACATGAAGATCGCTCCCGGAGCGCTGAAATCGAGGGTCATGTAGCTCCCCTTGATGACAATGTCGGCGTAGTTGGCACCCACTCCAAGGAAAAACGACAGAAAGGAGCCGATCACCAGAGCACGCAGGGTCAACGGCCGATGTACCGCCTCCTCTTCACCGGTGACCGAAGCTCCTCTCATGGAGAGGTATTGTTTGAAATCCTGGGGTAAACCGACCTTCACCTCACTCCATCTCCTCGTTCGGGTTTGGCAAAAGGATGGGAGGGAAACTCCGCACTTCCGCCCCCGCTGTCAAGTTCCGCAGAGCGTGGACCGATCTCCTTTATTCCTCCACTGCCAGCACCATGACGGTCAGATCGTCTTCCTGCGGAACTCCGTTGCGAAATGCCTCGACTGCAATACACAATCTATCGATCAGCGCTTCGACCGACAGCCCCTCCGCACACCCCTGGCGGATCACCTCCGCGGTCCGTTCGAAGCCGAACAGCTCTTCAGCCGGGTTCGCCCCTTCTATCACCCCGTCCGAGCAGAAGACCAACCGGTCCCCGGGTGCCAGCTCGATTTCAACCGCCTGATATTCCGTCTCCGCCACCACCCCCAGCGGGTATGCGTCCACCCGCAGTTCCGCCACCTCACCGGTCGCCGCCTGGTAGTGGTAGGGATACGGACACCCCCCATTCGTCAACCGCAGCTTGCGGCTGCTCAGTTCCAGTTCCCCCATCGCCAGACAGACGAAAGTCCGGTCGTCCAGAATTCGACACAGCGTCCGGTTCAGCCGCCCGAACAGCTCCTCCAGGCTCCCCTTCACCTCCATCTGGTTCTCCAGGATGCCGCTGAACATAACCGCCGGGATCGCCGCCTCCATTGCGTGACCGGTTATATCCGCCAGGCACACCCTCAGTCTGCCATCCTGCACGAAGTACTGGAAGAAATCCCCGCCCACGTGGTTGGCCGTCAGACAGAGCCCCCAGAGTTCGATTCCCTCGATCTCCGGGGATTCGAGCGGCATCAACCTCATCTGCATATCGTGCGCCGTCTGCAGTTCCTCCTCCAGCTCCTGCATCAGCGCCCGTTCCGCCCGCAGCTGCGCCCGTTTCTTCTGCACCGCGTAACCGACGGCGAACGTCAGTCCGATCAGCGCCACGCCCAACCCTCCGATCAACCCCAGCCGCTCGTACGGCGGTTCGATCACCACCCGCACCTCCGCCGGCTGCTCCGAGTAGGTCAGATCCCTGTCGACAGCCTTGACCTGAAACAGGTATTCCCCGCGCGGCAGGTCCGCGTAGACGACCTTCTCCTCCCGCGTCGTCCGCCATTCCTCTTCGTACCCGACCAGGCGATACACGTAGGCCATCTGGCGCGTCTTGAAACTGCGCCCTTCGAACTCCAGCGCCAGGTAGTCCTGTGTGGAAGGCAACTCCACCTCCGCCACCGGTCCGTACCTGCGATCGGCCACCACTTCCCGGATGCGCACCGGCGGGGGCGTCCTGTTCGGCCGGTACCGGGTCACTCCTCCGTCGGTGCCGATCCAGATATCTCCCCGATGATTCCGGTACAGATCTCGTACCCCCTCACTTGGAAGGCCATCCTCTGTCGTCAGATTCTGGAAGACCAGCCCGTCAAACAGACTCAACCCTCCACCTGCCGTGCCGAACAACATGCGCCCCTCATCATCCTGCAGAATCTGTGTCACCCAACTCCCCGCCAGACCGTCCTCTACCGTACAAGTTGTGAACTTCTCACCGTCGAATTTCGCCACCCCGCTGGACATCGACCCGACCCACACACTCCCCTCCCTATCCTCGAAAATTTCGATGAGCATTTCTCCGGCGAACCCATCCTCCGCACCGAATCGCCTCTCCTCCTTCCCATCCCAAAGAGACAGTCCATTTCCCCAGGAGCCGAACCAGAGCCGATCGGCGCTGTCGATCAGAAAAGCCCGCACCCAGCGCTGCGCCAACCCACCGATGCCGGCAAACTGGGAAAACGATACTCCATCGAAGATGACCGGTCCCCTATCCTTGTAGATGAACCAGATCTTCCCCTCCCGATCTTCCTTGATCTCGTGCAACCAGCCCCCTACTCCATCTTCCAGCGTGAAACTCTCGACGCGTCGCCCATCGAACCTGTTCGGACCGAACCACAGGTTCCCCTGCCGGTCCTGGAATATGGCGGCATTCCCTCCAGGAAAACCGTCTTCCCGGGTAAAATGAGTGAACTCCTCGCCGTCGTAACGGTCTATACCCCCGTTCCAGAGGCCAAACCAGAAAATGCCCTCTCCATCTTCAAAAATTTCTGCCGCCCCTTTCCCACCCAGCCCTTCTCCTTCCCCAAAACTGACGAATTCCTCCCCGCTGTACCGGCTCAATCCCCCTCCGATCCCCATAAAACCCCCTCCGAACCAGAGATTCCCCTCCCGGTCCTCAAAAATGGAGGAGACCGTGTTGTAGGAAAGGCCGTCTTCGGTCGTAAAACATTCGAATCCGCTTCCGTCGTACCGGCACAGCCCACCCCATTCGTAAAACCCGGTGCCAACCCACAGGTTACCGTACCGATCCTCCAGCAGAGATCTCACAGAATTTTGGGCAAGACCATCTTCGGTCGTTAAGTATTCCAACCGTTCCCCATCGTAGCGATACAATCCCTCTTCCGTGCCGATCCACAAATCTCCCCGACGGTCTTCAGCCAAAGAACTGATCCCGTCCGGAGACATTCCGTTTTTCCCCGTCAGGCGTTTTCCAAAACCCTCGCCGTCATACCGACACAAGCCATCCTTCCCCCCCACCCATATATTTCCCCGACTATCTTCCAGAATCGCCCTCACCCCCCCTCCAGCCAGAGCACTCTTCTCAATCGGGCTGACAAATTCCCTCCCGTCGTACCGACATACCCCTCCCCCTGTACCGATCCACACATTTCCCCGACTGTCTTCCATCAGGGCGTAAACCCACTGCCCCAGCAGTTCGTTCTCTCCCCGAAGATCCACCACTTTTTCCCCGTCGTACCGGCACAACCCCTTCATCGTCCCGATCCACAGATCCCCCTTCCGGTCCTTCAGAATCGAATGCGTCCAGTTGTGCAGCAGGCCGTCTTTCTTGGTCAGTGCGTAAAAACGCCGACCGTCGTACCGGCTCACTCCCGCCTCTGTGGCGAACCACAGATCTCCGTTCTCGTCCTGCAGAGTCTTGTAGACCACGGGCGAAAGCAGCCCGTCGGTTACGTCGACCGTTAGCCAGTGCCCCCTTCCCTTTCCCGCTTTGGTCCGTTTGCCCTGCAGCAGAGGCACCACCAACTCCATTTCGGCGATTTTTCCGGCTGCAACGACCACGGTACCCTCATCCTCTTGAGCTTTGGGAAAGTCCCGCTGTACCCGGTACCGCCCTGGCGGCAGTTCCACTTCGAACCCCCCCTCAGTATCCGCTCCCTTCCTTACCCACAGCTCCCCGGATTGTTCCGACGTTAACCGCACCCAACTGCGGCGAACTCCCATCTTCCCACCCTCCCAGCGGACTTTCCCCTGTAATTTCCCGGTCCGGCCGTCCACCAGCACCAGGTCTCCCAGATGTTGCGCACCGAAGCTCCAGAACGGCCCCCAGCTTATCACCCCCATCGAACCTCCCGCATCCAGATCCCCGCAACCCACTCCCAGCCCAATCGTTCTACCCGCTTGCAGTTGCACCGTCCCCTGGCTCTTTGCCCCTATATCGATGCGCCATTCGTACCGGTAGCCCCCGTCCAACTGACGGCCGGCGACAGAGAAATGATCCAATTCCGCCCCCACCCCTTCTACTACCGGGAAATCTCCCAGAGCGATGTATCCCCCGAGATTTCTTCTATCATCTTCCAGATGTTGTAAATCAATTACCACATTACACTTGTCACTTGGGTAATTGAACTTCTTTGCCGAAGTGTCGATCACCGTCATTTCATCCCGCACCTCCACCCCCAGATAGAGCGCGTTTTCCCGCTCGCTGTAGCCGACGCGGAAAAATCCCCGAAAATCATCCTCGCTCCGGGGCTCGTCTCCTTCGATTTTCACCGAGATGGGGTAGCGGTTCATCTCCTCCGGCCAGTCCGAGAGATCTCCGTCGATGGCGATCCCCTCCAGCGGCACCGCCACTCCTACAGCCCTGTTGTGGGCCATCGTCGGCAGGACGAAGCAGATCAGCAACAGGCCGATGCCAATCCAAAAACACCGGCCTTTACCCCAGTTGAATTCACCCATTTCCCGATAACCTATCTGATGGCGTAACCGTTTTTTTATACCCCCAATGATACGACTCCACAGGGAGACTATCAACAAACAGTTTTCCGCCGTCTGTGACAGTTGCCTTCCCTGCCGTTCTCCGGGTTTTGCGGACAGCCGCATTTTTAACTTTTACATCCCTTCCCCACCTATATTTCCCACGCTTCTCGTAGCCTTTTCCCCTCCCGTTGAGTATCATTTACGAGTAACCCTCTGGAAAGGCTCACCTCATGATCCGACCGAGAACCAGGTTGGCCAACCTGTTGATCTCCGTCTCCCTCGCCCTTCTGGCCTGTGGAGAAGAAGGAGGCGCACCCGTCGGCCCGGGGACGGGCGACACTCCGGATAATCCCGCAAATACAGAATCCCCCTCCGTCTCAGATTCCCTCGGCAACTCCGACCTGGCGGTTCTGGAAGGGGATTTCATCATCTCTTCGACCGCCGACTTCGATTCCCTCTACCGAATGTCCGACCGCTCTCACGCCATCGCCGGCAGCCTGGCCTTTGACAACAGCCCCTTGATAATTCCCGGAGCCCTGCCGCACCTGACCGGCATCGACGGCAATCTCAGATTCTCGGATAACGACGAGTTGACCAGCCTGTCGAACCTGTTCCCCGCTCTTACCCGCGTGGGCGGCAACCTGAATCTCTCCGGCAACGACGGACTCACCTCGCTGCAGGGCCTCCAGCAAATCGCCAGCATCGGCCGCGACCTGAGCTTCCTCAACAACGACGGACTCACCTCCCTAAAAGGATTCCCGTCCATCAGCACCGTCACCCGCAACCTCAACCTGATCCACAACGACGTCCTGCGCTCCCTTCGCGACCTTCGAGAAATCACCGCCATCGGCCGCACCCTGAACATCTGGAACAACTATGAACTTCCCACTCTCCAGGGTTTGCACCATATCCGCGAAATCGAAAAAGACCTCGTCCTCCTCGACAACGATGAACTCACCTCCCTGGAAGGATTCGGCGGTCTCGTTCGCGTCGGCGAGGACCTGGGTATCGTCGACAACGACGGACTCACCTCCCTAAAAGGCCCGGGGAATCTGGTCACTATCGAAGGAAACCTGAGCCTCTCCGCCAATGATGGACTCACCTCATTGGAAGGCTTCTCCGCACTCGCCACTGTCGGCAAAAACCTGAGAATCTCCCACAATCCCAATCTAACCTCTCTCGCAGGGTTCGGTCGGCTCGACAGCCTGGGGGGCGACCTGGAGATCCGCTTCAACGACGCCCTGACGTCGTTCGAGGGATTGTCCCGGCTCGTAGTTCCCGCCGGCAGTCTGGAAATCACCCACAACCCCGCCCTTACCTCACTGGAAGGTCTACAACACATCACCACCATCGGCGGCCATCTCCACCTCTGGGGATTGAACGGATTGAGCGGATTGGACGGACTGCAAAACCTGGTCACCATCGGCGGGAATCTGAGCTTTGTGCGCAACGAGAAGCTCCGCACTCTGGACGGTCTGAGCGACCTGGTCACCATCCGGGGGGATCTCGAACTGGCCGACAACCCGGCGCTGGTCTCCCTGAGCGGTCTCGAAAGCCTCGTCTCGGCGGGTGGTCTGGTCGTCAGAAACGACGACGCCCTTCTCTCCCTGGAGGGACTTCCCGCACTCACCCTGGTGCTGGACGATGTGAGTATTTCTCTCAACGACGCCCTCGTCACCCTGGAGGGAATCCATCATTTACAGACCCTTTGGGGGGATCTGGAGATTTTCGAGAACCCCGCCCTCGCCTCTCTGGAGGGGCTGCGCAGCCTGCACACCGTTCAGGGAAATCTCAACATCAAAAAAAGCCCCTCCCTGACTTCTATGGAGGGGCTGGGTGCAATCACCTTCGTTGGGGGCACGTTGTCCCTTTCGGAAAACGACGGTCTCGTCGATCTGAGCGCCCTGGCCGCGTTGAATACGGTTCAGGGGGATATCATCATCGTGCGCAATCCCGCCCTCACCTCGCTGAAGGGGTTTGAAAACCTCCACAACTTGCGGGGTAACCTGCTCATTCAGGAAAACCCAGCCCTACCGGACAGCGTCGCCCGGGATCTCGCAGACAGACTGATCGCCGGGGGGTACAGAGGAACGGTAGCCATCCAGGGCAACGGCAGAGAGTAGTCGACAATGAGAAACGGCCCCCCCGATCGCCGCTACGGGGCGATCGGGGGGGCCGTTGATATTGTGGATGATCTGTCGTTTGCTCGCCCGTGGCAGAGTCGATCGTCGTTAGACGAACTGGTCGTCGGAGTCGCCGCGGACGATGGTGATCTGTCCCTGCTCCTCCAGCTGACGCACCTGCTGCACGATGCGCAGCTGCACCTCCTCCACCTCGCTCAAGCGCATCGGTCCCAAAAACTCCATCTCCTCGGTGATGAAGGTGCGCACCCGCTCGGACATGTTGCCCAGCACCTTGTCCTTCATCTCATCCGCCGAACCCTTGAGGGCGACGACCAGATCCTTCTGATCGACTTCGCGCATCAGCGTCTGGATCTCGCGGTCGGTCAGCTTGGAAATATCGTCGAAGACGAACATCAGGTTGCGCACCGCTTCGGCCACTTCCGGGTCCTGGCCGTCCATCTGATCGAGGACGTTCTTCTCAACGGAGGAGCCGGTCAGGTTGAGGATGTCGGCGACCACCTTGGGACCACCCACGTCCTGGTTACCTCCCAGCATGTCGCGCAGCGAAGCTTCCAAACTCTCCTCAATCTGCTTGATGACGTTGGGAGTGATGTTCTCCATGGTGGCGATCCGGTAGGCGACGTCGGACTGCATCCGTTCGGGCAGATTGCTCAAAATACCCGAAGCCTGAGCGGAATCGATTTGGGAGAGGATGAGGGCGACGGTCTGGGGGTGCTCGTGGGAGATGAACGGGGCGATCTGTTCGGCGGCCACGTTTTTGAGGATGTAGAAGCCGGAGGAGACCTTGCTGGTGACCCTTTCGAGGATCTCCTGGGCTTTGCGCGGTCCGACGGCGCGCTCGAGGGCTGCCCGGGCGAAGTCGGCGCCCCCCTGGCTGACCCACTCACCGGCCATCAGGTGCTGCTCGAAGTCTTCCAGCGCCCGATCGACGACGTCGCTGGATAAGCTCTTGAGGCCGGCGATCGCCTGGGTGATCTCCTCGACCTCGTATTCACTCATATGCTTCATCACCTCACCGGAGATCTCCTCACCCAGGGCGACCATGATGATGGCGATTTTTTGCATTTGAGGAATCTCTTCCTCGTTCTCCCCCTCATCGCCTTGGTCCGCATCATCATATTGAGCCATGGATCCACTCCGAGTCTCTTTTTCGTGAGGGAGAACATTGTCCGCAATAAATCCTACTATTCAAACTATCTCATTCCTATTAGTAAGTCCATAGACTTCTTCTCTCTTCGATCCGGAGGTTTGAGGCCTAATCAGCAACTCTCTCCAGTGCTCCCTTCAGGCTCGTCTCAACCAGCTCACACATCTCGTCGATATCTCCCCGCTCCGAAATCAGCGCCGGCGCCACGGCAAACCAGTTCGGGTCGATGCGCATGACCAGCCCGTTCTCCAGGGCGGTCTTTTTAAGCGCCTGCCCCAGTTCGGGGAACGGCTCCATAGTCTCCGTATCCCGGACCAGCTCAACGCCCCGAATCAACCCCTTCCCCCGCACCTCGCGGATCACTCCGTATTTCTTCAACTCCTCCAGCTTCCCCGCCATGTAATCCCCCAGTTCCCGCGCCTTCTCCGCCAACCCCTTCTCCACGATCTCATCGATCACCGCCATCCCCACCGCGCAGGCCAACGGGTTCCCCGCGTAGGTGTGGCCATGGGCGAAATTCACCTCCGCCTCTACCGGACCGAAGAACGCCTCCCCCATCTTCTCGCGCGCCATCATCGCCCCCAGCGGCATCGCTCCGCTCGACAAACCCTTGCCCGCGCAGATGATATCCGGCGTCACTCCGAACGTTTGCGCCGCGAACATCGCCCCGGTCCGCCCGTACCCGGTGATCACCTCGTCGTAGATGAGCAGCACATCGTGCCTGTCGCAGATCTCCCGCAGAATCCGGAAGTATTCCTCCGTGGGCGTGATGATTCCCCCGGTATTGCCGATCGGCTCGACGATGATGCCGGCCACCGTATCCGGGTCCTCGTTGACGATCACGTCCTCGAACATCTGCGCGCAAAACCGGTTGCACTCCTCCCACGAGTCGAACCGGTCCCGATAGTAGGTCGGCGGAAAAACCTTGAGGAATCCCCCCATCTGCGGCTCAAAAGGCGTCTTGCGCTTCCCCGTGCCGCTCGCCCCCATCGCCCCGAAGGTGCCCCCGTGATACCCGTAGTATCGACTGACAAACTTGTACTTTCCCGGCCGTCCGGTCTGCTTGAAGTACTGCCGCGCGAACTTCATCGCAGCCTCGGTCGATTCCGATCCCCCGCTGAACGGCTTGACGTAGTTCAGATCTTCCGGCGTCACCTCCCCCAGCCGCTCGACGAAGTCCAGCGTCACATTCGAAGTCCCGTGCATCGGAGGGGCAAAAGTCAGCTGATCCAGCTGTCGCTTCATCGCCTCGACCACCCGCGGGTGCCCGTGCCCCAGTGTGGCCACGAAGATCCCCCCGATCGAGTCGAAATACCGCTTCCCCTCCACATCCCAGTAATAAAGCCCCTCGGCCCGTTCGACGATCAACGGGTTGTCGAAAAACGCCGCCGTCGGCTGGTAGTCCAAAAAGGTCCGCTGCAACAGTTTTTTCGTGCGTTCGTCGAGTTTCATCTTCCCCCTCTATCCATCGGTTGAATGTCTATCAGCCTTTATTTTTATCGAAAGATTCCCCATGCTCACTCCGCCGACTCCTCCAGATAATTCAGCAACGTCAGCAGAGTGACCCGGCAGGGCTCCACCAGGTTTTCCACCACCACCACCTCCCGATCGGCGTGGGCGCACCGGTTGTCGAAGGCACACAGGACGGTCGGCACCTTCCCCCACGGCACCAACCGCGCTCCGTCGGCCACCGCTTTGATACCGGCGATCTCCATCGGCTGGCCGGTGACCTTCTCATACGCCGCCTGCAAATGGCGCACTACCGGCTCCTCCGCTGCCACTTCGTACGCCTCTCCCACAAAATTCCAGTCGATGTCGATATCGATTCCCGGCGCTTTCGGAATTTCACCAATCACTGCGGCAAACCTCTCCTTCACCCCTTCGAAAGAATCGTCCGGGTGCCACCGCCGCGTCCCCTGCATGCGCGCTTCCGCCGGAGCCCTGTTGTAGAAATCCCCGTAGTGCACCTGTCCGATGAACAGGGAAGGCGGTCCGAGCAGCGTTCCCCGCGCTCCGAGAGCAGTCAGTTCATCCGCATAATTCCGCAACCGTTTTAACGCCGCCGCCACCGTTTCGAGCAGGCCGTCCATTGCGGGCGTTCGATTCAACTCGTGACAGACCTCCCCCTCGCGGCGAATGGTGAGATTCCACACCGACTGTCCCTTTCCCTGCACGATCGCCTTGTCGTGCAACCCCTGCACACTCTCCACCACTACCGCCGCATCCCCGACCGTCCCATCCTCCGCCATATACCGCAGTCCGAGGCCATCCCCCACAGGCGCTTCGTGGAGACCGTACACGGTAATCAACAATTCTCCCGGAAAATCCCTTCCCGTTTCTTCCAAAACCCGCACCACCTCCAGGATTCCAGCCAATCCCCCCTTCATATCCGCCGCCCCGCGGGCGATGATCTCCGTTTCCGTCCGCTGCGGTGGTTCGTGCGGCACGTCGATGTGGTCGATGTGTCCGGCCAGTTGGAAGACCTTCCCGGCCCTCGTCCCCTGCAACCGGCCAATGACGTTGGGGCTCTCCGGAATCCGCTCGTCGATCTCCACCTCCGCCCCCGCCTCTGCCAGCATCTCGGCATAGACAAAAGCCGCTTCGCGCTCCCGCCCCGTTGGGCTGGGGATATTAACCAGGCTCCAGAGATCTTCCCCCAGCCGGTCGACGCTGACCTTCTCCAGTATAGCATCCATATGCTGTTCTCCTCCTGCCCTCTCGTTCCGGAAATCTATCCTGTTTGTTTCCTCAGCCTCGAATCCCCCTCCCTTCCCACCGACCGATTTGCGCTCTCCCGAATAAATAGGCAAAATATGATCAGCAACCTATCGAGAAAGGTATTTTTCCGCCATGCTGGGACTTTTTGGGCGCAGCAAACAAAAAAAGAAAGACAATCGGCTGCTGAGGGCAATCTACGACGACGACCAGGATCAGGTACATTCCCTCCTGGCCGACGGCGCCGATCCCAATGCCCGCCGCGACGACGGCCAGACCGCTCTCATGCGCGCCGTCTCCGAGGGAGACTGCGATATTGTCCAGGCCCTGATCAAGGCCGGTGCCGAACCAAATGCGCAGAGCGAAACCGGCGAAACCGCCCTGATGCTGGCCATCCAACCCGCCTTCGATGCGAGCATTTCCGGTGCGGAGGTAGGGGAGCACGAACGAGAAGAGGCCGAAACAATCGGCGATTCTGCCGCAATGGACCGAACCGTGCTCGAGGCGGGACGCCTCCTCCTCGACGCCGGCGCCTCCCCCGATATCAAAGACAGAGAGGGGTCCACCGCACTCATTCGGGCGACCTTCGAGGGACGTCTCGACTTCGTCCACCTCCTGCTCCAGGCCGGTGCCGATCCTCTGGTCGAAAGTGAACAGGCAGCCACCCCCCTGCTGGGCGCCTGCGCCGGAGGGGATGCCGCAATGGTGCAGGCCCTTCTCGAAGCCGGAACCGGTCCCAATGCAGGCAATAAGATCGGCCTGACCCCTCTGATGCTCGCCGCCAACCGGGGACACATCGAAGTGACCCAACTCCTGCTCGACACCGGCGCGGACCCCAATGCCCGGGACCAGGAGGGACGGACGGCGCTGGAGTTGGCGGAAGCTCAAGAACAGGCGGAGGTAGTCGCGTTGCTAAAAGGGTCCGATTCACCCGAATAGGGTCGTATCCGCTTGGAGAGAATGGTGAAATCCCTGATCATCGGTGGAGGAGGGGTCGGCCTGGGGATTGCCAGCTGCCTCCTGAAAGCGGAATCCAGCGTCTCCATCGCTTCTCGGCCGGCCACTCGCGACCAGGTTGCAAAATCGGGACTGACGCGCACCGGTATCTTCGGAGACTTCCACGCCCCACCCGGCGACTTCGCAATCTACTCCGATCTCGAACAGATCCCCCCCACCCCTTTCGACTTCCTGCTGATCTGCGTCAAATCCTTCGATACCGCAGCGGTTGCCCGCGATCTCGCCTCCCATCCCGTGCTCGTCTCTCCGGAGACGAAGATCCTCCTCTTCCAGAACGGCTACGGCAACTTCGAAACCTTCGCCGATCACTTCCCCCCCGAACGGATCTTCCTCGCCCGAGTCATCACCGGCTTCTATCTCACCGACCGGCACCAGGTTGAAGTAACGGTCCACGCCGCCCCAATTCTCATCGGGAACCCCCTATCCCCATCCTCTGCTGAAATTGCAGACCTCTGTGCAGCCATCTCTCGCGGTGGCATCCCCACAGAACCAACCCCCCACATCGTCCGCGACCTGTGGGCCAAGATCCTCTACAATTCAATGCTCAATCCCCTCGGCGCCATTTTCGGCGCCACCTACGGCGCGTTGGGAGACAGCCCGCACAGCCGCTGGCTCATGGAGCAGGTCGCCGATGAAGCGTTTGCCGTGATGGACGCCTGCAACATATCGACCCACTGGCCGGATGTCGTTCCTTTCCTGGAGGCGTTCTACGGCCAGATGCTCCCTCCCACCCGAGGACACGAATCCTCCATGCTGCAGAGCATACGCAACGGCCAGCGGACGGAGATTGACGCCCTGAACGGCGCTGTCGTTCACCTCGGAGGACAATCCGGAATTGATACCCCGCACAATCGAACGGTCGTCGAACTGATCAAATTCCTCGAAAAGCAAAATTCCCACCGAGTCGACAAAGAAACACCCCCGCGCCGGTGACGTGAGGGTGTTTCCGTTCTTGCAATCTCTGGAGCCCTAATTCCTCGCTGCCGATCCCTCCGGCCAGTAATCCGCCAGTGCAGACTGAAACGGCACCATTGTCGATCCCAGATAGATCAAACTCACCAACCCGGACCACCCGGTCTCTGCCGGCTGCGCATTCACCTCGAAGGCCACCAGGAGGACAATCCCGTGAGACGGCGCTAGCTCGAGTGCATTGGGATCGGTGTACAGCTCAAACGATCCCACCCCGACCTGGTGGATCGGCGCCCATACCTTTTCCAGATCTCGAGCTATGCGCTCGGCAAAGTAATCCAGCCGTGCCTTATCGTCCCCCTGATCTCCACCGGTAGCTCCCAGTCCCTGGACAATCGGCATGGCGATATCCAGCACCAAGTCCCCTTCGAAGCCGTCTGCCTGGTAGCGAAAAGCGCGGTTGGGGTTGCTGAGGGAAAGGACAAATTCCCCGTACGAAGTTTGATCGACAAAGGCCGTATTTACCTCCACCTGACGATCCACCCCATCGGCAGAGGTGAAGTTGACGCCCAGCAGCCGCGCGAATTCGTCGTGTAGCCGTTCCAGTCCGCGCAGTTGTTCCAAATTCGCTAGCGGTCCAGGTTCATTGGTATTCAACACTTCGACCAGCTGCGCCCAGCTCTGAAAATCATTCTCCCCCGCCACTATCTCCCTTGCCTCCTCCAACGACAGCTCGGTGCTGAGAATTTTGGCACGCCCCCTCTCGGCAAATCGCGGCCATCTCTGTCGGAGTTGCTTCCACGCGGAGTTGCTGCCCCCTCCACTCCCTACTTCCCTGACCGTGTGCAGCGTTGCCACCAGATCGCGTGCCATGCGGTTGTAGTGGGCTACGTAGGAATTTTGCGGCTTCTCCTCAACGAGGGGATGGCCGACCTCATCGACCAGCTTCTGCCAGCTCGAAAAGCCGTATTCGCGCGCCACTACCTGCTGGGCCTGGCGCAGCGTGAAACTCTCCGCCGCCGAAGGAGGCAATTCGGCCAGCGCCGCCCGGACCCGCTCAACTGCATCGGACTGGTCGGACTCGTACCCTTTGAGCAGCTGCCGGGCCTGTTTTTTGAGGGAATCGAGATGGGGCTGGGGGGGAAGTTGCTTGGACATAAAAATACCCTCTTTCGCTTGTGCCTGGCGTCCGCTCCGATCAGGCTGAAAGAAGGTCTATGGTATCTACAGAAGGTGGGTTTAACCCTTGCCGCGGACTGGGGGCTCCCTTTGAGCACTGTTTAGAAATTACCCCACTGCAGAGGCAAAGTCAAGAAAATTCACGGTCGTCGGGGAGGCCATTGCCCATATGGACCATTTGGCGTAATCTTTTCACTATGGACATATAGAAACCGATCCATTCGGAACACAGAAACCCATTTCCCACCCACTCCGGACTTCCCTGGAAAAAGTTGAGAAGATCTCCTATGACCATGCGCCAGCAACCCCCTTTCGAACTCGGTCCCATCCGCCCCGTCGCCGAAGCCCAGAGTCTGCTGATCCGCACCACGCGCGGCTGTCCCTGGAACCGCTGCGATTTCTGCGTCAACTATCAGGACATGAAATTCTCGGTCCGCTCCGTGGAGGATATCGAAGCCGATATCGTCAAGGCGGCCGACTACTACGGAAACCACCCTTTCAACTCCTGCTTCCTGCAGGACGGCGACAGCTTCGTCATGGAGACGCCCGACCTTCTCCGCATCCTCCGCTGTATCAAAGAGCACTTTCCCACTTTGGAGCGGGTCACCAGCTATGGTCGGGCCGCCACTATGGTGAGTAAAAGCCCGGAGGAGATGAAGGAGATACAGGAAGCCGGACTCAACCGCCTATACTGCGGTATGGAATCCGGCTCCGATACCATTTTGGAACGGATTCACAAGGGGACCACTGCCGCCGATCTGATCCGCGCCGGTCTCATGGCCAAAGAGGCCGGGATGGAGATCTCCGAGTTTCTCATCATGGGTATAGGTGGCCGGGAACTCTCCGAGGCGAACGCGCTGGAAACCGCCGCAGCACTCAACCAGATCGACGCCGACTTCATCCGCGTCCGCACCATCGGCGTCAAGGTCGGCTCCCGCCTGGAGCGGACAATGCAGAAGGGGGAATACCAGCTGCAGACCGAGGAGGAACTCATCCGCGAGCAACGCCTCTTCCTCGAAAATCTGGAGGGAATCACCAGCTACTATTCCAACGACCACGCCGTCAACCTGCTGCTCGAAGTCGAGGGACAGCTGCCCGAGGCCAAACCCCATCTGCTCGCCATGCTGGACCGTTTCCTGGAGATGTCCGACGAGGAGAAGACCAACTTCGCTCTCGGACGCCGTCTCGGTCAGTATTCCTCCATAGCCGATATGGAGAGCTCGGGACGCCACCAGCAGGTCGCCCTCCAGGTAGCCGATCTGCAGCAACGCTATCCCGGCAGGGAGGACGAGATCTGCCACTACCTGCGCGAGCAGATTGTTTGATAGGTCCCACAGCCGAGGAGACCCCATCATGGAAAAAGGCTTTACCGTCAGAGCTTCTCGCTGCCATCACCAGGCGAGCGAAGAGGAAATCTTCCAGACCTTGAAAAGGACGACTGAACCGCTGACCCGGTCCTGGGAGAAACTGGAAAAAGCCGGGAAGATCGTCCTCAAGTTCAACATGATGTTCCCCACCGATCGCATCCGGTATTTCGCCGGTCGACGTCAGGAACTTGTCGACGATGCCGTCTGCCGGGCCGTCCTGCGCCTGCTCAAAGAGCGCACCACCGCGCAGCTGGTGGTCACCGACACCTTCAGCAGGGGCTCGGGCGATTTTCGCACTCCCGAAGATTTCAACTTCCGCCATATTCTCGACGAATTCGGCGTGGAGTACGTCGATTCCAACGTGCATCCCTTCGCTACCTACGCAGTGCCGGATGGCGGCTGTATGTTCGACAGATACACCCTGAGCGCCGTCTTCGAGGACGCGGACGAGGTCGTCTCGGTCGCCAAGATGAAAAACCATCTTTTCATGGGCGTCACCCTCTCCACCAAGAACCTCTTCGGCCTCCCTCCCATGGCTCCTCCGGAGGGACGCACGCGCTCCTACTATCACCACCTGATCCGCCTCTCCTATGTGCTGCCCGACCTGGCGATGATTGTCCGCCCCTGCCTCAACATCGTCGACGGACTCACCGGCCAGCGGGGACGGGAGTGGGGCGGCGAAGGACGCGTCACCGACACCCTCCTCGCCGGAGACCACCCGATCGCCACCGACGCCTGCGGAGCCCACCTGATGGGTCACGACCCGCAGTCAGACTGGCCCACCCAGCCCTTTCTGCGAGACCGCAACCACCTGCTGATCGCCGCCAATCGCGGCTTCGGCACGGTCGACCTGGATGAGATCGACTTCGCCAGCGAAGTCTCCCCACCCCTGGTCGCAGACTTCAGCGCCGACGAACTCGACTCCTCCCAAACGGTGACCAGCTGGCGGCTCACAGCCTGCGAACAGGGTCTGTTCTATCGGGATAATCAGCAGAACTTGATCGATCAATACGCCGGAGAATTCATTTACCTGCAGGACGGCGAGGTGGTCTGGCACGGAGAAAACCCGTATCGCCTGGACAGTCGAAGGGTTCTGAGCGGCGAGAAGAAAGACCGGGCGCTGTGGCTCAAGCTGGTCGATCCCGAAGAGAAAGAGGGGGAGCAGTTCCAGGTCTACGAAGAATGTCTGAGGTTGGCGTCGTGAGAAAGCTCGGACTGGAGCTGGTAAAATTCGAAAAATCAGACTTCCCCCGCCTCATCAGCTGGATTCCCGACGCCCGCTTCCTGCTCCAGTGGACGGGACCGGGATACTCTTTCCCCCTGGATGAAAAACAGCTGGCTGACAACCAGTGGGAAGCCGATTCCCATCCCCCTCGGAGATATCTCTTCAAGGCAATCGCCGCCCCGGAAGGCGAGGTAGTCGGCCACATCGAGCTGGTGCTCCATCGAGACGATCCCGAAAAGGGACGCCTCGCCCGAGTTTTGATCGGACCCACCGCTCAACGAGGTCGCGGATACGGAAGCGAGATGGTTCGTCAAATCGTCACCTTCGGTTTCGGCGAGCTAAAACTGAAAGCGATCGACCTGGCCGTCTTCGCCTTCAACCAGAGAGCCATCGCCTGCTATAAAAAGAACGGTTTCCACCTGGTGGAAACCATGCAGGATGCCTGTCAGTTCGAAGAAGAAACCTGGAGTGGCTACCGAATGGAAATGACCAGAGAGAAATGGGTGAGAGAATTATCTGGTAAGTAAGGAGATGTAACTCTCCGGAGCGATGAGGGGTTGCCTCTTCCGTCGCTGGTAGTCCCTTTTTTTAATCTACCCGGCTGTCGTGCAGGGCAATTGCCCGAGTCACAACATCGCCGATAGATTCCATTTTCAGAGGCTTCTGCACGTATAAATCAAAAGCCTCTAACCTGGGATCGTCTTCTTCGAGAAACCAGCCTGTAATCAACACCGTGCTAACTGCGGGATCTGCTTCCCGGATCATCCTTGCCACCCTATCCCCCGGCATACTCGGCAGTCCCAAATCGATCAGGACCACATCGAATTTCTTCGCTACGAATTGCTCCACCGCCTCCTGGCCGTTCTCCCTCACCTCCACTTCGTAATCTTCCGCAAGTATTCGGGATAATGTCTCCTGGATAATCTCGTCATCTTCCACGAGGAGAAGCCTTCTCGATTCCTCCACTTGCTGCTTTCCCGGCTCCTCCCCTGACGGTTCATCCTGCCATATAGGCAGTCGTACGGTGAACACCGCACCTTCTCCCGGGGCACTCTCCACCTCGATATCCCCCCCCCAATGCACCACTGTTCCATAGGCAACCGACAACCCCAGGCCGACGTCGACCGTCTTTTGGGTGGTAAAAAATGGCTCGAAGGCCCTTTGCCGGACCTCTTCATCCATGCCGATCCCCGTATCCGCGAGGCTGATGTAAACCTCGTCTCCTGCTGTCTTTGTGCGGAACGTTATACTCCCCCCTTCCGGCATGGCATCGATCGCGTTGAATAATAGATTGAGAAGGACGTTGAGGATTCCCCCCTGGGTGCCTTTTACAGGCGGCCCTTCTTCCAATTCCGTCATGATACTAATTTCGATACCGCGCGCCTGGGATTCATCCTTCCATTTTGGCCTTGCCATCTCAATCGCTTCCATGACCACGGCATTGACATCTACCGCCTCTACCTCCTCCTTCAGCCCGGAAATCGACTGGTTTAGCCTTTTTACCACGTCCTGTGCTCGCTGTGCCGAATTGGTGATGTAGTCGGCCCACTCCGCTATCCCCGGGTCGTCGGTAGAGCGTCTTATGAGCTGCGCCGGAAGCAAAACCCCGGTGAGGATGTTGTTGAGATTGTGGCTGACACCGGAAGCCAATTCACCCACCGCGCGGAGTTGCTGGGTGCGAACGGCTTCTTCCTCCATCTTCTTCTGCTCTGTGACGTCCACGATATCGCTGATCATATAGAGCGGATCCCCATCCCCCTTCCTCACCAGAGCTACGGTGAGATCGACCCAGACACGATGCCCATCTTTATGTCTCAACCTGTGCACTGAGCGTGCAGAGGGGATATCTCCTTCAATCAATTCCCTGATATTTTCCGCAATCCCCGCCAGATCCTCCTTATTGGTTACTTCCTCCAAGGTTTTCTCCAGCAGTTCCTCATCCGTATACCCCAGCATGCGGCAAAACGCCGGATTGACTTTGAGGAATTTTCCTCCCGGTTCCGTCATTCCCTTACCAATGGCAGCATGTTCAAACCCGGTCCTGAACCGTTCCTCACTTTCCCGCAGCATCTCCTCCAAGCGATGTCTGTAGAGAGCAATCTCAATAGTGCTGTAAAGCTCGCGTGCCTTGAAAGGTTTGAGAATATACCCGAAGGGGTTGGTCATCTTGACCCGTTCCAGGGTGCTTTCATCGGAGTGAGCTGTGAGGAATACAACGGGAATATTGAACCGTTCGTTGATTATACCGGCCGTCTCCACCCCGTCCATTCCCTCCCCCAAAACAATGTCCATCAAAATCAGATCGGGCAGAATCTCCGGGATCAGATCCAGGGCCTCTCTTCCAGATGGAACAGCTTGCGAATCTTCATACCCCAGAGACTTCAGCCGTTGCTCTATATCCAGACTGATAATGGTCTCATCCTCAACGACGAGTATCTTGGTCATCGCAGCCCCATTTTCTGCTCAGGTTTCCCCTTTTTCAAAATCCACTTATGGATAAATGCCAATAGATGTATACGCAGTTATTCCTGGCTTCACAAGGGAAACCAGAAAAATGCCGGAGGTCGACAATTGACCTCCGGCAAATCGGCTGCCTCCTTCCCCTATTTCCCCTTCTTCAGCCGCTTTTTCAGGTGCTCTGCAACGTCCCGATAGATCTTTATCATTCGCTCCTGCTCCCTGTCGTCGAAGCGGGTCGAAATCGTCTCCAGATATTCGATCCCCCCTCGCGTCAGGTTGAGCATGTGCTCCAGGGCGGGGCCATCATACGGCGTTTCTCGGGCACAGCGGATATAAACCGGAGAGGTGTGGGCGGCCATGTAACTGGATGGTAGACTTCCCACTCCGCTGCATCGGGCGGCGATCCATCCGGAACCGGTCACCTGAACCTTGGCCTTGATGGTGAGTTTCTCCGCTCCCCGTCGCGCCTCTTCCCTGGCGACCACTCTGCCGTTGTACACGATTTCGATGTTACCCACCTTCCAGGCGCTCTCGGCCACCGCCTTAACCTCCGCCGTTCCACCATTCCCCGGCATCTTGATCGTCTTGCCGATCGACTTCCCTTCCACCTCCATATCCAGCAGCGGTCCATTGGTGGATATAGTGCGGCCGGCGCGAACCGCCTTTGCCCAGCTCTCATATGTGAACAGTTTCTTCGGGTTCAATTTGGCATAAGTCCGCAGACTGCCCAGGGCACAGTACGCGCCCATCTTGTCAGTTCCACCGGCCACCGCCACCTTGTAGCCGTTGTTCAGATAGCGGTACCACTCCTGCAGTGGGAACCCGCCGTCCCTATTCTGCCGAATCTCCAGCGCATCGACGACCCCTTTTACGGCCAGCACCGGGTCCTCGGTAAACCCGCAGTACGGGAAATGGGGGCGAATCACCACCCCGTCCTTGGCCTTGCACTCCTCCGCCCACTCGGTCAGCGCCCGATAGTCCGGATCTCCCACCCAGGCCTCCCCTATCCCTCCGCAACACATCGGATAAACCGGCTTCCCCTTGGTGCCCAGCATGGAGATATGCCCGAGCATGTGGTTCCGGTTTTCCGTTCCGACCCAGACGATGGTGTCGTCCTCCACTACTCCGACCTTCCCCGAGATATCCCCCACGTTGGTAAACAGCCGTCCCCACTGGCTAGCCAGCAGGTTGACCACATTCACCCCTTCTCCCTGTGCCTCGAGCCAGGCGGTCTGCGGCGTGAGGAAGTGCACGTGCGTATCCGCGGTCACCCATCCTTCAGCGCGCAGATCCTTCCACCGATCGACATTCAGCGTCAGTTTCTTCTGCCCCGGCTCGACATTCACCTTGATCCGCGTCGGCTCGTACTCGAACCCCTTGGTCATCTCCACGTAGAGCGGTCCGGTAGGCAGGTCGGTGGTGAATTCACCTGGGACATACGCGTATTGCCGCCCCCCTACTCTCAAATCTGCCCCGTAGTCCTCGAACCAGTTGGCGTTGACCTGCTCGTGGTGTCCGTACGGGGCCAGATACTCTCCTCGCGCTCCGGACATGTGGAGCCGTACCGGCGTCGGCTTCCCCGTGGACCCGTCGATGATCTCCACTTCCATCCACTGCTTCTTCCCCCCCAGCCGTTCCAGCGCCACGCCTCCTCGCACCGATTTCCCCTTCTCATACGCCTCTCCCAGGGAGAATTCGACCGGTTTCTTCCGCCCCTTCAACTTTGCCTTCACCGTCGCATCGGCCGCTCCGTAAATAGAGAAAATCTTCTCCCCTTTCTCGTTCGATTCCCCGGCGGAATCCACCCCGGCGAAGGGCGCCTTCAACCAGGATGCCCCTCGCGGACCGATGGTGCCGTCCGTGCGGGCCACCGATCCCATCTCCACCTCCACCTCTTCCACCGGCATCCCCTTGCCCCCCGGACCGCTGATGCGGTACATGCGGCGGGTGAGGTGGCGCAACGGATGATCGCTGCCCGAGTAGCAACTGACGCCAGCTACCAGCAGCGGGGACTTTGTCGAACCCCGCAACACCAGGGCTGCGATCTCCCTGTTCGGTTCCGGATTCACGAGCGCGTAGACCAGTGGACTCCCTCCCCCCCGGGCGACGCCGCACTGCAAATGCCCCCATCCGGTGGGCGGGGGCATCGCCTCCGGATCGGCAGTCGTCGGCATATTGAACGGCTTGGCCATCTGCGCCGGTCCTGGGCTCTCCGGCACCTCCACATCCAACCGTGCCCTTACCGGAACCACGTGTTTCCCGCCATCCGCGTATTCGATCTCGTACTCCCCCACCGGCTGCGCTTCGATATATTGTGTTTTGTCCTCCGGCGCCTTTTGAAAGACGTGCAGCAGACAGAGGTAATCCGCCGTCCCCTTCATCGGGATGCTAACCTCGTCCCCGGCGCGCAGCACAATCACTCGCCGCTTTGCCCTCTCCCCGGCCATAGAGAACGGAATACCCCACGGTTTTTGCTTCCCTGCGGGCAGGTTCCGCACCCTTTCGGCCAGCCCCTTCCAAAACTCCCCTCGGCCTCCCGAACCGGGGAAATTCAGATACTTGCCGATATCCACGGTCTGGACAGACGGCGGTTGGTATTTGGTCGATTTGCTGCGTCTGGATGGTGCCATCGTCATCCTCCTTGTAAAGCGAGTGCTCGATGGTCTGGAACGCCACGATCGCCGAAAAACTCCCCGGGAATGTAGTAATTGCAGTGGAGAGGGTAAACAGATTTCTGTTTGACAAGGTTAAGGGGGAATCCTATATGATGATAAAGAAGCCGCTCCTCATTCGGGAGAAAGCCATGTTCGAATACCTCGATTCCCGCCGTCCCCGTAGAGCCCTGCTCATCGGCATGGGACTGCCCGGTATCACTACCGAAGAAGCAAAAGCGTCCCTGGAAGAGCTTGCCCAGCTGGCGTACACGGCTGAGGTCGAGGTGTGCGACACCCTGTTGCAGACCCGAAACCGCGTCGATCCCACCTACTACATTGGGAAGGGAAAAGCGGCCGAACTGGACTCACTGGCCAGCGGCCACGACGTGGACCTGCTCATTTTTGACAACGACCTCTCTCCCGCCCAGATGCGCAACCTGGAGGAATTGACCGGGCAACGCATCCTGGACCGCAGTCTGTTGATTCTCGACATTTTCGCCCGCCATGCGCACTCCCGGGTTGCCCAACTCCAGGTGGAAAAAGCCCAGTTGAACTATCTGCTGCCGCGTCTGACCCGGCAGTGGAAGCACCTGTCGCGGCAGGCGGGTGGAAAAGCCGGGGTCCGCGGTCCTGGAGAGACGCAGTTGGAGAGCGACCGCCGCAACCTGCGCCAGCGACTCGGGGGGCTGGCGCAAAATCTGCAGCAGGTGCGCAGACAGATGGCCACCAGCCGCAAAAGCCGCAAAGAGGTTTTCAAGGTCACCCTGGTGGGATACACCAACTCCGGCAAGTCGACCCTGATGCGAGCCATCTCCGGAGCGGAGGTACTCATTCAGGACCAGCTGTTCGCCACCCTCGATTCGACTACGCGAACAGTTGCGCTGGATTCCCAGCGAAAGATGCTGCTCACCGACACGGTCGGCTTCATCAACCGCCTGCCCCATCACCTTTTCGAGTCGTTCCGGGCAACCCTCGAGGAAGCGGTAAACGCGGACCTTTTGCTCCATGTGGTGGACCGCAGCCATCCACATTACGAAGACCAGATCGAGACGGCGGAGGAAGTGCTGAAGGAACTGGGGCTGGAAGAAAAACCCACGCTCATCGTGTACAACAAAACCGACCGACTCGACGCGAAGCAAAGGCAAGAGGTGGCTCGTGCGTGTGCAGAAATGGAAAATGCAGTGGTAATTTCCGCGCACACGGGAGAAGGGGTAGAGGAATTGCAGGAGGAAATTCGCGCCTTCCATCCGCTGGATTCGGTCGAACTCGACCTGCGAATACCTCAAACGGAAGGTCGCCTGCTCAGTCAACTCCGCGCCCACGGAGAGATTCTCGATCAGGATTTCAGGGAGAACGACGCCTGTCTGCGGGTGCGCCTGGACAGGAGATGGATCGGCAGCCTGCACCTCGATCGGTTCGCAGTGGAGGAGAATGCCGCAGAGCCGTTGCAGACCGTCTGATACCGTTCGCTCCGATATCCGGCTGTTCGTCCGATCGTTGGCGATGTGGGCCTGTCGTATCCGTAACATCCCAGGTGATCCGGGCGCAGGCAGTCGATGTCGAAATAGATGATTCTCATCGTCTCCTCCTTCTACTCACCGCGAATTTCCTTCAGCCGCTCTTGCGCTACCCGATCGATCCAGGAAGTTGGGAAATCCTCCCTGAGTTTTCCGAACGCCTGAATCGCCTCTTCTTTCTTTCCCTGGTCCATCAATTCCTGGGCCTTGTCGAACCCGTCCGCCCCCACCGTCATCACTCCATTCGCCCGCCGCGTCACCTCCTCGGGCGTATCCTCCGTGGGCAGCTTGGTCAGCGCCGGAGGTTCGGGAGCGGTCAGAATATCGTAGGTTTCCGGTGCCCGTTCTCTGAAGAGTCGAGCCCGCATATCCCGCTGCCAGTCGTACGCATTCCCCCCTTCCCTGCCCCCAAACGGATCGACATCGGCACAGACCAGAGGACCACCCCCTTCGGCCAGAATATCCCCTTTAGGCGAAATAACCATGCTTCCTCCACCACGAAAGGCGACCACCATGTAAACAAAATTATCGACCGCCCGCACTCTGAAGGCGGTCCGACTCAACTCCCCATCGGCCATAGCTGCCGCCCCCATGGTAGGTACAAAGACAATGTCCGCTCCTCCCAAACCCAGGCAGCGAATCGGCTCCGGGAAGACCATGTCGTAACAAATCAGCATGCCCACCCCTCCCAGATCCGGCGTCTCGAAAACCGGATATCCGGGACCGCGACTCCGTCCTCCCAATTCGCTATACGGCATGTTGGCTTTGAGATACCGTCCTATCTCCTTGCCATCTCGCCCGACGAAAAAGGAGGTATTGTATACCGCTCCGTCCTCACCTATCGAATCACTACAGCAGACCAGATACATATTCTGATTAGCGGCCGCCTCCCCCAACTTGCCCAGCATCATCTCCACCCCCCGGGGCAGTACCTCCGGATATTTCTCCCCGAAGACCGCCAGCCATTTGTGCAACCCGGGCGTATCCTCCGTCAACGCCACCGCATCACACCCCTCCCGTCCCGCCTGACGAACGTGCTCAGCCAGCAAGTCCAATCCTTCTTCCATCTTTACCAGAGCCTGCTCCGGATCTTCAATGTGATAATCAACTATCGGTACTCCAGGTTGCAGCGCGCCAATTCGCATGAGTTTTTCTTTTCCTTTTCGGTTTTTGGTAAATCAGATTCCCAGCACCCGATTGATCTCCTCCTGATACCCCTCGACCTCGCACCTCTCGATCTCCCCCAGACTCACCGGGCTGTTGAACCACGCCGATTCGAAGAGAGCCAGGCAAATTGCCAGCGCTTTGTACCCTTCCATCCCGTCCACTTCCGGCACCGTCCCCAGACGCACGGCATCGGCAAAATCCTTTAACTCCACGGCAATCGCATTGGTGACTCCACCGGGGAAGAGCTTCTCCTTTTCTTTCTCCGCAAGGCTCCCCATGAAATCCTCTATCAGTGTATCATTATCAATGATAGTTCCATCCCGCAAACAAAGCCCCTGCTGCCAATCGATGCACCCCTCACTGCCATAAAGAGCCCGCTGGTTGAATTTCGCTCCCGGCGCCGATCCCTGCCATGTCCACTGCACCACTACTTCGTCGTCGAAATTGACCAGTGCCAGGGCGGCGTCCTCCACATCCACCCTCCATGCCCCCTCCCGTTTTTCCGGTTCGTCGTACCGGTACGGCTCGTACTGCCGGGTGACGGCGAAAACCTGCTGCGCCTGAGTACCCAGGTGGTAGCGGAACAGATCCGCAAAATGCACCCCGCCGTCCAGCACCCATCCGGCACCGGCGTCCAGCTTGAAGTTCCGCCAGCCCCACTTGCCCAACCCCTCTCCCACGTCCTGCCAGTAAAACGTCCTCGGTTTCCCAATCCTCCCCTGGCGGATCGCCCAGTTCTTCGCCCGCTCCTGGGGAGAACGGCGGTAGTTCTCAGCCACCGCCAGCACCCGTTTCGCCTGGACGGCGGCATCCATTATAATCTTTCCCGCTCGCATGGTGATCCCCAGCGGCTTCTCGATCAGCACGTCCACCCCCGCCTCCAGACAGGGCACGGCCACCGTGTGGTGCTCCGAGTGGAGGGTACAGATATCGACCGCCTCTACTTCTGCCTTGTTGAGCATCTTCTCCAGGTCGGTGTAGACTGCCGGCTTGTTCCCCTGGAACGCCTCTACCCCCTCGGCCAACTTCTCCGCATTTTCCTCCACCACATCACAGGCGGCGACTACCTCAAAGACCTTTACATCGTTCTCCCACAGTTCCTCGAGAGCGCGCACGTGGGCTCCAGCAATCCCTCCACAGCCGACAAATGCGAGTTTTACAGGTTCCATGCTCATTCTCCTGGTTGATTCGGTGTGAATTTGTTTACCATATTTACTTGAGGAAACACCCACTTGCCATTTTCCGACCAACAACATAAGAAAATACAGTTGGGCTGCCGACCTGTTTTTCGCAAATCTGCAGCCGCTCTGGAGAGATAACCGTCGTTTACAAGTGAGAAAGGAACCCGCATGGACGCACGCCAATATATCGAAAAGAACTGCCTGCGCACCCCCGAAGACATCGATACCTTCCTGAAACAGGACTACCACGAGCGCTACGATGTCCGGGGAAGGGGTTGGACCTACGATGCGGAATGTGGCTGGATTCTGGTCGACTCCGTCCGCCCGGACGGGGTGGATAATTCCAACACCTTCTATCACTACGAACCCACCGGCTGTCGCCGACGCATCAATTTCCCCGAAAAAGAAGCCCGCATCCACACCTACGGAAACAGCTTCACCCACTGCGACCAGGTGAGCGACGGCGAAACCTGGCAGGAATATCTCGCCGCCCACCTCCAGGAGCCGATCGAAAACTACGGCGTCGGTGGCTACAGCGTGTATCAGGCCTACCGCCGCATGCTCAAGGTCGAAAAAGAGCACCCTGCCGAGTATATCCTCCTCAACATCTGGGACGACGACAACTTCCGCAATCTCGACTCCTGGCGCACCATCCGCTTCGGCCGCCGCACCAGTTGCGGCTTCACTCTTCCCCATCTGGCCGTCGACCTGGCCGGCGATGCGGTCGAAGAGCGAGACAATCTCTGCCCCGCTCCGGACGACATTCACAAGATGGCCGACCTCGACTGGGCGGTCGCGACCTTCGCCGATGATCCGGTGCTGCGCGTCGTTCTGGCTTCGATGGAGAAGGGGAATCGCCCTACAGCGGATACCGACGTGCCCGTCACTTTCGGCCTACCCGTAGGGGATGGAGCCGAAGAGTTGAAGGCAGCACACACTCGGGCCGCCCTGCGCGCCACTCGATTTGTACTGGAGAAGACAGAGGAATTCGTCAAAGAGACCGGCAGGAAACTGCTGGTCGTGTTGTCCTACTCTTCGGGAGGGATCCGCCAGGCACTGACGGGAGAACCGCTGTGGGACCAGGAACTGGTCGATTTCCTCGAAACCCGCGCCTACCCCTACCTCGACCTTAGGCAACCCCACCTGGAGGAATTCCAAAAATTCACCCTGGACGTCGATACCTACCTGCAGCGCTACTATATCGGCCACTACGCCCCGGCGGGCAACTTCTTCTTCGCCCGCGCCCTCAAAAACGCCTTCGTCGACTGGCTCGACCCGAAGCCGCTGCCCTACAGGCCGTATGACGAGGTGAGCGGTTGAACTGGAGTCCAACGAAAAACGCCCGGCGGGGGTTCTCCCTGTCGGGCGTTTCTATCTTTGCCTTTCCTCTTATTCGCCAATCCCCTCTTATTCACCAAGGAAGTGCTCGTTATCCGTGTCGTGGTCTCCGCCGGGCAGATAGACTGCGATATCCGGATCGCTGCGCCGCCATTCCCCAGCCAGATCGATTTCCCCCGCTGGAGACATACTCCTCTCCTCGGTTCAGGAAGCGGCGATCAGTTCCAGGCCGTCTTCCTGGCGCTGGTGATTGACCCTGTCCAGAGCCCAGGGGACGACCGAGCCATCCTCTCTGAAACGATTGTAGTATCCCTCGTCGTACCGAGAGAGAGGCATCAGCACCGGGTCGTGCCGATGGGCGGCCAGACCAGCCATGTCGAGCGATTCTCCGCTGGCCAGATCGACCACCTCGATCTCCTCTATCCGATGGGTCCCCAGTTTCCGTTCAGCTGCCACCTGCAGATACGGCGTCTGCTCCGGATTCAGCCCGAACAGGTAAGTGCCCACTGTATCGACATGCACCTCGTTCTCGCCGATCAAAGTCCATCCCAGAGGATAGTTCTGTCCCTCGTTGAAGGCAGTGCCATCCCGCCCGACCATACCGTCGACCACGCACAGACGCGGAACGCCCGTGGCGCGCACGGCGGTGACCAGGTCGGCGTGCTTGTGGCAAAACCGCTCCTCGTGCAGACTGAGTCCCCTGCCGTTGATGCGCGCGAGTTCCTCCTCGGACACCTTCTGGTCCTCCTCCTGAATGCCGCACATGTGGCGCTGTGGGCTGAGCACCAATCCCTGGAGATTCTTGGTGCTCAGTGTAGTGCAGGAAAGGTTGTGGCACTTGGCGACCGGCACGTTGAAGAGGAAAGCCGCTTCTGCGGCAAAGTGGGTGAGCTTGAGATGGTCGAAAACCACCCCGCCCGGTATCTGGATATCCACCCCTTCTGAATCGTCGTGATTGGTCAGCGACAGACCCAGGGCTCCGAGCGCTTCGGCAAAGCCGGTGGTCTCGGGCAAGGGTGGACGGGGTCGGTGTTGGTGGTCTTTGCGGTGGTGGGGATGATGACGGTGATGATGACGGTGTCTTTTGTTCCCGCTTGGGCGCCGCCGCCCGAATCCCTCCATCACCACCAGACGATCCGGGGAAACCCCCTGATCGATCAGATATTTGAGCATGCCCACAATGAAACCCGGATGGGTGATGATACGGGAATCCGGCTCCGCCGGGATAGTGATGTTCGGTTTGAAGGCGATGGAGCCTTCTGCGGGCAGATCCAGTTCGAGCCGGCTAAGGGCGGTATAGGCCAGCTCTTGATACCGCTCAAAGGGAACCACGTCGCTGTCGACTTCGGTGCGGTAAAGATAGACTCGTTCGGGCTCTACTCTCATCTTCCCTCTTCCTCTCTCGTTCACCTCAGAGAATCAGGTGTAGGAACGCCCCTGCAGTCGGGGGAACAACAGGGGCGCATTATCTATAAGATCGTCAAATGAAAGATTTTTCTCAAGTAGTTCCGGCCTCGATTCTCACAGGGAATGGGCGCGCTGCACCAGGGGAATTACCTCCTCCTCTGCCCGACTCATATCATTACTGAGGGCTTCTTCCCTGAGCCTGGCCAGGGTTTCGGCTCCGGTGGCCTGTTCCTGACTCCACTCCCGGACGAACGCCCCCCCCTTGATATCGTCGACCAGGATCTCGCGCATCCTTGCCCGAATCTCTTCATTGAGCATGCTGGGTGCCCTGGAGAGAGTGCCGTACTGGCTGGTGGTGGAATGGTGCGTCATCTGTTTGTAAAAGCCGTTCCGGGCCATCAACCCCAGAATCTCCGAAGCCTCCCCCGAGGCATAGAGTTCCAGAATCATCAATTCGGGCGAAAATCCGTGCTCCACTCCCAGCTTGAAGCACGCCTCGAACCAGGCTTCCAGACCCGCCCAGACGACCTGCTCGGCGAACAAATCCAGTTCGGCTTCCTCTCTGAAAGAGGATTCAAAAACCCCCGCCCGGGTGGAGCCGATCCCCCTGGCGACGGCCATCATCCGCACCCACGCTTCACCCGAGGCATCCTGATGCACCCCCACCTGGGACATCGCCCCCTTACCATTCTCGAACAAGGTGCGCACCATATTGCCCGTCATGCGAGGTGCGACCAGCAACACATCGACATTGGGAGGAGGCTCTATCAAACCATACCCCACGTTGTATCCGCTCGCCCAGACGAGGGTCTTCCCCGCGGAGATTCCCGGAGCGATCTGAGCATCCCAGATTTGCGGCTGCGATTCGTCCGTGGTCAATACGAACAGGAAATCTGCGGCGGAGGCAGCCTCGAGAAGGGTCACGGGTTCAAACCCATCCGCTCTGGCCTGCTCCAAATAGCTGTCCTGGCGGTTGCCGACCAGCACGGTCACGCCGCTATCGCGCAGATTGAGCGCCTGAGCCCGCCCCTGATTGCCGTAACCCAGAATGGCCACGATTTTTCCCGCCAGAGGTTCCAGCGAGGCATCCTCATCCGTGTACATCTTCATGTGAATTTCTCTCCTTTTTAGAGACGTGGCCCCTATCTCGGGATGGTCGAATCTACGGAGTCACCGACTGGGTGTCCCGGATTCTATCTCCCGATATTTTTTTTATCGATTCATCAGGTCCCGGAAGAAATCCCGAAACTGAATCGTTTCCGAAATATTGTCACATTCGTTACAGTGTTCCCAATCGATCCAGACATACTCGATACCGATCCACCCCCGATACCCGCTGGTCTGTATGACCTCGAAGACGCGTTCGTAGTCGATCGCATTGCCGGCGAAGGATTCCTGAAGCCGATCACGGGCAGCCCCGCGAATATGGAAGTGACTGGCGCATTCGACCAGCGGTTCTACCTCCGAGTCCGCCATTCCGAGCCGGGTGAAGTGGGTGTAATCGAGCGTCAGAGTAAGCCCGGGCACCAGCTGTACGAGCTGCCCGGCCGATTCCGGATCGGCCACGATCGACCCGACATGGGCCTCCACACCAAAGACGATCTCGTGCTTCCGAGCCTGGTCCACTCGCCACGTCAGTTCCTCCACTGCACGGGCGAGGGACGCCTCTCTCGATTCAATCTCAAAATGGACACCGGGCAGCGCCGTCACGTGTTGGCAGCCGCACCCGGCGGCATATTCGAGGGTCTGGAGAAACCGGTCGCGCGCTTTCTGCCGCCGCTCCCCTTCGGGATGATTGATGGCGTAGGGAGCAAAATCCTCGGCCATCTGCAGAAAGATGTCGGCCGCCTTCAACCCGCAATCATCCAGCTTCTTTTTGAGCTGCCGCGCAGATGCTCCCACATCCTCGAACTCGCGGGACGGCCAGAGATGGGACCGCTCCTCGAAAAGGCCGATATCCACCCCCTCGAACTCCAGCATGGCGATGAGTTGCAGCACTCGATCGTGCGGCAACAGGGGAAATGTGAAGTCGGCGCAGGCCAGTCTGTGTTCCATCACTTACTCCATGAATCGGGTTTTTTCCGCTGTCTCCCACTCGGCAGCGGTAGTGTATCCCCCGTCGATCACCAGCGATGTTCCGGTGATGCCGGCAGAATCCTCGCAGCAAAAATAGAGGATCGCCCGGGCGATATCCATCGGCGTCAGGGCGGTCCCCATCGGCACCCGGCGCAGGCGATCCGCCAGTGCCCCCTCAGGGTCCGGCATGGTGTTCAGGTGGAAGCGCAGCATCGGGGTGTCGGTGATGCCCGGACAGATGCAGTTGCAGCGCAGCCCATCGGCGGCGTAGTCCAGGGCGATCGAGCGACTCAACCCCAGGACCGCGTGTTTGGAAGTAGTGTAGGCCGGCGTGTTCGCCTGGCCGATAAAGCTGCCTACCGAACCGATGTTCACCATGTAGCTGCGCTGGTTACGGCGCAGATGGGGAAGACCGTGTTTCAACGAGAAGAAGATCGATTTCAGGTTGACCCCCATCAGGTAGTCCCACTCATCTTCGGCATATTCGTGCAACCGGCCTACGTGGACAATGCCCGCACAGTTGACGATAATCTGCAACCCCCCGAACTCCACAACGCTCTGTTCAATGGAATCGCGGAGGGAATCCTCCCGACTCACGTCGCACTCGTGGAAAACCGCCTGTCCCCCCTGACTGACGATCCGCTCGACGAGTCGATTCCCCTCCTCGGCCTGGATATCGACCACGACCACCTTCGCCCCTTCTGCGGCAAAGAGTTCGGCAGCGGCTTCTCCCATACCCGATGCTCCCCCGCTGATCCAGGCGACCTGCCCTTCCAGTCTTTTCCGGTCCATCATAAAATCCCATATCGGCTTGGAGATGAGATCATTTTTACCTCTTTTCCCGGATTACAAAATAGATATCCGGATGTCCGCGGAAGTTCTCTGAGGAAGGCCGCCGAACATCCGGGCATCCGAAGTGCAAAATGCCGACAAAAGGCAACCTTCCCACCCTATCAGGGACTATCGCTCTGAAGGTACGCAACCCAATCACCGACGATCAAGCACAAAAAAAAGCCAGCCCATCTCTGGACTGGCTTTCCCGAATTCCCCTTTCTCAGAGACTCACCTGAGCAGGACTAATTTGCGCGCCTCCAGAATCCCGGCTACCCGAAGCTGGTACATATAGACTCCCGTAGCCAGTTCCTCTCCCTCTGTCCCCCGTCCATCCCAGGCCGCCACATGGCTTCCCGCCCGCAGGTTTCGATCGATCAAGGTCGCTACCTGCTGCCCCGCCAGGTCGAATATATTCAGCTCGACTCGGTCCTCTGCCGACAGGGAAAAGCGAATTTCCGTCCCGCTGTTGAACGGATTGGGGAAATTCTGTTCCAGACGGATATCCCGGGGGGTTGTCGACGACTGTCTCTCTTCCACCGCAGTGCCGAATTCGCTGATGCGGATATTCTCCCCCCCCTCCTTCAGAATCAGCTGTTTGCCCAGGGACAGATACCGCCCCAGCCTCGGTTTTCGGGCTACCAACTGGAAGTACTCCTTCGATCCAAAGGTGTATTCCTCCACCGGCGTCCCCTCTTCATACTGGCTGTCTTGCCAGTATCCCTCGCGCAGGAAAAAGGTCTTTTCTCCCACGTAGCGCACCTCCTCCGACTGCACCCCCGCCGTATTGTCCGCCTCCGCATACCCTCGCACTGCCTCTGAAGCGGCCACTGCCCCCGCTCCACTGTCCGCCTTGAATTCCTCGTCCGCCAGCGTCGGCACCGGCAGTTCATCCTCGACGATCAGGAAGGAGGTGTACGGAGTGATGATCCCGTATCGCTTGCTCAACGCCACGATCTCGTCCACCAGTTCCGCTTCCTCCCCATGCAGACGGATCTGGTCCAGCAGAAAGCCGACCTTGCGGGTAGCCCACAGACGGGGCAGGAATTCCGGTCCGCTACCTCCGAGTTCCACTTCCCGCTCGAACAACTCCTCCCGGCCCTGCACCTGACCAGTGAGCCGGATGGTCAACCGGTCCTCCCCCTCCAGTCTTCCCAACTGCACGATCTGAGAACCCCGGAACAGATCCGGCAGTTCAGGGGGATAGTAATCGCTCCGCTTCCCTCCCGCGAACTCCAGTTCCAGATCCTCCAGCACCGGGTTGCTCACCTTCGCGTAGAAAGAAGAGACCGCTACTTCTATATCCTCACCGGGCTTCACATAAGTCGACGCCCCTCCGTTCAGACCGGAGAGCCGGTCCAGCAGGTGGGTGTTCACCTCGTTGCCCACTCCGAAGACGAAAAGACGAGAATCCGCCTCGTTGACGCTCTCGACATCGGCCAGGATCTTCTCCACATCCCGCTCCCCGATCGTCGGCTTGCCGTCGGTCAGAAAGACGACCATCTCCGCCCGGTCGTCCCCTTTCAGCATCCCCAGCGATGTCAGCAGCGCTCCGTGGATGTTGGTCCCCCCCGAAGCCTCCAACGCGTCGATATAGCCCAACAGCGAACTTCTGCTCTCAGCCGTTACTTCCACCGCTGCATCGGCATACTGCTCCACCGAAGTGCCGTAGTCGACGATGTTCACCTCATCCCCTTCGTTCAGGCTGCGGACGGCGAATCTCAGCGCCTCTCTGGCCTGGTCCATCTTTTCCCCGGCCATGCTGCCCGATCGATCCAGCGCGAAGATCATCCGCTTGGGTATCACCTGCTCCTCTTCCGGATCCACCTGGGGAGCGGCCAGCAGCATGTAATACCCCTTGCTCTCCTCATCCGGCCAGAAGGTCAGCAGACTGACCCCCACCTCCTCCCTGGCGACGGTGTAATAGAGGACAAAATCCTTATCCGGAATCATCCCTTCGTCCGCGTACACCACCTTCGCCTCGTTCTCCCCGTTCCGTTCGATAAAGATCTCGTGCGAAGGGGAGTAAATCGCCTTGATCGGCGTCGAAGAGCGGATGGTGACCGTCACCGAGACATCCTCCAGCGGTTCCGAGGAGAATTTCTCCGTGTTCAGCGGATACAGGTAGCGGACGATATCGGCGTCCATAGTCAGCAGTTCGTCGTACGCCAGTTGCACCCGCTTTTCCCCCTCCGCCGGAATCGGGAAAATTCGCGCCCGGTACGCCCCCTGCCCCACGTATTCCAGCAGCGCCGGGTCGATCCGCTGGCGGACGATCTCCTCGTATATCTCCCTGGCCTCGTCCGCCTCCAGGATCTCAGCGGTCAGCGGTTCTCCGTCCACATGCATGGAAAAAGCGGAAAAACTCGCCTCCCTGGGCAGCGGAAAAATGTAGGTCCCCTCGATATCCCTCGACTGCCGGTTGAGAAAGACCTGGTCGATCTCCGTGTGTGCTGCCTGGTCCTCGATCTCCACCTCGACCCGATGGTATTTTATCGCCAGATTGGGGAACGGGAATTCCGGGATAATGATGCCGTCCGCCCAGACAGTGCCGACGGAAACCGCCAGCAGGAGAATGAGCCTGCGCATGATCTTTTACCTCTCCTGTTTCTTGATCTCACCCCAGGAAGCTTCCTCCACCGCCGTGGTCACCCCGTAGTCCACCCCCTTCTCCTCGGCCGCCTCCCTGACCGCTCCCGTTACCAGATCGGCCAGATTGGTCGAAGTCTCCACTGCACTCGCAGCCGCACCCGCCCCTCCGCTCGCCATCGTTGGCACAACTCCTCCTACATCATCAAAAGCCTTATCCACTGCTGCTTCCGGGCCAAAAAACGCTCCATCTTCTTCGTAGCCGATGGCCCCTCCCAACCGGATCCCTCCCATGCCTCCGTCCTCAACTGTCCAGGTACTATCCCCCTTGGAATAGGTGGCCGTACGCCCCTCAATCACCACGATTACCTCTTCGCCGTCCTGATCCACATACCGGCTCTCGTACGCCAGCCACTGAAACCCACCTCCCGTCCCTTCGGCGATCTCCGTGAATATCTTCTCCCCTTCCTGATCCAGACCGCTGGCTCCAATGGCGTGGATCGCCATCCCCATCTCCTCCGCCATCTGGTATTCCTCCACGTAGTCGTAGTCGCCTGCGTAGTCCAGATGAGGAGGCGCGTCGGCGATCAGGAAGACCAACCGGGAAACCCCTTCTCCCCGGTCCCAGTTCAGATCGTGGATAGTCACGTGCAGCGCTTCGACCAGGCTCTCCGGGTAATCCCCTCCCCCGTTCGCCTCGATCCGACTCAAGTTGTCGATGATCCGGTCGATGTCGTCGGTGAGTTCGTAGACTACCGTCACGTATTCGTCCCCCCGATCCCGGTACGCCACGATTCCAAAGCGCACATCCGGCGCCGGATCACCCAGAGCGATATCCGAGATCATATCCTGTATCTTCTCTTTTACCGCGTCGATCTCGTCCCCCATGCTCCCGGTGGCGTCGATCAGAAAGGCCACGTCGATGCGCGGCGGCTCCTGCCCTCGAGCCGGGCCGGCCATCAGAAAAGCGGCCAACCAGAGAATCCCCAACAGTGCGCGTTTCATCAGATCAAGTCCTCCTTTTTTCCGGAACCCACCTCTATAATTGCCATCTAACTCCCCATCTCTTTGCAAGAGGCGTGCCATCTCAAATAATCTTTCTTCCAAATCGATAAAAATGCTATTTTTTCATTTATTAACAAATACTTAAGACTATTTTTTCGCCACGATATTCGATCACTTGGTATTCTGCAATTCCCCGCCCAAACATCAGATTTCCCAAAATTATTTGCAGTTTTCTGAGAGTTTCCCCCAATCCCCTATCTCAACCAGCCATAGGTTTTTTCAATCAGATTTGCTCCCCTTTCCATCCCTTCCGACCAGCGTTTCAACGCCCGGATATGCGCACCGATGTCCGCCTGGGGTACCGAAGTGGCAATGAATAACACACCGGGAAAGCTAACCCCGGAACTCGACCGTTTTTCCACGAGCGGGGCGAAATCCCGGTAATTTCGGGTCAAGAGAATTCGCCCCCGATCAATCGCGTGCTGGAACACTTGGGGGTCGGCCGTTCCTCCGAGTCCTTCTGCAAGGACATGGAGAATGTCGAAACCCTCTCTTTCCAGTGCGTGGAAAATCGGTATCCCAATCTGCTCGTCACAGAGGAAGCGCATACCCACCTCCCTTCATCAATCCTCTCTTCCACCAAGCAGTTGCTCGATCCGTTCATTTTCCCGGATCTGTGTCTCGATCGTCTCCGCAAACTTCTCCACATAGCCAAACGCCTGCTCAATGGCCTCCTTCGAGACGACCCCCCCGAAGTGCTCCTCAACTCGTTCTGCGTTGTGGTCGTACTCGCGTGCGACGAGTTCCACCTCCCAAACATCCGGACCCGACCGGACCCCGGCGCGGCGTCCGGAAACGCCATCGCGGAATTCGAGCAACGGCATGTTCTCCATCACCCACCACTCTTCGATAATCCGCCGAAACCCGGGCGAAGGCTTTTCCCCGAGTCGCTTCCAGTACGCTCGAATTTCGCGATCCATCCAATCGGGAAGGCGGGTGGTAATCGGAGTCGTAGTCATAAATTTGCCTCCTGTCATACTCCCCTGGTCTTGGGTTCCCTTTATATCGGAAAACGATGGCCAAACCTGTTTTCAACATTTTTGTACCTTTAGTATACAAAAGGTACAAAAACGCCTCAAAGGTGCACAAGTCGAGTTGGCAATCAGCGGCCCCCCTCCTCAATCCCAAAAACAACCCCCCGACAGTGTATCTCCGTCAGGGGGTTGAGTTCAGCCCTTTTCTATGCCTGATGAATCCGGTTCGGCCTTCGGCGTCTCCGGCCGGCCAAAGTCGTCCGGGCAGATCGTTCCCGGATGGATCCAGCTACTGCACGCCTCTTCCGCTTCCCTCAGCCTTGCGGTCTCCGGCCGCAACCAATCCTCCCCTCCCGGCGGAATCGGCTCCCCCGGACCGTTCGGCCCTTCCAGACCGCAGCCGGGCAGGATTAATAAAAATATCGAGATCAGACGTTTCATGCTCACCTCGGAAAAGAGATCAGCGGGAATTTTTAGACGGCCCATTGCGCTCCTCCGGAGGCGGCTTGAAGACCGAAGGGGGATAGCTGAAAAAATCCCCCATTACCCGGTCGACCGGTGGCCGGGACATGGAAAAACGCCAGGTCCAGAACGGATCGTCGAGATCCACCTTCAGGCAGGCAACATCCCCCGGTGCGACCCGAACCGGTTCCCCAATCGGGAAGAGCACGTTCTCCCAACTCGATTCCGTCAGAGGGGGGGCTGTAGACAGTACGATCCCCCCCTTGTAGCACGCGCTGAACCAGCCCGTCCACCCGGCCAGCTCTCCCGACCGCTGGATCTCCACCCCCACCTCGTCCTCGATTCTGCCGGGTTCGGCCCGATAAAGATCGCAGTGCAGCAATCTGGCTGGCTCACCCAGAAACTTCCCGGGATCGGCGCAGATTCCCTGGACGACGTGGGCACTGAAATCATCCAGGGCGGAAAAATCCAGCTCCCAATCATCCTGCATTTTCCCCAACCAGCCGCGGTATTCCGCCCCTTCCTCTGTGGGAGCCAGGAAAATATCGAGCCCGTCCGGCATGAGACGCCCCTCTGGTTTCAGGAACCGCCTGCGGGCATTGCTCAAGCTCTCCAGGATCTGTTCCTCCAAACCGAACGAACCGATGATCTCGGAGATGATCAAGTCGACCGGTTCCGGCAACTCCACTTCGGTAGAGCATCCATGGAAAAAAGTTATTTTATCTGCAAGCCCGTTTTCCCGGGCGATCTGACGGGCCACGTCGATGATGTGTCCCTGCTCAATCGCATAAACCCTGGCGGCCCCCGCCCTGCAGGCGATCAGAGCCAGCAGCCCGCTGCCGGTCCCCAGATCCAGGACGACGTCCCCCGGCTGCACTGCGCTCAGGACAGCCCCACCAAAGGCCTGCACTCGGCGCCGATCCGCCAGCATTTCCCGATGCCAGTCTACTTCGGACATCGTCCTATCCGATCTTGGGAGCAGAAAAAGTGAATAGTGTTATATTTTAACTATCTGACTTTTTACGTATAGTAGTCGACCACATTGAATGTGGGAATATGGACGTGCCGAAATTGTCAAGTTTTTCTGATGTTTTGCTGATATCAATACTATGGACATTTCTTAGGCTGCCACCCGGCCAAATTCCCTCAAGGCCGGGTAGTGTGATGATTTTTTCAGCCGGTTCGGGTCCCAACCGAAG
>Ga0233429_1001053_pt1 | contig 36809 bp, 39 predicted proteins | sample SI_118_April2016_3_FD_179879 | JGI IMG/M metagenome (GOLD analysis project Ga0233429, IMG submission 179879) | Seawater microbial communities from Saanich Inlet, British Columbia, Canada - SI_118_April2016_135_MG | ecosystem: Environmental > Aquatic > Marine > Inlet | place: Canada: British...
GAAACCCCGATGGGGAACAGCATCGAAGCATGATCATTGAAATTAATCGAGTTGCCGCCGAAACCATCAAATCAGCTTCACTCGAGGCTGAGAATCGGGTCAACGCGGCGCGCGACAAAGCCTTATTGCGAATACAGGAAATTTCCTTAATAAATTGATCTCAACAAGTTATTGCTCGAGATATCCTAGCCACCGGTGCTCCGAGTCAGATGTCTACTTTCGGCGCTAGAGCGGTGGCTGTCGTCAGAGCCGCACAATAATTCCCCAGTAACCTAATGCGCCATTAAGACCGGCATGGTCATGTGATCCAGCATGTGAGCTGTCACGCCACCCAGGACCAGCTCGCGCCATCTGGAATGCCCATAGGCCCCCATTACAAATAGATCGACGCCTTTATCCGCTGCGCGCGACAGTAATATGTCGGCGATACCGATATCACTGACAGTGATGGATTGTGCTTCGGCATTTATGCCGTGGCGGGCCAGATGAAGACTGATGTCAGCGCATGGGGTATCGCCATGTCCCTCAGAACCACCGGCGCCAGTGCTCGGGTTGACGGCAATGATATCTACTTTTTTGGCCTCACTCATCAGCGGGATCGCGTCATGAATCGCTCTAGCTGATTGTGCTGAGGAATCCCAGCCGACCATGACGCGTTCACCAATATTCTTTACTTTTGTGCTGTAAGGAATGATGAGCACAGGGCGGCCCACCGACAAGATGACGCCGTCTGGTATATCGCCGAGATAGTCAGTGGAATTTGGATTGCGTTGTCCGAGAATGAGCAGATCACAATACCTGGAATGCAGCCGAATGACATCAACCGGCACACCTTCATCTTTGCGCCATTCATGGGCGACACCTGCTGTTTTGACCACTTCGTAAAAGCTAAGCTCAGCTTTCTTGGCTTCTTCCTCAGCCGCTTCGGTTTGCTGCTCGATATATTCCGGCGGCAACTGCGCCATATCTTGAAGCGGTGGAATATATAAATTCGGCACAACATAGAGGCCGGTGAGATGGGCTTCGTGCTGCTTGGCGATCTTTGCTGCAATCTCTAATCGGGCCACGGATTGCTCTGAAGAATCGACGTGCACGAGAATGTCTTTGTATTTCATGAGGGTATCCTCTGCTTAGGGCTCAATTGTTATTTTCAAGGACTCTAGTGCCGACGCGGCAAATCTGCATTGACTTGGATCAAGGCTCACCACTCTACAACGCCCTATTTTATGATCACCAGATAACCCAACAGAACCTGAGGAGGAAAGGCGTGATGGTTAGAGTTCTCGATGCACTTAGAGACGAACATCGGAATTTTTCACGTGTGCTGGAAATACTGACCCGCGAGATTGCTCTTTTCGAAAAGGCGGAAGAGCCTGATTATGATTTGGTCGAAAAAATTGTCGACTATCTCAGCAGCTTCCCCGATGTCAGCCATCATCCCAAAGAGGATCGTCTCTACCAAAAACTTTGCGCGCGGGATCAAAAGACGGCTGAATTAATGGGTGATCTTGAAGTTGAGCATTTGAAATTGGCCAAGTTGACGTCGGAGTTTGCCGCGACGTTGAAAAATGTTTTGCTCGATTCAGAACAGCCTCGCGATGATTTTATTGCCGCGGCGAAAGAATTTATCAATTTTTTCAGAAGCCACATTATGCTTGAAGAGCTACGTTTCTTCCCGGCTGCTATGCGCGCCTTATCGCCAGCCGATTGGAAGGAAATAGAAGCCGACCTTCGTGACGCTGAGGATCCGATATTTGGTGAGGATGTTGTTGCCCCTTACGGCGATCTAAAAGAACAAATATTTGCAATTGCAACCGAGAGCCAAATATAAATCCGCTAGCCGCCAAATGGCTTAACCAGATCAACCAGCACCATCGCAGCAAAGCTAAAACTCACAATCATACCCAATGCGGGTATCCAGATCGGCACAACCAGCCCGGCGCTTGTTTGATGGGCGGGTGCCGTGAGCTTCAAGCGTAAAAGGGCGCCATTGACCAGGCAGGCAATAACTAAAATGATCAGCGATGTTGTTTCGGCGAGGATTTCGATCGAAAAGCCCAGGGCCAAAATGCAGATTAAAAGAATGATGGCAAAAGTCGCTTTGATCGGCGTCTGCGTTCTGGGGTGAACGTCGCCGAGAAATTTGAGGCCGTCCGGCATCATGTTATTTCTGCTCATGCCGTAGAGAACCCGGGCCGCCATAATGATTTGGATCAGTGCGCCATTTAACACGGCGAATATGCTGATGATACTGATCAGGGTCGCATCCTCCTTGGTTTTAGTTTCATAGATCAGGCTGAGAGGTGCCGTGCTCTCTCCCAAGGTTTGCGGTGCAACACTGAGAACCGCGACCAGTGAGACGGCAACGTAAACCAGGCCGGTAATGATTAGGGTTAGGATAATGGCCACCGGCAGGGTCTTTTCGACGTTTTTAATTTCTTCCGCGACATTGACCATATCTTCAAAGCCAATGAAGGCATAAAAGGCTAGGAACGAGCCACTGAGGATGCCAATCCAAACCGAGCTTTCAAACGTCGGGACAAGCTCATGGCTGCGCGCCGCCAGCGTGGAAAATTCATCGCGGCCGACCCAAATAATTATTAAGAGGCCACCGACTTCAATCACGGTAATGACGCTGGCTAGGATAACGGATTCGCTAATGCCCCAGGATGCCAGCAAGCCCAGAACGATGGTCACGCCGATAATGGCTAGCCAGGTGGGCACCGGGAGAAGCGTTTGAAAGTAACCGACAAAGCCATCGGAAAGCGCCGCGGAAGATACCACACCGTTCAAAATAACCAGAAGGCCGACGAGAGTGGCGAGATCCTTGCGACCAAAGCCTTTTTCAACATAGATCGCTTGGCCAGCGCATCTGGGATAACGGCTTGATAACTCGGCATAGGTGAGAGCGGTAAAGGAGATCAGCAGAGCCGCGCCGACAAAGGAAAGTGGTGCCAGCATACCCGCTCGGGCGGCGATGCGACCGACTAAGACATAAATACCGCCGCCGATGGTGGTCCCCAATCCATACAGCACGATGAGCGGCAAATTAAGACTGCGCCTTAACTCAGGTGTTGGGCTGCTAGAATTATTTGGATTATCCATATTGTATTTTTACTCTAGACTGATCTGATTTCATTGATATACATCATATACCAGTCGGGCGATTTGACATATCTCGAGAAAGATAAAGAATTTAAAGCAGATTTTTGAATGGACCTGTATTGATAGACGGACAATTTAGAATTGATGCCTATGCACCAGCCGAGATTGCGGCCCGCGTAGAAAGTTCCGGCGTCAGCAAAGTAAACCTGCCAATCCTGCAAACGCTTGTGTTAGGAATTCTCGCCGGCGCCTTCATCGCTTTTGGCGCGATGTTTTACACACTTGTCATTACCGATAACGGATTGGGGTTCGGCCTGAGCAGACTGGTCGGTGGTATTGCCTTCTCGCTCGGCCTCATTCTCGTTGTGATCGGCGGGGCGGAATTGTTCACCGGCAATAGTTTGATCGTCATTGGTTGGGCCGATGGCAAAATTACCTCTAAGAAATTGCTGCGGAATTGGTTCTGGGTCTATATCGGTAATTTCATCGGTGCGGGCGTGATGGCCGGGATGGTTTCGCTGTCTGGTGTGATGGATGCCGGTGGCGGCGCCGTCGCTAAGACGGCCATATCGATTGCGCAAACCAAAATGGCCATTCCCTCAATCGAGGCTTTTTTGCGCGGAATATTGTGTAACGTACTGGTCTGCTTGGCTGTCTGGCTATGTTTTGCCGCCCATACGGTCAGCGGTAAAATATTATCCATCGTCTTTCCGATCTCGGCCTTCGTGGCGCTCGGCTTCGAGCACTCAGTTGCCAATATGTATCTCATCCCGGTGGGCTATTTAGCAGGTGCCGCAGGCGTTAGTATCGATGGCTTCATCGCCAATCTCATCCCCGTCACACTCGGCAATATTGCCGGCGGCGGTGTCTTGGTCGCGCTTATTTACTGGATTGTCTATTTGCGAAAACCCGAACAATGATAGTTAGAGCTATTTTTAAAATTTTGTTCGTGGTCCTCTTTTTGGTCGGCTCGCCCGGTTATGCCGGTGACGCGGCGATTGGGGCAAAGCTGGCCGAGAAATACAAATGCATGAGCTGTCATGCCCGGGCCAGCAAAAGAAGCTTCCCACCGGTACCTTATTTAGCCGGCCAGCATCAACGCTACCTCGTCAATCAGTTGCGGATTTTTCGAACAGAGCAACCAAAAAGCTCAGGCGGCTACAAAATTGCGGAGCGCCATAACCATTTGATGGATGTGCCTGCCGCCAATTTAAGTAATGACGAAATCAACAATTTGGCCACTTATTTTGCTAATGAAGTCTGCACTTCGGTTCGCAAAAATGCGGTAAAGATTGAAGCGCCGAAAACCGCCAAAGCGTGTGAATTTTGTCACGGCGAGAAAGGCCATAGCCCGTTTATTTCCTATCCAAAATTAGCCGGCCAGAATATGGGTTATCTTATCAAGCAGTTGAAATTTATGCGCGGCAGTGCAAAGAATCCGGGCAAGAAAAATGATCGCTTTCACCGCACCATGGCTGCCCAGGTATTCGGTCTAACCGATGCCGAAATTGTCGCATTGAGCTACTATTATTCCAAGCAATCTTGCAGATAAACTGAAAATAAAATGTTTATTTTCAAATGCTTATGGGGAAGATAAGAGAATTTATCTTGTGATATAGATCACAGACACCATATATAGCTTTAGTGTATAAACGTCCAATCAGTGGCAGATGATTGTAACGAATCATCAATTAAGTCAGAAAATGGCAAACGGATGGAAATGTCCGGGCGCAAAGTTAACGGCCTAAAACTTCAGGAAAATGAGTTTTTGAAGGTATGGCGGCAGAACTATTGAAGGATTTAATAAGATGGAAGTCGGACTTTCCAGCACAGTTAATACAACGCTTTTCTCCATACAAAAGATAGCGGCGCTCACAGAACAGAATCATTTGCGGATTTCGACGGGTCAGGATCATCAAGGCCCAGGTGATAATCCGCTCGCCGTTTCGGTTGCCAAAGATCTATCGAACCGCGCGTCGGACCTTCTCACCATCAAAGATTCAATCAGCCAAGGCGTCAGCAAGGTTGAGACGGCCACGCTGGGTCTCGGCTATATCGAAAGTATTTTAAACGAGCTCAAAGCAACCTCTCTGCAATATGAGCAGGCCGGGTCCGCTGCCGATCAAGCTCTCGCCAGTGATCGCTTTACCGAGTTAAAAGCTCAACTGGATGCGCTCGCGGAGGATATATCCTTCGGCGGCACCAATCTGGTCAGCGGCTCCCCTGATAGTTTGACCGTCGAGTTTAATGAAGATGGCTCTTCTGCCTTAAGCGTTACCGGCGTAGCGTCAGATTCCGCGGCCCTCGGCTTGGATATTACCGATAGCACGACCATCGATGCCGCCATCTCTGAAATTCGCGCCACAGCCGAGCATTTGGGCTCAGAAGCGACGGTGCTGTCTATTCGTGAGGAGTTTAACGATAAATTGGTGAACTCACTTGAAGAGGGTGAGGCTAAATTGCTCGAAACCGACTTAAATGAAGCGGCCGCAACCGCGTTATCGCTCGAAACCCGCTCTCAGCTCTCTGTCGCCGCCGTTAAAGTAACCGCCCAGTCCGAGCGCGCTATCCTGCAACTCTTTTAGACCCCCCTAGCACGCAGCGTTATACACGGGCATGACCTGGGTATTCAACTTTCCGGGCTTCAACTCTTGACGCGCGGCATTTATCTGCCAAATTAGGACTGTTCGAGCGGTTTTGCTGGGGACTTCGTTTGTCGCGGTAGATGTTCGAGAAAATTGGCTAAAAGGTGCCGAAATTGGGCCTTAAACTGCCAAAACTCGCTTTTTAAAGGAGGGGTTGGATGTCTCGTCTTCCCGTTTTTGATAGCCCATTACTATTGGGATTTGACCATTTTGAACGCGTGCTTGATCGCGTCGCAAAATCTTCAGCCGAAGGCTACCCCCCTTATAATATTGAGCAGATCAATGAAGAGGCGCTCCGCATTACGCTGGCTGTCGCCGGCTTCTCAATGGATGATCTTGAAGTTACCACCGAGGACAATCAGCTCGTGATCCGAGGCCGTAACTCGGATGAAGAAGATGACCGCATCTACCTCCACCGCGGCATTGCTGCCCGCCAGTTCCAGCGCAGCTTTGTTTTGGCAGAAGGCATGGAAGTGATATCGGCGGGCCTTGAAGACGGTTTGCTCCATATTAATTTGGCGCGCCCAATTCCCGAGCCGGAAGTTAAGAAAATTAAGATTGAGAAAGTTCAATCAGGTGGTAAAAACACCCCTAAGACAATTGAGTTGGATCCCGAGAAATAGATCTAACGAGAATTTTGTTTTCAAGAGTACGTAAAAAGGTCTCAGAATGACGCAGTATGATGATCCCCAAGATGATTCAAAGGATGATTCCGTGGCCGATAACGCCGCGATTAAATTTAACAGTGATCCGACGCTCGGTGATCTGATTTATCTTGGGCTGGACGAAGTTGCCTATATCAAGCCGATTGTCGAAAACGGCGAAGACATCTATGGCATTTTTGCTGCTGATGGCGAGCAAATCGGCATGGCCCCCGAATTCGAACTCGCCCGCGCCATGACCATCCAAAGCGAGCTCTATCCGGTTAATGTTCATTAGCTAGGGCTCGATTTTTCTACCCTGAATCAATTCGGACAAGTTGAACTTGTGTGTTTCTACGCGCTTTGTTTTCCCCGCCAAACGGATAACCTAAAGAGCGGCAGGCCAAAGAAGACGGTTTTGATGGCTACCTTGTCTAATTTTTCGGCCAACACCTTTTCAATCGCGTAAATATTGGTGACGTGTTGCTCGCCAGTAAATCCAGCGATCGCCCGACCGATCCGATACAGGAAATTCTCCGTTGGGCCGCATACCAAAAGCTGACCCCCGGGTTTGAAGGATCCAACGAGAAGGTCAATTAGTTCGGGGAAGTTTTCATTATGCTCTAGAGAATCAAGCGCAAAAACAAAAGAAAAGGAATTTTTCGGGACGGCTGATGTGTCGTGACGGACAGCGTAGGGCAAGTCTTGCTTCAGGATGTGTAGCTGCTCTTCATCATTCTCGACAAAATGATACTCAATATCTTGTCCCAATAAATGACCAAGCTCACCAGTGCCACTGCCAAAATCCAATACAGCACCCTCAGTGCCAAAGCGTTTGTATAAACGACGAGCTTGAAAAAGCCGCCACCAAGCGACTATCGAGGCCGCCCAGTTGGGATGGCAATAGGATGGAATGCACGAATCATGAAGTTCTTGAATCCGTCCCTTTATCTGGACTCGAGACCGTAGACTTCGGCGACGTTCAAAGACCTGCTTTAGTGGGTCTATCATTTTTGTTAATTTCCCTTTGACTCTCGAGCGACTGAGTCCGATGCGAAATCCATGGAACCTTGTCGAGCTATTAATTAAATATGTAAGCTAAATCACTGAAATCAACCGGCTGAAAAATACCTGGCCTCCAATAATTCAAATATTTGCTAAAGTCTCCTTTAGGTCAGTTGCAATTTCTTCGGCGCTCCTGGAGAATCCTGGATCCCGGACCACGTCTGGGATGACGGGGAGGGTATTTGAAAAGCTTCAGGCAGCGCGGTGGGCGGCGTCGGTGGTTAGGAGGGCGTAGAGGGCTTCGGGGTTATCCGAGCCTCGGAGTTTGTCGCAATTGGCTTTATCGCGTAGCAGGCGAGAGACGCGGGCCAGAGCTTTTAGGTGATCCGCGCCGGCGGATTCTGGGGCCAGCAATAGGAAGATTAAATCTACTGGGCGCTCATCGATCGAGTCGAAATCTACCGGGCGCTCGAGGCGAGCAAAGAAGCCGTGCAGTTTTTCGAGGGATTCCAGTTTGCCATGCGGAATGGCGATGCCGTCACCAACGCCGGTCGTGCCGAGTTTTTCACGCTCTAACAAGATATCGAAAATATCCCGCTCATCATGCTCAATGACTTCAGCAATGCGCTTTGATAATTCCTGTAACGCTTGTTTTTTACTCGTCGCCTTTAGATTGGCAACAATGCTTTCCGGCGTCAGTAGATCGGTGAGTTCCATAACGATCCTTTATTAACTTCCTGAAACAACGGATACCAGATATTTATCACGCCAAGCACCTTTTTGGGCTGGCTCAAGAGCCAAGTTGCCAATTTCGACGGTGCCTGGAAGCGGCGGTGCGTGGTGAAATAAATTCATAGTCCGGTGCAGAGACGATCGTTTGAGATCGGTCATCTATTAAAATGTTGTTCCAAATAATACAGTTTCGAGCGCTGATCTTACTTCCTGAAAATATCATCTGGGATTTTTATTTTTTCCCAAAAATCATCTTTCAGATCAGGACGGCGGGAACCTAAAACGGACAGCCTTTGGTGTCAAGTATATCCTTTAAAATTTATTAAAAATTCGCAGAAAACAGCCAAATAAATTAGAAAATCAAAAGCCGGCAGCGCGTTTTTTTTCTCTTCGGCGTTGTACCGAAGAGGGAATTTTCATGGCTTCGCGATACTTGGCGACGGTGCGCCGCGCGATATCAATGCCGCTGGTTTTAAGTAACTCGACCAGCTTGTCATCGGAGAGAATTTTTGTCGGCAGTTCATCATCAATTAGCGCCTTAATGCGATGGCGCACGGATTCCGCTGAATGGGCCTCGCCGCCGGTCGACGAGCTGATCGCGGTCGTGAAAAAATATTTAAGCTCGTAGATACCTCTGGGTGTATTGATGTATTTGTTAGAAGTCACTCGGCTGACCGTGCTTTCATGCATTTCAATTTCTTCGGCTATATCGCGGAGCACGAGAGGCTTGAGATGCTCGACGCCTTTGGCAAAAAAGGCTTCCTGTTGCTGGACGATTTCGGTGGCGACTTTGAGGATGGTGGTCGCACGCTGATGCAATGACTTAACAAGCCAATTGGCAATTTGCAGCTTGTCGGTGACATATTGTTTTTCATCTTTGGTCCGCACCGATTTGCTGATTGAGGCATAATATTGATTGTTGACCAGTACTTTTGGCAGGGTGTCGTTATTCAACTCAACGATCCAGGTGTTGGAAGGTCCTGAGCGCATGATGACATCCGGCGTGATGGGCTGGGCAATGATATGATCAAAGGCTTCTGCAGGCTTATGACTAAGCGCCCAGATCTCATCGATCATGTCTTTGATATCATCCAGATCAACACCGCAAATTTTGGAAAGCGCTTGGTATTCGTGCTGCTTTAAAAGCTCAATATTTTCAAGCAATGCCTCCATCGCGGGGTCAAAGCGATCCAGGTCACGCAATTGGATGGCCCAGCATTCGGCGAGATCGCGGGCAAAAATACCGGGCGGGTCTATGGCCTGCAAACTTTCAAGCACCTTCTCAACGCGATTGAGGCTACAGCCAAGACGCTCTGCTGCATCTTCTAACTCGTCCGGAATACGGCCCGCTTCATCAAGCATATCCAATAAATACATGGCGATGATACGGTCCGTTGGATCCGTAATGTCCATTTGGATTTGTTCAAGCAAATGATCACGTAGGGAGATTTCCTGGCTGATGGTTTGCTCTAATGAATAGTCAGAGTTTTCAAACTGAGTATTGCCGCCACTTCCGACCGGCGTGCTCCATTCAGAAAGTGAGCCGCCATCTTCATTTGCAGAGGCACTGACCGGTTCTGCGGCTGGCTCGCCATCCCAGACATTGTCGTAATTTTCCATATCAAGCGCATTCACTTGATCATCGGTTACATGATCGCTGGTATTCATGTCGATGGCTTCAAGGCCATCCGGTCCATCACTACCAGAGTCTTCATTTGAATCTTCGGTCTCAGTAACGGCCTCGCCCGAGCCATCGTGATTGTCCGGCGAGTTGCTGTCATCGCGCTCCAGCATCGGATTTTCCGCCAGCTCGCTCTCGACAAATTCGTTCAGGTCAATGTTCGACATTTGCAGCAGCTTGATCGCCTGCTGCAATTGCGGCGTCATAACAAGTGACTGGCTGTGCCTGAGTTCTAATCGCGGTGTCAGCGCCATGCTACGTCACACCTACAAGCTGAACCGATCCCCAAGATAGACTCGGCGAACGTCTTCATTCCCGACAATATCGGAGGGGGACCCTTCCATGAGCACCATGCCATCGTGAATAATATAGGCACGGTCAATGATATCCAAAGTATCGCGGACATTGTGATCGGTAATGAGAACACCAATGCCACGGTCTTTGAGATGCGAAATGAGATCTCGAATATCGGAAACAGCGATTGGATCAATACCGGCGAGCGGCTCATCCAATAAAACAAAATGGGGGCGCGAAGCCAAGGCGCGGGCGATTTCAACACGTCGTCGCTCGCCACCGGAAAGCGCCAGAGACGGCGTGCGCCTCAAATGCGTAATGGAGAATTCAGCCAGCAAGGCTTCAAGAACGGCTTCGCGACGTTCCCGCGATTTCTCGACGACTTCGAGTACAGCCCGGATATTGTTTTCAACGGTGAGGCCTCGGAAGATCGAAGCTTCCTGAGGTAAATAGCCAATACCCAATCGAGCACGCCGATACATCGGCAAATCTGTAAGGTCCTGGCCATCCATCGTAATGGTGCCGTAATCGGGCTGAATGAGGCCGGTGATCATATAGAAGCAGGTGGTTTTACCGGCGCCATTGGGGCCCAGCAAGCCAACAACTTCGCCGCGCTCGATCGAAAGCGAAACGCCGCGGACAACGGGACGCTTATCAAATCGTTTGCCGAGATTCTCTGCCGTCAGGCCGCGAAAATTATCCGTTACCAGACGCGGCGGAGCATCACTGCTAGACTCTGTTCCAGAAGACTCGGATGCGGAGACCGCCCGAATGCCATTCGAGCTCTTGTCAGCTGGGCCATTCGAATTCGATGGCGTGATGTTGTCGCCGCTCATATTAAACCGTTATTTCCACATTCTTATTTGTTGCATACCTTAATATGTAAGCGTTCATGTCAAAGGACAAGAGGCTCTATACCAATTTAAACGATTGGGGCCTGAAAGCAAACAACGGGATGGAAATATAGAAAGTTGAAACTTTGGTAGATTTCCTCACGCGCTATTTCTTTTTCGGCACCAAATATCCCCTTACCCGCTTCTTTTTACGCGGTTGGGTGTTATTTAAATTTTGTTGAGGTAATGATACACGAGGGTCGGTTAACAGCTTACTAATTCCGGTATTTAAATTAATGACCGCGCTATCGCCATTGAGTTGATTGCCGTCCCGCGTGATGCGAACATTGCCGTTCAGCGTAACAATTCCCGATGTCACATCATAGATGCCCTTATTTGCCCAAATCGACTCGGTCTTGGTAACGACGCGAACATTTTCAAAAGCCTGGACCCGGCTGACTTGCGACTTGCCGCGCTTATCTTTGAAAAAAAGCGCCACCAAAGTATTGGCCCGCAAAACTTTGCCATCATGGTTGGCTGTGGCATTTTGCCGGGCAACGGCCATGTCCTTCTTTTCATAATATTCCATTTGCTGGGTCGCGGTGATTTTGTCTTTGCCCGAAACCAGTGTGACTTTTTTGCCGGATACCACCAGAACGGCTTGTTCGAGATCATAAACCCCGGTGTCACCGGTAATAAGTTGAGTGGGCGACGTAATTTTTACCCGTCCGACAGCATCCAGGCGTGACAGGGATGATCCGCCTTCACTACCTTTCTGATAATAAGCGCGGAGCGTATCGGCTTCGATATGGGCGTTGCCGCGTGAGGCTTTGGCCTTACCTGTGGCAATCATTACCTGGTTGTCGCGCTGCCATTCAATGCCGTTATCGGCCGTGATTTCGATCGGCTGATCGCTTTTCCCGGTGGCAAGATCAAGCGATTGCGCCAAAGCCTGAGACGGGGTCAATAGAACCATCAGAAGAAGCATTTGGTAGGGTAGGAATTTGATCATCTTGACTCTACTCTTCATTTCTTACGGGCGTTCGGTTGAATGACCAGTTTGGATTTACCGGTAAAGATAAAGCGATTGCCTTTGTTTTCTATTCTAAACCCCTCGGCTATCAAATTGCCGAAAGGACCCTGGCCGGTGATTTTTACCTTGCTGGTGGCAATGCCATTGCTGAGATCGATGTTGGCTTTTTCCGTATTGAATTCGTAGCCGGAATCATGAAACAGATTGACCGCCCCTAAAAGTTCCAGCGTTTTACCCTGTTGATCATAAAGTCCGTTATTGGCGGTGACGACAAGCCAGGTACCGTCTTTGATGCCGATATCGGCTTTTGGCATTTCCAACTCGACCGCGGAGCCGCCGACAATGATGTTTTTTGCCAGGTCGGCGGTAATCGAAAAGGGTTGATTTTTTTTATCGGTGCCGACAAAGCGCGCATTGATCATGCTGGGATCTTCCGGATTGACGGACTGAACGCTTTTAAAACTGATCGAAAACCGATTGTCGGTAGGTTTAATCTGCGGCCAGAGAAATATGAGCGCAATCAAACCTAGCGCGATCGCCGGCAATAGAAATTTCATAAACGAGACGTAGCGACTATAGCCAGCGGGCCGGCGAAGTTTAACGCTGCCAGCGCTTGTCTTGGCCTTTGTTGCTGCGCGATTAAAAAGAGAATCGCGGTTTTGATCTGTCTTTGATGACAAAGGCTGTGCTCCCGCCATCTCCATTTTCAATCTTTAGGCTATACCTGCGCGGAGGCAGTCGTGGATATGTAACAGTCCCACCACTTTATTTTCATCCGCGACAAAAAGACTGGTTATTTTTGCATCGTTCATAATTTGCAGGGCCTCGCTTGCTAAAGCGCTGGGCCGAATTGTTTTGGCACTCGGTGTCATGACCTCGGCGGCGGTCCGGTTGAGAATGTCATCCGCCATATGACGGCGCAAATCACCGTCGGTAACAATGCCGGCCAACGCTCCTTTGTCATCAATGATGCCGATGCAGCCGAGGCTTTTCGCCGTCATTTCCGGCAACACCTCCGTCATCGGATCGGATCCTTTGGCAACAGGCAGGGCCGCACCACTATGCATGATGTCGGCAACTTTCAGCAGTCGCAGGCCAAGACGTCCACCTGGGTGGCGTAACTTGAAATCCTCGGCAGTAAATCCCTGGCGCTCCATCAGCACGACGGCCAAAACATCGCCATAAGCCATCATCATGGTCGTTGATGTGGTGGGGGCAAGACCAATGACGCAGGCCTCCTCGGCCGGCGGTAAAATAAGCGCGACATCGGATTCCGTTGCCATGGTGCTGTTGGCACCTGAGGTGATGCTGATCAGTGGGATTTTAAAACGGCGTGTATACGCAATGATATCAGAGAGCTCAGGCGTCTCCCCTGAATTCGAGAGCGCGATGACGGCATCTTCATCACCGATCATGCCGAGATCACCATGGCTTGCTTCACCTGGGTGAATGAAAAAGGCTGGCTTGCCGGTTGAGGCCAAGGTCGCAGCAATTTTATTGGCAACATGACCACTTTTTCCCATGCCGGTGACAATGATCCGACCGCTCAAGTTTTGTAGAATGTCCAGCGCTTCAGAAAGCGCGCCGTTCAGCGATTGGGCGAGCCCGGTCAATCCCGCGGCCTCAAGCGCTAAAACCTGCTTGGCACGTTCAAGATCATTTACATTGGTCGTCGGGCTATTGCTCATACAGAACTCAATTCAATTTTTCGGTCTATCAGCATCGTTGCAGCTACTGGCTAAAATTTGATTAAATCCCAAAAAATCCACCCGACTATCGTCAGGGGCGGCACCTTCTTAATGGGCAAAAATATCCAGATTTCCCCAACCCTCGAGATCGAGGTCAGCCCGGTGGGGTAAAAAGTTAAAACAGGCTTGGGCGTTTGCCATGCGACCTTCCCGTTCCAGTCGCTGTATCAGAACCTCCATCAAGCGGTGCAGATAGAGCACATCGGCGGCGGCATATTCCTGCTGGTCGAGAGATAGTTCCTCGGCCGCCCAATCTGATTGTTGTTGCTGTTTTGAGATCTCGATGCCGAGCAATTCAGCGCATATATCTTTGAGTCCATGTTTATCGGTATAGGTTCGGGTCAAAAGCGATGCAATGCGGGTGCAAAAAACCGGTGTACAGGAGACCCCGAGATAGGCTTGGATCGAGGCAATATCAAAGCGGGCAAAATGGAAAATCTTGGTGCTTTTCGGGTCACTCAGCACTTTTTTGAGATTGGGTGCGTCATATTCGTCGGCTTTAAACTGCACCAAATGCGCATCGCCATCACCCGCCGACAATTGGATCAGGCAAAGCCGATCACGCTGTAAGTTTAGGCCTTGGGTTTCCGTATCAATCGCGATGCTGTCGCCAAAATCGAGATCAGCCGGAATGTCACCTTGATAAAAATGGATAGCCAATGTGATAGTTTCCTATTGTTTCGCCTAATTCTAGCAACAAATGGTGCCCAGGAGAAGACTCGAACTTCCACGGCCTTGCGGCCACTGGCACCTGAAGCCAGCGCGTCTACCAATTCCGCCACCTGGGCATTCTAAACACTTATATAAAGTGCTGCGGCGATTTAACGAGGGGAGGTCGTACCCTCCTGCCTCCCGGCTGTCAATATAGATTCAAATTTCAAACTATTTTGGCACAATTTTGCTGCGGGTTTTGGTTGTTCGGAACGTCTTGAAATTGTATTAGAGAAGGGCAATTTATAGTTTTAAGACAATGTTCAAACAGAACGGGTTCAAACAGAACGGAAATATTATGGCAAAGCGCATTGTGACAGTTTTTGGTGGTTCTGGGTTTATCGGTCGGCATTTGGTCCGCAAATTAGCGGCGGCTGGCGCAATTGTCCGGGTCGCGGTCAGAGATCCCGAAGATGCGCGTTATATGATGACGATGGGCGATGTCGGCCAGATTGTGCCTTTTGCCGCCGATGTGAAACGCCCGGAAACGCTTAGCGCAGCGGTAAATGGCGCGACCAGCGTGGTCAATCTGGTTGGGCTATTATCTGAATGGGGTCAGCAGAATTTCGACAATATTCATGCTCAGGGCGCTGGCAATGTTGCCGCAGCTGCCAAAGCTGCCGGTGTTCAGGATTTAGTGCAGATTTCTGCCATTGGCGCGGATGAAAACTCTGAGGCGCGCTATGCCCAGACCAAAGCCGCCGGTGAAGCCGCCGTAAAAGCTGCCTTTCCAGGGGTAACGATTATTCGGCCGAGCGTGGTTTTTGGCGCAGAAGATCATTTTTTCAATTATTTCGCCGGCCTGTCACGCTTTACCTGGGTGATGCCGGTCTTTGGTTGCCCGGGCTTTCCAATCTTCAAATGGTTCCAGGACGATACCGCACTGCAGATCGATTTTTATGGCGATGGCGGCACTAAGTTTCAGCCGGTTTATGTAGGCGATGTCGCTGATGGGATTATTGCGTCGCTTGGCTCGGACGCGGCCAAGGGCCAGACCTATGAGCTCGGTGGACCGACCGTCTATAGCAGTGTCGAAATAATGAAATTGTTGCTCGAGAATGTCGCCCGCAAACGAATTTTAGCCCCGATACCTTTTTGGTATTTGGCCATTGTCGGCTGGTTTTTGCAAAAAATACCGGCCCCGCTTTTGACCTATGATCAGGTCAAACTATTGGAAGTCGATAACGTTGTTGGTGAAGGAGCGAAGACTTTGGCGGATCTTGGCGTTGCGGCAACACCTGCCGAAGCGATATTGCCGGATTATTTAACCCGGTTTAAACGGGTCGGCCACGAAGTGGCATCCTCTGTCTGAAATTACTGAACGGTGGAGTTCTTGGCTGCCGTCGCGATGATCTCACTATATTCGCGCAAGAAAATAGAGCCTCTGACGGTCCGCTGAACCAGCACCGAGCGGCGATCATTTTCATCTGATTTGCGGCGCACCATATCGAGTGTCGAGAGCCGGTCAATCGCTCTAGTGACAGCCGGTTTGGAAATGTTAAGGCCTTCGGCCAGACCGCGTACTGTATGCGGCCCCTCTGTCATATAGACCAACAACAAGAGCGCCATTTGCCGGGCCGATAGATCGGGCGCATCGCGCCGCACGCCATCAACAGCGGCGCCGCACCAAATGTCCAAAGCTTGATTGGGGGTTAACTCAATGCCCATATCAACACACCTATCTTGTAAAGTCATTTCGACCTCGTATCGTTTTTATTGCAATTTCGAACAAAAGCCAATCATAAACTGAGGCTCGGCGACGATTAACGCTAAATTTGTTCCAAATTCGTTTCGATAAGATTAAGAAATGAAATTATCTTTGAGTGTCTTAAATATTGCCCGGATCGCCATGGCTTCACCGCCATCGGGACGGCCTGGCTTTTGGCTAGGGTTCCAGGCCATCATATCGATATGTGCCCATTTCGTTTTGACATCGACGAATTCTTGCAGGAACAGCGCCGCAGTAATTGCGCCAGCGTAACCACCTTCCGGCGCATTGGTCAGATCGGCTGTCTTGCCATCAACCATCTTGCGGTAGCCCGGCCATAGCGGTAATCGCCAAAGCGGGTCTTGTTCGGTGAGGCCGGTTTTTGTGACGGCTTCAGCAAACTTATCATCATTGGTAAAAAGGGCCGGCAGCTCGGTGCCAAGCGCGACACGCGCCGCGCCGGTCAGGGTCGCAAAGTCAATGACGAGGTCTGGCTTCTCTCGGCAGGCTTCGGCAAGCGCATCGGCCAAGATGACCCGGCCCTCCGCATCGGTATTGCCGATCTCAATGGTTTTGCCATTGCGGCTTTTTACAACGTCCAAGGGCCGAAGTGCATTGCCCGATACGGCGTTTTCCACCGCCGGAATAAGCACCCGCAGGCGGAGCGGTAATTTTGCCGCCATGATCATATGGGCGAGCCCTAAAACATTGGCTGCACCGCCCATATCTTTTTTCATCAATTTCATGCCACCGGCTGATTTGAGATCCAGCCCGCCGGTATCAAAGCAGACGCCCTTGCCGACCAACGTCACTTTGGGCGCTTTTACATTGCCCCAGCTAAAATCGATCAGGCGGGGCGCCTGGTCTCTGGTCTCAACCGCCCGGCCAACCGCATGAATAGCCGGATAGTTTTTTTTCAATAAATCATCACCAACGATGACGCTGAATTTAGCTTTGTGGCTTTTGGCTAGTTTACGGGCCGCGCTGGCTAATTGTGCCGCTCCCATATCGCCCGCCGGGGTGTTAATCAGATCGCGCACCAGATAAGTCGCTTCAACCGCACTTTCGAGTAATTTTGCGTCCGAGCCCTTTGGCAGATGCAACCGCGCCCGCTTCGGCGGGGTGTTTTTCTTATAGCGATCGAAACTATAGGCCCCCAATGCCCAGCCAAGTGCCCATTTCTCAATGTCGGGAGTGCGGCCTTGTTCAAAGGCGTAAACGCCGTCTGGCAAAGATTTTGACAAATTGCCGCAATCCCAAAGATCAGCCTGGTCGGAGACACCAACCAAGACTTGGGCGAGTTTGCCATTTTCATCAGAGATAAGACAAATTGAGCCTGGGCTTGCTTTAAACCCGGTACTGGAAATCCAAACCCGGACCGCCTGTTTTTGCTTTTTTGTCCAGCCCGCGAGTTTATCTTTGGTCAGCGGGATAAGTGGCAGGGCCTTATTTGATGATTTGGCGAAATGGGCCATTTAAACCTCAGGCTTTTGGGTTGATGACAATACGATCACGCGACAGGCCTTTGAGCACAATTTTATAAGCCTCACCCGCATTTTCCAGGCTGTAGACATTTTCGTCTTTGATCGGATAGGGCTTATAGGCACCGCTTTCAAAGCCGGACTTCATATCTTCCAGCAATTCCCCGGAAAGAATATTGTCGTGATCCATGTTGCTGACGCCGATCATACGATAATTGCCGCGGTAGAAAGTCCGAAGATTGATCGTGTTGTCTTCGACAATCGTGGTAACGATAATCTGCCGGCCTTGTTTGGCCATGGAATTGCAAGCGACGTCAAAATAAGGGCTGCCGACGGTGTTCATAATAATGTCAGCGCCTTTGCCAGCTGTGCGATCCATGATCGCTTTTTGCAGATCAGGCTCTTTTTCGAGGTTAACGACATCAACCGGCCCTGTTGCGTGACCATAATATTCATCGCGTGAGCGCTCGACCGCAATGACGCTGGCACCGGCGGCGGTAGCGATTTGGATGGCGGATTCGCCAACTTTGCCATTGGCGCCGAGGACTGCAACGGTTTCGCCTGAAGCAACATGGGCGCCGGGTACCATACCCAGCCACGCGCATGTCCAGGAAACGCCGATCGAACCGGCTTCCGCCATCGAAAGATTTTTGGGCTTTTCTCGAATACCCGCCGCATCGACGACATTGAACTCCGCATGTGCGCCATTGCGCCCCATGCCGAGATCACCGCCGGTACCCCAAACTTCCTTACCGATCAATTCGCTTGGTCCTTCAACGACAACGCCGGCATAATCCCGGCCTGGTGTGCGCGGCCAGGTGAGGTTTGGCATTTTACCGAGCAATGCTTTGACGTCGCTCGGGTTGATGCCGCTGGCATGGATTTCTACCAGACATTCCCCATCCTTAATTTTTGGTGTCTCGACTTCGGCGAGCTCTAATTTCAGATCATCAGAGCTTTCGGATTTCTCGGTAACGCGGATTGCTTTCATAGACTTTACTCTTTTCCCCATTGGATTTTCTTGTTCGAATTCTCTAGCAGTTTGCAGGTGATTTTGAAAGGTTCCAGATCATTTGATTTCTAGACAAAGGGGCGGGAGGGATTAAACTAACCGGCAAAAGGAGAGGAATGATTTTATGGCAAACATTGAGGCACGTCTGGCAGAGCTTGGGATTGAAATACCCGCCGCCGCCATTCCGAAAGCAGCTAAAATCGAGACCTATCTGATTTATAATGGCACGTTGCGTGTCTCTGGCCAGTTGCCAGCGATTGATGGCGACATCAAATATATCGGTCATGTCGGGCGTGAGCAAAGCCTCGAAGCGGGCCAGGCCGCCGCCCGGTTATCAGCACTCAATGTCCTGGCCCAGGCTAAGCACGCGTTGGACGGTGATCTCGACCGGATTGAACGGGTGCTGAATTTGCGCGGCTTTGTGGCAACAATCGAAGGCTTCGATCAAGTCGCGCAAGTGGTCAATGGTGCCTCGGAACTGATGCATGATATTTTTGGCGAGCTTGGCAAACATACACGAACCGCGGTCGGCGTGAATTCGATGCCCTATAACGTCACCGTCGAGATTGAAGCGCTTTTTGCGCTGAAAAAATAAAAGTAGGACGAAGACCATGCTCTATATTATTTATCAGGAAGATGTTGAAGATTCTCAGCCGCTTCGTGACATTCACAAACCGGCACATTTTAAATATTTAGAAGAACATGAAGATATACTTGTGCTCGGCGGCGCGCTGATGCCGGATGACGCTGAGGGGCGCATCGGCTCGGTGCTTATTCTCAATGTTGCCAACCGCGAAGAGGCGGAAAGATTCTCTGCTAATGAGCCGCTCCGTAAAGCCGGGGTTTTCAAATCGGTTAAAATCACTCGCATGCGCCGCGGCCAATGGAACCCGGCTGCCGCGCCCAAAACGCCAGAGGGCAATTAGCGCGGAAATAGCCATTAGCGCCGCCGGCCAGGAGCGACGCGATAGCCCGCCACCGATGCTTGGGCGCGGGTAATACCGATATCGCGAAGTTGCTGATCGGTGATTGCTTTTACATTCCGCTCAGATGCTTTTTTCTTCGCTTCATGCTCAAGGATGCGATTGATCAGTTTCATGTATTTAATAAAATCGCCAAAAAAATATTGGATGTAGTTGATTTTCCCACTTCCAAAGAGGCAAAGGGCGAGGGTTGTCATGATTTAGTCTCCAGTTTCCTTAAGTTGATTTTCCGAACTTAGGCCGATCCTTAAGAAAAAGATGCTACTAAATCTGTAGTAATGTGCTACTTAAACCGTAGTTACAGGATTTCCGGGCATTTCCGGGCTTGCTCTGAGCCAAAACCCTCGTTAAATACGCATCCCATGGCACCACCGATACTCATTTTGCGGGACATCAACCTGACCTTTGGCGGCACACCGTTGCTCGAGGGGGCAGAGCTATCGGTATCTGAGCGCGATCGCATCTGCCTTGTGGGCCGCAATGGCTCCGGCAAATCGACTTTATTGAAGATCGCGGCCGGTCTGGTTGAGGCCGATAATGGTGAGGTGTTTATTCAGCCTGGCGTAACGGTGCGCTACCTGCCGCAGGAGCCTGATTTTTCCGGCTTTAAGACAACGCTCGATTATGCCGAAGCCGGGCTGGCGCCGGGCGATGATTCCTACCGAGCAGCGTATTTGTTGGCACAGCTTGGGCTCACCGGCGAAGAAGATCCCAGCCAGCTTTCAGGTGGCGAGGCGAGACGCGCGGCGCTGGCCCGGGCGTTGGCACCCGAACCCGATATCTTATTGCTTGATGAGCCGACCAACCATTTGGATGTGGCCGCCATTGAATGGCTGGAAAGGGAGCTGAAAAGCATTCGATCGGCTCTTGTGCTCATTAGCCATGATAGGCATTTTTTGGAAAATCTCTCGCAATCGACGGTATGGCTGAGCCTCGGTCAGACGCGTCGGCTCGATCAGAGCTTTAAAGATTATGAAGCGTGGCGGGATGAGGTGCTGGAACAAGAGGAGCTCGACCGCCACAAGCTCGACCGAAAAATTGTGCGTGAAGAACATTGGCTGCGCTATGGCGTGACGGCGCGGCGGAAACGCAATGTCCGACGCCTAAGCGATCTGCATGGTCTCCGCCAGCAGCGCCGCGAACAGCGTATTGATGGTGGCTCGGTAAAAATGGTCGCGACCGAGGCCAAGGCATCGGGCAAACTGGTCTTCGAAGCAGAAGCCATTTCCAAAGCCTATGACGGGCGCGATATTGTCAAAAATTTCTCGACCCGCGTGCTCAGAGGGGACCGGGTCGGCTTCGTTGGCCAAAACGGTGCCGGTAAGACGACGTTGTTGAAAATGCTGACCGGAGAATTAGCGCCAGATGAAGGTACTGTCCGCTCTGGTGCCAAATTGGAAATGGTCAGCCTTGATCAGCGCCGCGAAAGCCTGGACGCTAATACCAGTTTGAGCGATTCGCTTACCGGCGGGGGCTCGGATATGGTTTTTATCGGCGATCAACCGCGCCATGTCATGAGCTATATGAAAGATTTCCTATTCGCGCCTGAGCAAGCACCGACCGTCGTCAGCGCGCTTTCCGGCGGTGAGCGAGGTCGCCTGATGCTGGCCCGCGCTTTTGCCCGACCGTCAAATTTGCTGATTCTTGACGAGCCGACCAATGATCTCGATTTGGAAACGCTCGATCTGTTGCAGGAACTCATCGCCGATTATGCCGGCACGGTCTTGTTGGTCAGCCATGACCGGGATTTTCTGGATCGCATTGTCACCTCAACGATTGCACCGAGTGACGAGATGCCCGGGTTTTGGATTGAATATGCCGGTGGCTACACGGATATGCAGGCTCAAAAGAAGGATTTGACGCGCAAAGTAGAGAGTGCGGAAAAGCCCAAAGCCGCGAAAGAAAGTAAATCTCTTAATTCACCAAATTCGAATGACAAATCGCACCGCATGTCATTTAAGGATAAACATGCGCTTGAGACATTGCCGACGCGGATTGCCGAGCTTCAGGCGGAAATTGAAGGTTTGCAATATCAGATGTCGACACCAGATTACTATGCGAAAAATCCAGAAGGCTTCGAGAAATCCGCCGCCGCCCTTTCTGCCGCAGAAACAGAATTGGAAAGTTCGGAAGAGCGCTGGCTGGAGCTCGAAATGCAGCGCGAAGACTTGGAGGCGGGCGCATGAGCGAAAATTTTCTCCCCCTCAATGGCCAACATGGCATCGATCCTGAAACCGGAGAATTAGTTGTCGGCCCGCTCGACCGGGTACGGCAAATTTTTATGAACATGGCGGCAGTGGTGCGGGAAAGTGGCTCGGACCTCAGCGAGACCGTCCGCTTGGTGGTTGCCGTCGCCGATATGGCCAGGGACCGACCGTTGATCAATGAAATTCAAAAAGAGATCTGGGGGGAGGATGGCCCTTTCCCCTGCCGTACAATTATTGAGGTGGATTATCTCGGCGATGACTTTGTTGAGATCGATGCGGTTTTCAGGCTTCCGGATGAGGACAGCACACCCTTAAATTATCTCGCGCCCGAAGAAGCTTTCACGCCGACAGCCACCTGGAGTCTTGGCATCAAAACCGACACACATGTTTTTGTCTCCGGCATGCGGGGCATCAATCCCGAAACCGACCAACTGGTCATTGGCGAGGCACCTCGCATACGTCAGGCGCTTAAAAATATGGCCCTCATCGCAAAAACCGGCGACGCCCCCATCACTGCTGCCGCGGGCTTGGTGCTCTATGTCACCGATGAAAAATATCTCGAAATTATCGAGGCTCTGCTTGGACGTTTCTGGGACAACAAACCCCTGCCGCCAATGACCGTCAATATCGTCACGGCTCTCAACGATGATGACATTGTCGAGATCGAAGGCACTTTCACGCTTTAGTAAAAAGGGTGCCAGGCATCCCTATTTTGCCGCTTTATTTAAAATGTCCGGCGAAACAATCTTCAAAGACCGTTACCCAGCCATTGGCATAATGGCCTTTATAGGCTTCTGGATCTTCCGGTGATGAATTTTCAAAATCTGAGTGAAGCAGGGTAACTTCGGTCATGCCGTCGCCCGCATCGCTGAAAGTGACTTCTACGCGGGAGGCATTTTCGGGTTCAACACCAATATGCCAATCTAAGACAAAGCCATCTGGAGGGGTGAATTTCTGTACCTTTGCCCAGGGGATTGTCGTGCCGTCTTTCATTGTCTGATAAATTGCGCCGCCGAGCTCAGCTTCAAAAACTAGGCTGTCGACATTTTCTGAATCCAAGGAATGGCGGTCGAGCGGCCACCAGGAGGCAATTTCTTCAGTGAAAGCCTTAAAGGCTGCCTCCGATGTCGACTTGACGCGAACTTTCTTTTCGATCGGCGCAACGCGTTGTATTTGATTGACCTTATTCATGTTCTTCTCCTGAGTTTACCAGAGTCTAATTGTTGTTTTCGGGTTTTTGATCGACATGCGCTTTGAAGGCCTCCAGGGAATCATCCCACATGCTATCGAGCCAAGCTCTGATCTCATCGAGGCCTTTTCTGTTGAGCGCGTATTCATTCGACGCCCCCTTTGGCGTGACTGTTACCAGTTCCGCTTCTTTCAGAATTTTTAAATGTTGCGATACCGCGGGCCGGCTGACCGGCATTTGCTTGGCAAGCATGCCAACCGTCATGGGTTGGTGGCGGAGCGCTTCAAGGACCGAACGTCGCGTCGGGTCGCCAAGCGCGAGAAAAATATTACCGTAAGTCATGACTTACCAATAAAGATATTCTTTTGGTAAGTCAACACTTACATTAATAATCTTGCCGTTTTTTTACAATGTTAGATTTTGGCTCTATTAAATGTGCATACCGCCATCGGCCATGAAGACGCTGCCGGTGGAGAAGCTGCTTTTATCCGAAGCCAGGAAATAGGCCATATTAGCGATTTCATTTTCATCGGCGTGGCGGCCGAGCGAGATCCAGTTGTTGAGCATTTCGGTGACATTGGTGCCGGACGCTTTGGAGGCACGCTCTTCGATCTCTAATTGGAAGGCATTGTCGGTCGGCCCAGGGGCCAGCACATTGACGCGGATATTCCTGGGTGCGGCTTCTTTGGCGACGCCACGCATCAGGCCGATAACGGCATGTTTGGAGACGATATAGGCGATGCTGCCAGGCCGTGCCGTGACCCCCATAATCGAAGATGTGATAATGATGCTGCCGCCATCGTTCATTTCTGGCAGGGCATTTTTGCAGGCGAGGAAGGTGCCTCTAACATTGACCGCCATCACTTTATCAAAAATTTCATCCGGATAATTGGTGACCGGGGCAGAAGTGCCGCTAAAGCCGGCATTGGCAAACAGCACGTCGATTTTGCCCCATTTGTCTGTCGTCTCTGAAATATAATTTTGTGTTTGGACAGTGTCGGAAACATCTGCTTGGCAGGTCGCGACCCGGTCTTGGTCTTCAAAACTGGCTTTCGCGGCAGTAAGGTTTTCATGCCTGAGATCGACCAGCATAATCTTAGCACCCGCCTCATACATTTGCCGCGCGCTGGCCAAACCAATGCTGCCGGCGCCGCCCGTAATCACACAAACTTTATTCTGCATTTCACCCACGTAAATTTCCTTTTATAGTCAGGTAAGAATTCGGTGGTGAGATTAAGTGGTTTTGAAGGGAATGTCATGAGTTATACGGAACCGAGAGAGCAAAAGTCGGATGGCCGGATGGATGCGCCCGCTTTCCATCGAAACCAGGAGTTCATTGTTGCCCTATTGAAGGACAATCTGTCGGGTATCGAAGGTGATGTCTTGGAGGTTGCCAGTGGGTCAGGTCAGCATGCTGTTGCCTTTGCAGCGGCATTGCCACATTTGAATTTTTGGCCAACCGATCTTAACCCAGAAAATCTAATCAGCATTGATGCTTGGCAGGCAGACCGCCGACTGACTAATCTTTCAACAGCGGCTCAATTGGATGTCGCCGAACCAAAGTGGTCTTTGGATCAAGAAAAAACGCTGCCGGAAAAATTCAGCGCGATTATCTCGCTCAACATGGTTCATATTTCCCCCATCGCTGTCGCTCAAGGTTTGTTTCGAGGGGCGGGCAAGCATTTGAACGAGCGAGGCAGGCTGTTTGTCTATGGCCCCTTCAAAAAGAACGGCGAACACACGGCACCCAGCAATGCGGAATTTGATGTGAGCCTCAGGGCTCAAAATCCTGAATGGGGGGTTCGGGATCAAAGTGAGTTAGAAGAATTTGCGCAGGCCAATGGCTTGGTGCTTGATCAGGCGGCGGCAATGCCGTCCAATAATTTCACCCTGATCTTCCGCCGAAAGTAATACTTAAGAAAATGAAATTCATATGGAACCATGCCTATTTACTGATGGCGCTGACGGCGATTGCATGGTCGGGCAATGCCATCACCGCCCGGGGCGTCAATGACATCATCCCGCCAATTGGTTTGGTTTTTTGGCGCTGGGTTGTCGCGGTGCCTTTTATGATCATCATTGCTTGGCCCCATCTCAGAGAAGACCTGCCCAAGATTAAAGGCAATTGGGTCATTCTTCTGGTCCTCTCGGCGCTTAGCATCACCATCTACAACACCTTGGTCTACCAGGGTTTGCTGACGACGACGGCGATCAACTCCTTTTTGATCAATTCATCCCGGCCATCGATTATTGTTTTGCTGTCGATCATTTTTTTTCGTAAAGGCATCTCGGCAACCCAGAGTGTCGGTTTTGTCTTGGCCCTAATTGGCACCTCGGCCATTGTTCTGCGAGGTGAGCCATCGCGGCTATTGGCGCTGGAATTCAATAGCGGTGATCTTTGGATTTTGACGGCGACTTTGTGTTGGGCGATTTATACAGTGCTATTGCCAAAGCGCCCCAAGATGCATGGCACGAGCTTTCTCGCCATCACAATATTTTTCGGCATGATCATGCTGTTGCCGTTCTATATTTGGGAGACGATTTATATTCAACCAACACCGTTTCGCCTTGAAACAATTGGCGCGGTGTTTTATCTGGCGTTGATATCCTCGATTGTCGCCTATCTTTGTTATAACCGGGCCGTGGAATTAGCTGGGCCGAATAAAGCCGGACAAGTTTCTTATATGCTGCCGATCGTTGGCTCCGGCCTCGCCATTTTATTGCTGGATGAGCGGTTTGAATTTTATCACGCCATCGGCTTCCCACTCATCTTGCTGGGTGTTTATTTCGGCTCGAAAGGCAAGTGAGGCGGCTACAACGTCTTTAGAACTTCTTCGATACTTTCGACATTCTCGCGCTCAATGAGATTGATGCCGGCGATGCCTGGGATGGTGAGCAACTCTTCGACTTGCTCTTGGCAGATTTTGATGCCTTCTTCACGCGCATCTTTTGCCCCCTTGAGGCGGTCAACAATATCGTCTGGAATTTCTGCGCCCCAAATATTTTCCTTTACCCAAAGGGCTGACTGAACTGAAATTTGCGGACTGTTGCTAACGATGACGAACAGGCTTTCCGACAATCCCTGATCAACCAAAACATCCAAATAACGGCGGACCAAATTCAAATCGTAGCAGGCTTGGGTTTGAATAAACTGCAATCCTGCGGCAACACGCTTGTGAATGCGGCTGGCCCAAACATCATCTCCGGCGAGTGAGGGCACATCGATGGTGCCGGTAAAAAATTGCGGTGGGTCTATTATTGATTTTGCATTAGCCTGTACACTGCCGGCGGCCATCTTCATGGTTCGGGCTGGTACAATTCCGTTGGTCGTCATCTCATGAGCCGTTCTGACCAATTCATGGCTTTTCAGATCGAACACCCCTTTAGCGTTGGGATGATCGCCAGCCTCTGGGTTGTCGCCTCTGACGGCGATGATGTTATGGATGCCCAAAGCCGCGGCGCCCAAAAGGTCGTTCATTAGACCGATACGATTTTGATCGCGGCAATTGAGCTGTAAGATAACGTCATAGTCATTGTTGATCAGAATGGCGGCTGCCGCGATATTGGACATTGAGACATTGGCACCGATTGCATCGGTAATATTCACCGCATCAATATAAGGCTTTAGTCTTTCAACCTGAGCCAATAGAGGCTCCTTGGAGCCTGCGACAGGGGGCGATATCTCCACCGTATAGGTCATCTCGCCATTGAGGAGTTTGCGGACAAGGGGGCTTTGAACGGGAGGTGAGTAAGGGGTCATCTCAATTATCTCCGGCGCCGGGAGACGACATAGGATTCGTCATTGAACCACAAACCATTAAATTCGTTGAGCACATCGCGCGTCGCATCCAAATAGGAGTGGTCAGACATAACATCCTCTAATCGTCCATCTTCAATTTGAGCAACATAGGTCGCTGCATTCCAGGCGGCAAGCAAAGTCGATGTGCCGATGCTTTCATTGCCGATTTCACTTGGTAGGGTATGCATGTCGTAGCGGAACAAAGCCCGTTTATCGGCATAAGCATTGTAGTTTAAATCGCGATGAGTTTTACCGAGCTCTTGTTTAAGCGTTTTTAATAACTCGTGGCGATTGGTGATAAAAGGATTTTCATCGGGCCAAACGCGCTTGATGATTTCCAAGCCCGGGTCATTGCCAAAAGAATGAATGCCGAGCAGGCGCCCACCCGGTGCCAGCGCGCGTGCCAGAGGGGCAATCACCTTTTGAACCTTAAAATCCACCGGCATGCGCGCGCGGTAGGGTTGCGATGCCATAACCAAATCATAATCGGCGCGGTTTTGGCCGGGTTTGGGAATTACCTGATCTAATAGGAATTTATGATCCTCCCGATAAAGCACCATCACGGAAGGCCTCACATAAAGCGGGTTACCGGTCTTCTCACTGGCCCGCACCTGCCAACCGTCGGCCAATGCAGGTTGCAGGTCTTTTATTTGTTCGTGAAACTCGTGCGCTGAGTCTCCGGCTAAGGGCACATCGACCCAGTTCAACGTCGCGGCAGCCTGCATCGATCTCGGTGTCAGCCAAGGGGCCTCGGTGTAATATAGATTGGTGACGACCAAGACGGTCGCCGGATGTTCATGAAAGCGGTCCGACATTTTCTCCAGGCTGAGGCGAACGTCTTCCAAGCTGATTTCTTTGCCGACAATATAAAAGGGCAGCGTTCGATAACGTCGATGCATCTCTCGCATCACGCCCGTCAGAACCGTGCCATCACCCATGCCGGCATCGAACAATCTAAGCGCCGGTGGTTGCGGGTGAATATGAGCAAGCTCCATCCCGGCGCGTTCTGCGACGACCCATTTCTCACTGCATGTATTGACGAACATAAGGTATTTCTGACGGTTGTCATAAAACCGAAACGCCGTCTTTTTTAATTCTTCCCGCTTTCTCTGTTTGGGGGAGATTTTTTTTACTTTTGGTGATGTGTCTTTTGGGCGCGGAGCTGCGGTCTCTTCCAGCGCATGATTTTGGCCAATATGGGCGCGCACTTTGGCGACTGTTGAAGTTGTCACCCCCTTACCGTCGCGCAATCGGCTGACGAACTTTCCGTCGTTTACGACGTGACGCCCAAAGGTGCTTTCAGCGACACCTGTCTCGCGGCAATACTGCTCGATTTCGGCTATTAATTTTGCGTGCTCTGTCATCACCTGCCTAAAGTTTCCTTTTCTTTTGAATAGATTTTAAGCCCAGGTGAGATTTTCAGTCAACAATTTTCCCAATATAAAAAAATTATCAAAAGTGGGAATAATCCCACTAGTGGTTTGAGGGTTAACGAAAACTGTTGAATTCATTAAAGATTGTGAGTGGGCTAAATCCCACATACCTAATTAGAGCAAAAATTGGGTAATATATAAGTCTTTGCCAACCAATTTACCTTTTGCTTTAAAAAATTACTCATAGTGGAATTGGTCGAGATAATATCAGGATTCTGGTGAGTCTTGGCGCTGAATCCAGTTAACATATCCAACAAAAGAAGGTAGCGTGCACATTCACATATAAGGGAGCCTTACACATGTCAGGATTTGCTGCTTTTCCAGGACGCGATGTGCGTGCCAAAGTTGACCACCCGGTAATTGATTGCGATGCGCATGTGGTTGAAAGCCCGTTCGCCGTGCTTGATTTTCTCAAACAAATTTTGGGCAATGACGCCGCTGATAAACTGGCCAAGACTCGTTGGGCGCTACGCCAATACAATCAACCAAGCAAATTCCTCTGGTGGGGCGTGCCATCGGGCCCCCATACAGCTGACCGGGCGTTGGCGATGCTACCGAATTATTTCTATAGCCAAATGGATGAGATGGGCATGGACTTTGCTCATTTCTACACGACAACGGGTATTCCGGGTCTCTATATCCAAGACGATGAAATGCGGCCGGCTTATTGCCGGGCTTTGAACATGCTCTATGCCGATATGTTCAAAGATGTGGGTGATCGCATGCGTCCCGTGGCCGTTATTCCGACTTTTACGCCGGAAGAAGCCATTACCGAATTGGAGTTCGCGGTCAACGAGCTTGGCCATAAAGCGATTATGGTTGGTACCGAAGTGATGCGCCCGGTCGAAGGTGCAGGCCCTGAAGCGCCGTTCAAAACTGGCTCGATCGCCATTGACCCGCACCGGGATTATGATCCGTTCTGGCAGAAATGTGTGGATTTGAAAGTGGCGCCGGTTGGTCATACCGCGGCGATTGGCAATGCTTATCGCAATTCGCCCTCCAATTATGTCTTTAACCATCTCGGCAGCTTTGGTGTTGGCGGTGAGTATTTTGCCCGGGCTTTGTTCCTGGGCGGTGTGACCAAGCGTTTTCCGGAGCTTAGTTTCGGCTTCCTCGAAGGCGGTGCCGCCTGGGCGCTCAATCTGCTCAATGATATCGTCGAGCATTTTGAAAAACGCAATGTCGAGAATCTGGAGCTTAATCTCGATCCCAACAAGGTGGATGCAGATTTGCTGGGCGAATTGTTTGATCAATACGGTAATGAGTATTTGACCGGAGATCGCATTCGTGAGGCACCAAATGGCGCGCTATCCAAATTGGACCGCCCTGATCTGTTTAACGAGTTTGAAGCCTGCGGTATGACTGAAATTCGCGACCTCGGAGAGCTTTTTGTCGAGCCGTTTTATTTCGGCTGCGAAGCGGATGACCGGATGACCGCCGTTGCCTTTAACCGCCGCCTGAACCCACTTGGCAAGCCGTTGAAGGCGGTGTTTGGCTCCGACATTGGTCATTGGGATGTGATGGATGCGAAGTCGATCCTGTCGGAAGCCTGGAGCCTGGTCGATGCGAAATTGATCACCCGAGACGATTTCCGTGATTTAACCTTCACCAATCCGGCGATGCTTCATTTATCGGTTAATCCCGATTATTTCGCAGGCACAGTGATCGAAGATGACGCCAAAAAACTATTGGCGGCGCAGGCATGAGCAAATCCCATCCGATCTGCCCGGTAGCCGAGCTTGAGCCGGGCAGCGTGAAGCATGTAAAAATCGGTGATCAGGATATCGGGGTGTATAATCTCGGCGGCGAGTTTTATGCCATTGATGATATCTGCACCCACATGCGCGCCAGATTATCCGATGGCTATATCAACGATGACATCATCGAATGCCCGGTCCATTTTGGCAAATTTAATATCAAGACCGGTGAGGCCGCCGGTGCGCCTTGCACGATTGGTGTGAATACGCATGAAGTCAGTGTCGAAGAAGGGGTTGTTTCTGTTCACCTTTGAAAGATCTGAAAATTGGAAGGCAAACCTCACCCAATAATAAACTCTCCAAAAGAATAGGGGTGGAGCCTGTTTTAAATGGAAGAGGGGAAGACCGTATAACAAACGTTCTTTTACATCCCTTACTGTCCCAAAATACCCATCAGTGCCTGATAATCTGCCATTTACCATCCATTTCTGTTCATTGACGTTCTCCCGCAGCCGTGAGATAGTGTGGGACTAAATGTGGGACCATAGCATTATGGAGGCGTTGTGAGCAAGTTAACGGCATTGGGTGTAAAGAAGGCCTCTACCGGGCGTCATGGCGATGGCGGAGGACTTTATCTTGTTGTTTCTGACACCGGGTCTCGAAAATGGGTTCTCCGCATTCAAATCAACGGAAAACGCCGTGATTTTGGTCTAGGGTCGGCCTCTAGCGTCAGCCTGACCGAAGCTCGTGACACAGCTGAAGATATGCGCCGTTCAGTTCGTCGAGGCGAGGATCCCAGAGTTAATCGCCGCCGAGCCAGCCATTCCATACCTACTTTTAAAGAAGCGGCGGAGATGGTCCACAAAGAGCATTCACCTTCTTGGAAGAATGCCAAACACGCCAAGCAGTGGTTATCATCGCTGGAGGCCTACGCCTTCCCGCACCTTGGTAATCTACCCATCAATCAAATCGACGGTCCTATGGTCCGCGACGTACTAGCCGAGATATGGCTGACTATTCCAGAGACTGCAAGACGAGTTCGCCAACGTATCGGTACGGTGTTGGATTTTGCTCACGCCAAAGGTTGGCGAGAAGCTGAGGCTCCCTTGCGGTCCATTGCTCGTGGCTTGCCTAAGCAGCCGAAAATCCGGCAGCACTTCGCAGCTATGCCGTGGCAGGATGTTCCTAATTTTATTACCAACTTGGGTAATATTTTACAGGCAAGTGAGACTGTGAAACTTGCCATCGAATTTTTGATTTTAACGGCGGCTCGTTCTGGTGAAGTTCGGGGCGCTCATTGGTCGGAGTTCGATCTGGAAGAAAAGTCATGGTCGATCCCGGCGAACCGAATGAAGGCGGGCCGAGCGCATCGGATACCCCTTTCGGATAGAGCAATTAGGATTTTGGAACAGATGAGCGATTTCCGTCGGGCCTCTGAGCCAGACGCATTTGTTTTTGGAGGACAGAAGCCAGGACGACCATTCTCAGATATGACCCTGACAATGCCAATCCGACGCGCTGAACTTCCCATCACCGTTCACGGTTTTCGATCGTCCTTTCGAGACTGGTGTGCCGAAGCAACCAACACCCCACGAGAGATTGCCGAAGCTTGCCTGGCCCACGTCGTCAAAGATCAGGCCGAAGCAGCCTATGCCAGAACCGACCATTTTGATAAGCGGCGTGGCGTCATGGATATGTGGGGCGCTTTCTGCAGTGGCAGAGACAAAAGCGGTAAGGTTGTGCAGATCAAGGGGGCAGGTTGATGACGCACCCAACCATATTTGACGATGGAAAAAACAATTGGGCTAAGGTCAATTGGGATGACCCGGATATAGGTGAGTACACCAATCTGTGCCCGGATAAACGCCGTGCTGATTTTGAATATGGGTCAATATGTATTGTTGAGGCTGCTAAGATGGGGCCAACCGAAGAGATGTTCTCTACAAGCAGAAGGCCTCCAAGCAAAATTAAACGTGACTTGGAACAGCTCATTGATGCTTTTGACCGGCTCTCTCCTGATACAATCTTCTTTCTTAAGGTCAATGCGGGATTAACAGATCCTACGAAAGTGATGAAGGATTATTTGCTCGGCGCACTTAGCCGGGTTAGGAAGGGAAAATTTTCTCCTGACAGGTCACGCAAAATTATTGGGGAGCAAGCGTGGGCAATTTGGGTAGCTCATGATGGTTCGTTAAGAGGTAAAGAAAAAGGCGGCGGAAGTGACTTTGAAACTTACGTTGAACGCTTGCTAATGAATGTTGGATTTGTGTCGGAAGACAAAAAGAAGAATAGAGTGAGTGTGGACAATTTGGTGCGCAGCATTAAACGCGCCTCCAAAAAACAAGCTCCCCAAGGTTGGCAACTTTGGTAGCCAGCTTCTCTAGGTAAAATTTTAATCTACTGCCAATATCCGGCAGAGCATTGCCAGAATTATGTCCCCTAATCTTGTAGCTTCTATTCGACACCGTGCGGTTAAAGCCGCCAATGATCGAATGGAGAGTAATATGTCAATCGAACAAGCACCTTATATGAAACGCCCCTTGAATTGGCGAGTGAAGGAGTTTTGTTATGCTCACGGCATGGGTCGTACAAAATTCTACGGTCTAGTGGCCACCGGAAAAATCAAGCTGATCAAGTGCGGCAAGACTTCTCTGATCACTGATGCGGAGGCACTACGCTTCCAGGCGGCCCTTGAAGCGGGGGATATCTAATGTCCCCTGCAACCTCACTCGACAATTTTCAATAAAAGAGCCGCCTCCCCAAGAGAAGGTGGCTCTTCATGGTGCTTCTTCGTCGCTACTTGAACACAGCAATTATAGCAGCACCACGCTTTGACTACCACCATTCTGAGCACAGAGACGCGGTTCTCCACCTTTGGAGAACAAACATGACTGAACAAAATTCAAATCCGAACAACCTGCTGCGTGTCAGTGGCGTTGAGTACGATGCGCCTGTTGGCAAACTCTTCAAGCTCGGTAAAGACGGCAAGCTAATCAAGGATAGAGGCAATCGGTCGGAGCGAGGGAGAGCAATCTGTCGCGACCTTACCTTCGAGGACTATGCCTCTTGGAGGCAGACGTTGGGGGGTGACACGATCCTCGTAGTGGGCAACTTCGAGAGCACCGTGTTGCACGGTCGCGCTGTCGCCTATAAAGACTGCGCCGACGGTATCACATCCATATCCCTGTCGAATAAATTCCTTGCGCATCGTCCCGGCCCCGCCATCCTTCGCATCGACATCGATACCAAGCGCAAGGGTGAAGTCGCGGGGCTATGCCCTGAGAGGCCGCAAAAATTCCTGACGCCTGAGCAAGCTGAAAAGGCGTTCCTTAAGGTGATTCCCGAAGCCAAGGGCTGCGCTTTACTTGTCACCGATAGCTCCTCTTCAAGGATCAAACACGGCAATAAGATGATCAAGGGAGCGGGCGGATATCGCATCGAAATTCCCGTCACGGACGGAACCCGCATCCCCGACATCATCGACCATATTCATGAGGCGTGTTGGGCTAAGGGCTACGGTTGGGCTTTCGTTGATGGTGGAGGTGGCATCCTGTATCGGAGCCTTGCCGACGAGGCTCTTAAGAAGCCAGCACAGCCGGACTACGCCGCCCCTGAATGTGTCGATGACCTTTGCCAGGATCGCCGTTGGTTGGTGCGCGAAGGCAAGCACCTTGACCCAGCAATCATCAAGCCGCTGTCCGCTGATGAGAAGGCGGCGGCATCCGCAGCTAAGGCTGAGGCCAACTTCGCGCTAGAAAAAATTGCTGCTACCGTCCGCTCCGCCTTGCGCAAGAGGGAGAAAGAGAAGGCCAAAGAACGGGGCGTGACCATCACCGATAAGGCGATAGATGACTTGCTGGACAGGCGCGTTCTACGCTCCGACATGGAGGTGGTGTTTGACGATGGCGAGGTTTTAACGGTCTTCGATCTGCTCATTAAGGGTGAGGCGTATGACGGAAGGGTATGCTTCGATCCTATTGAACCGGGCTATGACGGTGGACGTACCGTAGGCAAATTTTACTGGAACAAAGGTAGGCGTCCGGGAGTAAATTCGTTTGCACATGGACAGCGGTGGTTCTCAATAACACCAGACTTCAAATGTGTTATGGAAATGCTAGCAACTGCGACACTCGATTTTGAGGAGGAGGTTAGCCGAGTGTGGTCATTCTCGGATATGAGCGAGATCGACGCAGCCAAGGCGGAGAAGGAAGCCGCCGAAAGGCTAGGGATAGGGAACCAGCGCAAGCCCATTCGCGAAGCGGTTAAAGCGTGGAAGGATACCCCCGATGAAATCGCGTCTGAGGAGGAACTGTCTCCTCAGCAGCAGGCATTCGCAGACCAGCACTTCGTGCTGACCCAAGGTGACAAGGTCAGGGTTTGTAAATTTCGGCACGACCGCAAGTTGGTCAGGTTGTCCGAGCGGGACTTCGTACTCCAGGAGAAAAATAATTTCATCCGGTTTGGCGACAGGCAGTTGTGTATTGCAGTTTGGTGGCTGTCATGGCGTGGGCGTAAGACCTTCGTTAACGGAACGGGCCTTTACCCTGACGGGATCGTGCCTGCTGGCACGCTCAATCTCTGGCGAGGGTGGTGCTTGGAGCCTGTCGAAGGAGAATGGCGTACCATCAGAACGCACCTGCTGGAAGTAGTCTGTTCAGGTGACAAGGAATATTATGACTACCTTATTCATTGGCTGGCTAGGACGGTTCAGCATCCGGAACGGCAGGGCGAAGTTTGTGTTGTCATGAAGGGTCGCCAAGGATGCGGGAAGTCTGTTTTGTCTAAGCTGATGAGGCGCGTTTTCGGCGACCACGCCCGACAGGTTAGCCAAAGAGAACACTTGATTGGAAAGTTTAATAGCCACTTGGAAGACTGCTGTTTTCTGTTCGCCGATGAGGCAATCTTCTCTGGCGATCCGACCATCAAGGGGCCACTCAAATCCCTCATCACTGAAAGCCGGGTAACAATCGAACCGAAAGGCGTCAATGCCTTCGAGGTGCCCAACAGGCTATCGATTATGATGGCGACGAACGAGGAATGGGCCGTACCTGTTGAGACGGGAGACCGACGTTATTTTGTGCTGGATGTTAGCAGCAACCGTATTGGCGATAATGAATACTTCACGAGCCTTCATCGAGCCATTGAGAGCGATGAGGCCGGTCACTTCCTCCACCATCTGCTGAACATGGATTTGTCAGATTTTGACTTGCGCGGATTTCCAAAGACCGAGGCCCATTCAGACATTATGGTTCGAGGCTTGAAGGGGGTCCAAGCGTTCCTGTTCGATCTTCTCTATGGCGGCCATGCTGAGGGCCTTGCCGACAACGAGAAATTTCTGGGAAAAAAGTTGTACAACAAGCCTGGCCAAGTGACGGATGAAATTCGCAAAAAATTGTGGATGAACAAGACGCGGGAAATTGCCAAGAACGACCTGCATCGTTCATTCGTATCGTTTTGTGAGCACCGAAAGGACACCTATACAAACACTCACCCACAAGTCTTCTGGTCTGAACTTCGTAAATACCTACTGAAAGAAAAGAAAGGAGCTTTCATGGAACATAGGATTGGGAAAGCATCGAACCGCTCCCGCGTGCTGCGATTTCACTCGCTAGGCGAGGTGAGGGCCATTTTTGAGCAAAATACAGGTCTTGGACCAAAAATATGGGATTAAAGATCCTAGCGTCCGGGCATGTGTCCAGCTTTGCTCGTCGCTATCTCCTTGATAAATAACGGTTATTCACGGATGTCCGCCTTGTCCAACCATTTTGAGACATTCCGCGCACAAAAGAAGAGACTATATCTTTCTAAGATATGGTCTCCATTCTCTATACCAAATATTAATTAAGGTTGGACAGGTTGGACGTAAACCAAAAAGCCAAGGAAATTAGAGGAGTGCAGAGGTATTCTGGGTTGGACATGAGGTTGGACCTGGGTCGGACGCCCCGGACATACTGAACGGTACTCAAGTTGTTTCACCTGCTTAAAGCCCTCTTTGCAGCACACACATGCTCGTCATATCGGCCATCTTTCATCTCGTAAGTTAGCTAGATTTGAGGTAATATAATACCGTAATAAAAGGACATGCCTGGGGCTAAATAACAGACGTGCCCCACCCAACCGCAGGAGCAGTAAATGGCTGCACTTAAAATTCTTCGCCACGAGCGGTATTGCCAAGGCGTTGTCGAGGGTAAGACTTCTGATCGAGCATACATAGATGCTGGTTTCAAACCTGGTAGAAACAATGCTGCACGGCTGAGAGCAAAAGAGAACATTCAAACTAGAATTGAAGAGCTGCAGAGCCACGCACTCAAACGTCACGACGTTACAGTAGATCGCATCATTGAGGAATTTGCAAAAATTGGTTTTTTCGATATTCGCAAGATTTTTGACGAGAGCGGCAACCTGAAATTACCGAGTGAATTGCCTGACGATCTAGCAGGTGCCATCAGTGGTCTTGAGATTGTCACCGCTCAGAAAGGCCAGGGTAAAGTCGAATATGTTGCAAAGATAAAACTGGCGGATAAGCGGACTGCGTTGGACAGCATAGGAAAACATCTCCACATGTTCAAAGAGGATGTCACCGTCAAAGCTGAAGTCGTCCAGAAAACAGTGTCAGACCTGGAACTGGCACGTAGGCTTGCATTCCTCATGGAGAAGCGTGCAAATCAATTGTGAAGGGGGGATCTAATGAAGATAGTCGACGAATATGCTCTGATCGCCTGCGCGTTGCACTACGGGTTGCTTGACAACATTTTAACGAACGCTTCCAGCACTTCATTAGGTGGTTTGTCTGGTTCAAAATCATACCCCACGGCTTTATAGTATTTTGATGCCTCTTCAAAAACCGGGGCCAATTCAGCTGAAGGAGATAC
>Ga0233429_1001064_pt1 | contig 36505 bp, 37 predicted proteins | sample SI_118_April2016_3_FD_179879 | JGI IMG/M metagenome (GOLD analysis project Ga0233429, IMG submission 179879) | Seawater microbial communities from Saanich Inlet, British Columbia, Canada - SI_118_April2016_135_MG | ecosystem: Environmental > Aquatic > Marine > Inlet | place: Canada: British...
CGATGAGGCGCTGGAGATGGTCGGCCTGCTGGATTACGCCAACCGCCGCCCCTCGCAATTGTCGGGTGGCCAGCAACAGCGCGTCGCACTGGCCCGCACCATTGTCGTGCGCCCCCGGGTGCTGCTGCTGGACGAACCGCTGTCCAATCTGGACGCAAATCTGCGGGTCCAGATGCGCAATGAAATTCGCACCCTGCAACGCAAGCTGGGGCTGACGACGATCTTTGTGACCCACGATCAGGAAGAAGCCAACACCATGTCGGACCGGATGGCGGTGCTGGACGCAGGCATCCTGCAACAGGTCGGCGCGCCGATGGACCTGTACGACAACCCCGACAACCTGTTCGTCGCCGGTTTCCTGGGCACCGCCAATGTTATTTCCGGCACCGTTGACGGCTCCACGTTCAAGGCCGACGGCGGTATCTCTGTTGATGTCAGCAACCCGCCAACAGATGGCCGGGCATTGGTGTTCAGACCGCAAAATGTGGTTTTGACCCCTGCGGCAGAGCCGACCATGGAAAACTGTATGCGCCTTGACGGCAACGTCGTGCATGTGGAGTTCCTGGGCGGCACCATTCGTTATGTTGTCGCCGTCGGCCCGCATCAGGTGCTAGTCGACGAGGCGCACCAGTCCGGCGTTGCGCCGGTCGGTGAAGGCGAGGCCGTGGCCTTGCACTTGAACCTTTCGCAGACGGTTGTGTTGTCGACGTAAGAGACAGTCTTAGAATGATGCAAATTGGCGGGTGACGCCGTCGGGGAATTCGATCTCGCGGACGTTGAAGCCGTGCTTTGGGAAATCACGCACCTCGAATACCCTGCCGATGTTTCTGAGCAGTTTCAGGGCAAGCATTTCGCCATGGCTGGACAGGGGCTTGCGGGCCAATGCATAGGTCGCGGCATTGTCTGTGTTCAGGCAGATGAACTCCCAATCGTTTTCGAGCACGAATTCATTGACCGCCTCGACGACGCCGAAATTCAACTCAACGCCATAGCGCTCACTGTTATTGTAATCATGGCCGAGAATCATGCCGCCCGGTGCCACCTTGGGGGCAAACAAGGCAAGATCGCTAGCGACGGCGTCGTGAGTGTGGTCGCCATCAATATAGACCCAATCGAAATAGCCATCCTCAAAATCGTCGACGGCATCGGTTGATTTTTTCCTGTGCAGCGTCACCTGGCCGTCATTGATAGCATCCGCAAATGTCGCAGATACGTGTTCAAAATTATCCAAATGCTGTTCATCGGAGACATTACTGCCGTCCGGGGCATATTCCGGCTGATGTTGATGAACCCACGGGTCAATCAGGTGCAGTTCATCAGGCACCACAAGCTCCAGGATATTTTCCGCGAAAGCGCCACGAAAGGTTCCAACTTCAGCCACCCGGCCGTTCTTTTCCAGTAGCTTCAGCAAATCTTCGCGGGTGACATCGACGTAAAGCATGGAATTTCAACGGCCTGCCTATGGGGCTTTGACGCTATAAGGATAGGCTATAAACCGTCAAGCCACGATATAGCCGTGGCCTTGCATTTGAATCTTTCGCAAACGATTATTTTGTCCCGATAACGTGCAAGTCATTGAATCGAAAAGGTGAAAAAAAAGGCTTTCGTTTTTTCACTTTCTTTTTAAAATCATGGACCAATTTTCAAACCTGAATGAGCAAACAATGGAAGATTTCTTTTTCGGCGTCATGATCCAGCAAGAGGGAAAATGGACGCCCCACAGCAAGTTTGATGGCCAATCCTTCGGCAGCGCCCTGATGAAGGCCGAAAGCCTGGATGAAGGAAATGATTACGAGGCCGTCAAGGTTTTGCGGATCCCGAATCCCGGTAACGATGGCGAGCAAAAAGAAATGTGGATCAGCCCGCATCTGAAAGCCAGAGCGGCGGCAAAAGCGGCAGCCCAGATGAATGCCGGTGCCAAACAAAGCAAGCAGCAGCTTGATAACGACCACGCCCAGCGCAAGGCAACAGCCAACAAAGCCTGATCAAGGCCTGAATATCGCCCCACCACGGCTTGTAAAGACGGCCAGAATCCCGTAAACGAACAGGGTCCCCGATGGGTGGGAAACCGTCCCGCCCGATCAGCCGTTCAAGGACCGATCTTGGCCAAGAAATCGACCCAGTTTAGCTGTCAGCAATGTGGCGCATCCCACCGCAAATGGAGCGGTCAGTGCGACTCTTGTGGTGCCTGGAACACGCTTGTCGAAGAAGCCGTCCAGGCGGCTATCCCAAAGGGCCTGCAACCCGGCAAAGGCCACAAGGTCGGCTTCGTCGGGCTCGAAGGCGAAAGCGCACGCCCCCCGCGCCGGATTACCGGTATCGGCGAGTTTGACCGGGTTTGCGGCGGCGGGCTGGTCCCCGGCTCGGCCCTGTTGGTCGGTGGCGACCCGGGCATTGGTAAATCCACTGTGTTGCTGCAGGCGGCAGCGGCCCTGGCTACCGGTGGCACCCCTGTGGCCTATATATCGGGCGAAGAAGCCATCGATCAATTGCGCATGCGCGCCGAACGGCTGGGACTGGCAAAATCGCCGGTGCAGCTGGCGGCCGCGACCTCGGTACGCGACATCGTCACCACACTGGACGACCCGACCATCGACGCCGGTGTCGTCATCATCGATTCAATCCAGACCATGTTTGTTGATTCCCTTGATTCCGCACCGGGCACGGTGACGCAAGTCAGGGCATCGGCACAGGAACTGATCCGGCTGGCGAAGCGCCGGGGATTCAGCGTCATTCTGGTCGGCCACGTCACCAAGGACGGCCAGATCGCCGGTCCGCGCGTTTTGGAGCACATGGTCGACAGTGTGCTGTATTTCGAGGGCGAGCGCAGCCACCAGTTCCGCATTCTACGCGCAGTCAAAAACCGCTTCGGGCCGACCGATGAAATCGGCGTCTTCGAAATGACCGACAAGGGCCTGATGGAGGTGACCAATCCATCGGCCCTGTTCCTGACCGAGCACGAAGGCGAAGTCAACGGCGCCGCCGTCTTCGCCGGGATGGAAGGAACCCGGCCAATGCTGGTCGAATTGCAGACATTGATCGCCCCCAGCCCGCTTGGAACACCCCGGCGCGCCGTTGTTGGTTGGGATTCCGGGCGTCTGTCGATGGTGCTGGCGGTGCTGGAAGCACGATGCGGGCTTGCCATGGGCGCCAACGACGTATACCTAAACGTCGCCGGTGGCTTGCGGGTAACCGAACCGGCCGCCGATCTGGCCGTTGCAGCGGCGCTGGCGTCTTCTTTGAGCGGCATTGCGGTGCCACCAGAGACGGTGGTTTTCGGCGAAATCGGGCTGTCTGGCGAAGTACGGTCCGTCGCCCATACCGACGCCCGGCTGAAGGAAGCGGAAAAACTGGGATTCACGAAAGTGGTTATGCCGAAAAGACGCGGAAAGAAAACAAAGACTGGAAACCTGGAAATCCGCGAGATCGGACATCTGGTCGATCTACTGTCGCTGTTTCACGCGCCCGGCAAATCCAACAACAAACAAGCGCACGGATAAGCGAAACACATGGATAACCTCCCCATTATCGATATTGCCATTGCCGTCATCTTGCTGATTTCGGCATTTCTGGCTTACGCCCGTGGGTTCGTCCACGAAGTGCTGTCAATCGGGGGATGGGTCGGTGCCATCCTGATCGCCATTTATGGCTACCCGCACGTTCAGCCCCACATTCGCGATTATGTTCCATCCGACCAGATCGCCCTGATCGCTGCCGCCGCCATTGTCTTCGTGATCTCGCTGATCGTGCTGTCGCTGCTGACCAGCGCCATTTCCAGCCGCGTCCAGAACAGCGCCTTGAACGCGCTCGACCGGTCACTCGGGTTCCTGTTTGGACTGGTCCGGGGTGCGGTGCTGGTATGCCTGATTTATATGGCCGTCGAATGGTTGATCCCGAAAGAAGACCAGCCACCGTGGATGTCTAGCGCCCGCGCCATGCCGCTGGTTGAAACCGGTGCCGACTGGCTGAAGATGCTGATTCCCGAAGACACCAGCAACGCCGGTGCCAAGGCCTTGAAAAATGCCGAGGAAAAAGCCCGTCTGATCGAAGAAAGCCGGCAAATTCTGGAAGGCTTGATTGCACCGAAACCAAAAAGTGGGGACACCGGTGCCCAGGAAGGCTACGGCGACAAGATCCGCACCGAAATGGAACGCCTGATCGAAAGCAGTTCTGGAAAATGACCGTGATTGACCGCACCCCGCATGCTGCCGATGCAGACGACCACATGCACGACGAGTGCGGCGTTTTCGGCATCTATCGGCACACTGACGCCGCCGCCCACGCGGCCCTTGGCCTGCATGCCCTGCAACATCGCGGACAGGAAGCCGCCGGGATTGTTTCGTACGATGGCAGTCAGTTTCACTCACACCGGGCGCTCGGCCACGTTGGCGACAACTTCAATTCCGAAGATGTCATCCGCACCCTGCCCGGCGAAATGGCCGTCGGCCATGTGCGCTATTCAACCACCGGCGACACGGTCCTGCGTAACGTCCAGCCGCTGTTTGCCGACTTCAAGTTCGGCGGTCTGGCCATCGCCCATAACGGCAACCTGACCAACGCCTACGCTATTCGCACCTCGCTGGTCGAACGCGGCTGCATTTTCCAATCAACCAGCGACACGGAAGCCTTCATTCACCTGATCGCCATCAGCAAGGGAACCAACGTTGTTGAGCGCGTTATCGACGCCCTGAGACAGGTCGAAGGCGCCTATTCGCTGGTCGCCATGACCCGGGAAAAGTTGATCGGTGTGCGCGACCCGATGGGCGTTCGCCCGTTGGTGCTGGGCCGCATTGACGATTCCTACGTTCTGGCGTCGGAAACCTGTGCGCTGGATATCAACGGTGCAGAATTCGTGCGCGACGTCGCGCCGGGCGAACTGATCGTCATCGACAAGAACGGCGTCAACAGCTTCACCCCGTTCGTGCCGCAGCCGACCAAGTTCTGTATTTTCGAATATATCTATTTCGCCCGTCCCGACAGCAACGTCGACGGTCTGAACGTCTATCAGGTGCGCAAGGAAATCGGCGCCGAGCTGGCGCGCGAAAGCGGCATCGAGGCCGATGTGGTGGTGCCGGTCCCCGATTCAGGCGTGCCCGCCGCCATCGGCTATGCCGAGGAGTCCGGCATCCCGTTTGAACTGGGCATCATTCGTAACCATTATGTCGGTCGCACCTTCATCGAACCGACCCAGCAAATTCGCAACCTGGGCGTAAAATTGAAGCACAACGCCAACGGCCAGTACCTGAAGGACAAGCGGGTTGTCTTGATTGACGATTCCATCGTGCGCGGCACCACATCCATGAAGATCGTCGACATGGTACGCGCCGCCGGTGCCAAAGAAGTCCACATGCGGATTTCCAGCCCGCCGATCACCCATTCCTGCTTTTATGGCATCGATACACCGGAAAGTTCCGAGTTGTTGGCATCGCGCATGAGCGTCGAGGAAATGGGCAAGGCCATCGGTGCCGACACACTGTCCTTCATTTCCTTCGATGGATTGTACCGGGCAGTCGGCCACGAAGGCCGCAACCCTGATATGCCGCAATACTGCGACGCGTGCTTCAGCGGCGAATACCCAATCCGCCTGACCGACCGCGAGGCCGGACCCGCACCGACCCAGTTATCCTTGCTGAAAACGCGCGGGTAACGACCATGACGACAAAAAGATTACAGGGCCGTATCGCACTGGTGACCGGCGCTTCGCGCGGCATCGGTCGTGCCGTTGCCAAACGCTTCGCCGATGAAGGCGCGCATCTGGTGCTGGTGTCGCGTACCACGGCGGCTTTGGAAGAACTGGACGATGAAATCCTGCAAGCAACTGGCGAGTCCGCCACGCTGGTGCCCGCCGACTTAAGCGACTTCGAGGTCATTGATCATATCGGCGCATCCCTGTTCGAGCGTTTCGGACGCCTTGATATTCTGGTCGGCAACGCCGGATTGCTGACCACTTTGACGCCAATGGCGCAAGTCAAACCAAATGACTGGGACCGCGTCATCGCGCTGAACCTGACCGCCAATTACCGGCTGTTGCGATCCATGGACCCGTTGTTAAGACAATCGGACGCTGGACGCGCCATTTTTGTCAGCTCCACCGTGACCCAGGGCACATGGCCTTATTGGGGAGCCTATGTAGTATCCAAGGCTGGGCTGGAAACGATGGTCACGACCTATGCGTCTGAAAACATGAAAACCAGCGTCAACGCCAACATTCTCAATCCGGGGCCGACCCGCACCGGCATGCGGCCCGTTGCCTACCCCGGTGAAGACCCCGAAACCGTCAAGCCACCGGAAGAAGTTACCGGGGCTTTTGTCGACTTGGCCGAAGCCTCGTGCCAACTGAATGGCGAAATCATTCAGGTCGAATCACAAACCACTAAATGATAAGAAACAGAAATGTCTGACAACAAGAATACACCTAGCCAAACCAAGGCCGCTAAATTCAGGTCCATGCTCGGCAACGACGAATTGTCGTTCTGTATGGAAGCCCATGACGGGTTGTCGGCAAAGATCGTCGAACAAACCGGCTTCGAAGCGATTTGGGGGTCCGGACTGTCCATTGCCACGGCACTGGGTGTGCGCGACCGCAACGAAGCATCCTGGACACAGGTCATCGACGTTCTTGAATTCATGTCCGACGCCACATCAATCCCGATCATGCTCGACGGCGATACCGGTTATGGCGACTTCAACAATTTCCGCCGACTGGTCCGCAAGCTGTGCCAGCGCAACATTGCCGCCGTCTGCATCGAAGACAAGCAATTCCCGAAGACCAATTCCTTCGTCGATGGCGATCAGGAACTGGCCGACGTCGACGAATTTTGCGGCAAGATCAAAGCTGGTAAAGACAGCCAGCTGGACGACGACTTTTCCGTCGTCGCCCGCGTCGAGGCGCTGATTGCAGGCAAAGGCATGGACGAGGCGCTGCGCCGGGCCGAGGCCTATCGTGTCGCCGGAGCCGACGGCATTTTAATTCATTCCAAGCGATCGACCGCCGACGAGGTCCTGACCTTCGCCAAGGAATGGGATAACCGCTCGCCGCTGGTCATCGTGCCGACAAAATATTACGACACCCCGACGGACGCCTTCCGGGCGGCCAACATCTCGCTGGTTATCTGGGCCAACCACAACCTGCGTTCATCGCTGGCGGCGATGCGCGATGTGTCTGAAAAAATCTACGAGAGCCAGAGCCTGCGCGACATTGAAGGAAATGTGGCGAGCATCAGCGATGTCTTCACCATCGCTGGCAACACCGAACTGGCAGAGGCCGAGAAACGCTATCTGCCGGATCGTGGCGGCGAAACCAAAGCCATCCTGCTGGCCGCATCCCGGGGCCATCAACTGGCCGACCTGACGGCTGAAAAGCCGAAATGCATGCTTGATGTGCGCGGCAAGCCGCTGTTGCGCCGCCTTACCCACTCGTTGAACGACAGCGGCATCACCGACATTACGGTGGTTGGCGGCTACAAGCATGAAGCCGTCGATTTGGCCAACATCAACAAGGTCGTCAACGATGATTACGAGACAACCGGCGAAGTCGCCTCGCTGGCTTGTGCCCAAGACCGCATTGACGGCAACGTGGTGGTTTCTTACGGCGATATCCTGTTCCGCAACCACATTCTGGATCGCCTTATGCGATCAGACGCCGACATCACCGTCGCCATCGATGCCACCGTACGCAAATCCGACGGTGACTTCGCCAAGTGCAGCAAGCCTTTTGCCGAAGACATCATCGATGATGCACCTGTGCTGCTGGAGCAGATGACATCTGACGCAGACGGTGCGCAGGGCGAATGGATTGGACTGGTCAAGATGAGCGGCGAAGGCGCACGGCTGGTAAAAGCGGAAATCGAGACCATGGAAAAGGACGGCTCGCTGGCAACCGCCAACATGCCGGATCTGTTTAACCGCCTGATCGCAAGCGGCGTCACCCCGCATGTGGCCTATTTCTCCGGTCACTGGCTCGACGTCAACGACGCCTTCGATCTGGCCGACGCCCGCAACTTCTTATGATCACCGCTGAACAGTTCCTGGATGAAGCCAAGCGCCGCGGCGTTGATTTCTTCACCGGCGTGCCGTGTTCATTCCTGACGCCGCTGATCAACCGGGTTATCAGCGATGACGAGGCGGCCTATGTCGGTGCCGCCAGCGAGGGCGAGGCCGTCGCCATCGCCGCCGGAGCATGGCTGACTGGCAAGACAACCATGGTCATGTGTCAGAATTCCGGGCTTGGCAATACAGTCAATCCACTGACGTCGCTGAACTGGCCGTTCAGAATTCCAACCCTGATGATCGTCACATGGCGCGGCCAGCCGGGCCTGAAGGACGAGCCCCAGCACGAACTGATGGGCCAGATCACCGGACAACTGTTGGACGACATGCAGATACCGCATGCACCCTTCCCGACCGATGTAGCCGACATCGGCGGCAGTCTCGACACCGCTTTAAAATACATGTCAGAAACCGGTCTGTCCTATGCGTTGATTATGGAAAAGGGTTCGGTTGCCGACGAGGAACTGAACGAAACCCCGCGCCCCTTGCCAACCCCGGCGGCACCGCGTCACATCAGAAAAAATGGCGAGCGCCCCGAACGCATGCAGGCGCTTGAGGCCTTGTTGAAGACGATCCCGGACGAAGCCCCCGTCATCGCCACCACCGGCAAGGCCGGACGCGAATTATTCACCCTGGCTGATCGCGAACAGCACCTGTATCAGGTCGGCTCCATGGGTGGGGCCAGCGCCATGGGACTGGGCGTAGCGCTGAACACGACACGGCCGGTGATCGTCGTCGATGGCGATGGTGCTGCGCTGATGAAGATGGGCAATCTGGCGACCGTTGGCGCGCAAGGCCCGGAAAACCTGGTTCACGTTTTGCTCGACAACGGCGTTCATGATTCCACCGGTGGCCAAAGCACCGTATCGGCCAGCGTCGATTTCGCCGCAGTGGCCAGCGCCTGTGGTTATGTCAGCGCCACATCCACCGACACCATTGCAGCCTTTACCGAAACGCTGGAAAGCGCCTTGAAGTCGCCGGGGCCGCACATGATCCATGTCGCCATCCGCCCCGGCAGTATCGACGACCTAGCGCGGCCGACCGTCAAGCCCGACGATGTCGCCCGCCGCTTGCGCCGTTTTCTGGGTGGGGAGTGAACGATGAGCACTGATCCATGGTTATTGACTCCGGGTCCGTTGAGTACGGCGGGGGAAACCAAAGAAGCCATGCTGCACGATGTCGGCTCGCGCGATGCCGAATTCATCGCCACCAACGCCCGCATTCGCGCCCGTCTGCTCGACATCGCCGAAGCCGCGGCGACGCACGTTTGCGTTCCGGTACAGGGCAGCGGCACGTTCGCTGTCGAAGCCGCCATCGGCACCCTGATCCCGCGGGACGGTAAAACCCTGATCCTGATTAACGGTGCCTATGGTCAGCGCATGGCCAGGATCATGGATGTTCTAGGCCGTGCCTACGTGACGCTGGAGACCGACGAGGACACACCAGCCGACCCCAACGACGTTGATGCGATCCTGGCCGCGGATGCCGACATCGGCCATGTGCTGGTTGTCCATTGCGAGACCACGTCGGGCATTCTCAATCCCGTTCAGGCCATTGCCGAGGTCGTCGCCGGACATGGTCGCTCGCTGCTGATTGATGCCATGAGCAGCTTCGGTGCCATCGAGCTGAGCGCCCATGACATTCGTTTCGATGCGGTGATGGCGTCGTCCAACAAATGCCTCGAAGGCGTTCCCGGTATGGGCTTTGTGATTGTCCGGCAGTCGGTTCTTAAAGCCAGCGAAGGCAACGCCCATTCACTGAGCCTCGACCTGTTTGATCAATGGCAGGCGATGGAAAACAATGGTCAATGGCGGTTCACCCCGCCGACCCACGTTATTGCTGCTTTCGATGCGGCGCTTGATTTGTTTGACACTGAGGGCGGACAACCCGGACGGCTGGCGCGTTACAGCAACAACTGTCGTGTCCTCGTTGACGGTATGCGCGAGATCGGATTCAAAACCCTGCTGGACGATGACCTGCAGGCACCGATCATCATCACCTTTCATATGCCCGATGATGAAAACTTCGATTTCCAAAGCTTCTACGACGGTCTTAAGGACAAGGGCTTTGTTATCTATCCGGGCAAGTTGACCGTGGCTGACAGTTTCCGCATGGGCTGCATCGGTGCTTTGACTGAGATAGAAATGCGCGGCGCGCTGGATGCTGTTCGCGAAACCCTGTCGGATATGGGGGTCAGCCTGTGATCGACCCCGTCGTACTGGAATTTGGTCTGCTGGTCTTCACCACGCTTTTCGCCACCATCAGCCCGATCGACGTTGCCGCCCTGTTCGCAGCCCTGACAAAGGATTCAGACGCGCACCACCGTCGCGCCATGGCCATCAAGGGAACGTTGATTGCCGGGGGCATCATGCTGGCCTTTGCCCTGCTGGGTGACGAAATCCTCGGACGGCTGGGCATCACCCTGCCGGCGATGAAGACGGCGGGTGGCATTCTGTTGTTGCTGATCGCCATCGACATGGTTTTCGCAAGGCCGTCAGGCGGATCGTCGACGACCGATGATGAAACCCGCGAAGCTGGCAGCAAAGACGACATTTCCGTCTTTCCATTGGCGACGCCGTTAATCGCCGGGCCCGGCACCATGGGTGCGGTGGTTCTGTTATCTGCCAAGGCCGGGGGTGACATTCACTTGGACATTGCGATTATTGTCGCCATCATCGTGGTTCTGGTCGTCACACTGGTGATGTTGATGATGGCCGGACGCATACACAAATTGCTTGGCGTGACGGGCCTGAACGTGATTACCCGCGTCGTCGGCGTGTTGCTGGCGGCACTGGCGGTACAATTTATATTCGACGGCGTCGCATCAAGCGGCCTGTTCGGGTGATCTGAAGGATTGCAAAAGACAATGAACGAAAATACTGAAGAAGAAAAAGTCGTGAAAATGGACGACCCCGTCGTCGTCTCGATCATGATCGCCGTACAAGGCGGCAACACACCGACTGTTCAGGACGTCGCCCGGCAAATCGCCGACGAAAAAAAGAAACCCAAGGACGGCCCCGATCTGTGGCGACGCTATATGAAAGCGGTCAAGCAACAGGCCATCCATATGGCGCGCGCCGGTCGTATCGAGATTATCCGTAAAGGCGAAGCCATCGACCCGCGCGAAGCCAAGGGTCTGTTCCGGCTTAGATCGAAACAGGATTAATCAAACCCATTTCGTTGGTTTGATTAATCCTGTGAATTCGATCGATATTCATAAAACCGGGCAGTTTTACCGGGTTGAGCAATCACCAAAGGTGATTCAGGACAACCCGGAACTGCCCTAGGTTGCCCGGTTAAGCGAGGCTTGGAGACGGTCCCAGTGATCTTGAGGGCCGGGCAGACCGACCCTGAGCCACGTTTCGTCATACGAGAACTTGCGCAACAAAATGCCGTCTTCGGCCAGTCGCTGGTAACGTTCAGTAGCATCGTCAGAAGCCGCCAGAACGAACAGGTCCGTCGCCCCGACAATATCAAAACCGCAGTTGCTGAGCAGCGAGGTCAAACGCGCCCGGTCACGCCCGAGCCGCTGGCGGGTCTCGGTTATCCAGTGGTGATCGGTATAGGCTTGCGTGCCGATGGCAAGCGCCGGTCCCGGCACCGCCCACGGGCCCAGGTGACGGTCGAACATCCCCTGCATCTCGCGCGAGCCGAGGATCATGCCGAGACGCAGTCCGGCCAGACCGAAAAACTTGCCGAAGGACCGAAGCACCACAAGCCCCGCACGGCCAGCGGCGGAGGCAACACTGAATTCCGGTGTGACATCTGCAAACGCTTCATCGACGACCAGCCAGCCACCGCGCGCCGACAATGTGTCAGCAAGGTCCAGCAGGATGTCGGGCTGGTAGGTCTGGCCATCCGGATTGTTGGGATTGACGACAACGACGACATCGATGCTGTCATCGAGCTGTTCCAGCCCGCTAACCTCGACGACCCGGTGACCGAAGGACGCCCACACATGGGCATGTTCGTTATAGGTCGGCGATATCACCGCGACGTTGGAAACCGGCCTTAATCCGGGCAGCATCTGGATCAGGCACTGGGTGCCGGGTGCCGCGGTTATCAGGTGTGGATCAGTCACCCCCAGATAGTCGGCGGCGACAGCCTGAAAGGCTTGGTGGGCATTGGCTTCGGGCAGTCGCGTCCAGGCCTCAGTGCTAAGAACGGGTATTGGATAGCTGATCGGGTTGATGCCGGTCGACAGGTCGACCCAGTCGCCGACATCGCGTCCGTATATCGCGGCGGCGTTCGCCAGCGCACCACCGTGTTCGCGTTCTTTCTGGAAATGGTGCGGGCGGTCCATCATGGCTTGCGCCGCCACTGCCGGGCCCGTTTTTCACCGCGATCGATTTGATAATTGTTCATTTTCTTCGCCAGTTTCGCCCGTGCGCGTTCCGGATCATAAATGGAATTCACCGCCAAGGCCTGTTTTTTTTCCGGTATCGCCAAGGTGTACCATTTGTAAGCTTCAATCACATCCCGGTCTGTCGCCCAGCCTTCTTCATACATCGCGCCGAGCAGGTGCTGGGCAACCGGATGCCCCTGGGCGGCCGCCTTTTGGTACCACTCAAATGCCAGTGGATAATCCCGCGGCACGCCACGGCCATGGAAATGCATCTGCCCCATGGCGAAACGGGCGTCAGCCAGGCGTCCCAGATTCGCCGCCAAGCGATACCACTCCATGGCCCGGCCCATGTTCTGGGTGACGCCCTCGCCGGCCTCGTGCAGGCGACCAAGAGCCAACTGCGCACCGCTGTGTCCCTTGTTGGCGGCTTTTTTCAGCAGCGGGATCGCCATCCCCAGGTTCTTCGGCAAGCCATCACCCAATTGGTATACCCGGCCAAGGCCATATTCGGCCCGCACATCACCAGCTTGCGCATCGGCTTTGAGTTTCTGAATGTGGGCGGGAATCGGTTTCGGCGGCTCACTGGTGGCAAACCACCAGCCACCGGCGGCGGCAAGGACGATCAACAGGATTAACAGGCGCTTCATTAACGGCAGTCTAACCGCCTTTTCACGCCGGGGAAATTAGGGAAATTATTGGGCCAATTCAGTGTTGTGGTCGTTGCGCCCAACCTTGCGCTGTTTGCCGTCAAGCGGATCGGGACGGTCATAACACGACACCCGACCGATGGTCCTGTAGCACCAGACCTTGGGAGCGGCGTTTCTGTCGTCTTCTGCGCAGTAGGTCTGCCCGGCCTGAGTGCGTGATGTAGAGCAGTTCTTGCCGCTGGCAAACGAGACGATGTAGTCGCTAAGCGGTTTGCCGGTAACGACCGCCGATACTCCTTCGGCGGCGGTAATCGGCGGCGCCATGGTGCATGCACCAAGCATCAACAGGGCTACAACAGAGAATACAACACGCATTTCCGACAGAACCTCCAACGCCGCAAACGGCAAAAATCCACCTTGATCATGGACGTTCAGGGTTAAGGCCCGGTTAACGGTGCATACTGATTTTTCTGTTTAAAAACAGACTGTTATGCCGAAGCCTCAGGGAAGACGTGCTTTTTCTCCAGAAAATCTTTATAGTTAACAAAGGGTTAACGCCCAAGAAGTCGGGCGTCGGTCGAAAAATACCGGGTGATTGACCATGCGCATGAGAATCATACGCCATGGAATCGCCATTTGCGGAGAAAGGGCCACGGCAGAAGTCGGCGGACCGGGATCGCGAGCCACGAAGTCCAATGACCGTTCTGTCGCCTTATTCCACCCAGCAGGTTGGGTTCAATACGCTACAGTTGCAGCTTGCCAGCTACAACGAGCTGAAGCTGGCGGCTGAGCAGCAGACCATTGCCGATGGCTATCAGCAGAAGGTCAATTCAGTCAATCTGGACGCCAACAAGTTCCGTGCGCTGAGCGACGACCTTGATGACGTCGTTGCCTTTCTGACCAGCACCGCCAATCGCGCCGAGCAAATCAGCAAAAAACTCGATGAACTGAGGTCCATCGTCTGGAAAGCCCAGTACTGGGGTAATTCCGGCGACGGTGTCAGCCACAAGGCCTATTCCCTGGCCTTCGACGCCATCATCCGAACCATCAATTCAACAGCCAATACCGCAATTGAGACACCGAACCTGCTGGGCAGCACCGAGCACTCTGCCTACACGTACTATTCGACCGTTGCTGGCCAACTGGAAACCGTCAGCCGATCCGACCTGAGCACCGATTATGAAATTGTCGATGCCGGCGGCAACACCTGGAAACGGGTCGGCGAGTTCAGCAAACTGCTGACCCAGTACGACTCGACCACGGCAGCGACCGGCCTTTATGCGCACCTGTCGACCGGTTTGCAGCTCGACAGCCTGAGCGGATCCAACGTCGGCTTTACCATCAGCCCCGACACCACCGACACCCAAAGCTTTACCGGGACCATCACATTCAGTGGCCTGAAGGTCGGAGATTCCTGGTACTACGACGGCCTGGCAAGCAGCACAGGCAGGGATCAGGCCAAAGAAGACCTGGATTACGCCATCGCCTGGGCGGAAGGCAATGCGGCGCGCCTGAAGGGTGAACTTGCGACAGCGACCTTTTATCGTGACAAGGCCGATACCGCAATTTCCGGCTATCGCAACCTGATCGACGATTACACCATCTCGCAAGCCCTGGAATTGCAGGAAGCGGAAAGCACATATTCGGCACTGAACGATATATCCGTGCTGAGCGTCGCCAACAATCAGGCAGTGCGTGACCAGTATACGAAGCTGCTTTCGGCATCAAGCATCTCGCCAGTGTTCCAGAGTCTTATCGATTTAACCGCCTGACCGCTTGATTAGGGACCGTATTTTCGCTAATCAAGGGCCAACTTATTTCACTAAATCCCAAGGAGATGTCCGACATGGTGTCGTTGCAACCACCAATCTGTGATTTCGGCTGGAAAGCCATCGATTTCAACCTCGAAGGCGTTGATGGAAAAAACTGGACGTTGGAAGACGCACGCGGCCCAAACGGCACGCTAGTCATGTTCATCTGCAACCACTGCCCCTACGTCAAGGCGATCACCGATCGACTGGTTCGCGACATTAAGGAACTGCAGGAAAAGGGCATCGGCGTGATTGCCATCATGTCCAATGACCCGACAGAATATCCCGAAGATTCATTCGACAACATGAAGCTGTTTTCCGAAACCAACGGCTTCACCTTCCCGTATGTCATCGACCCGACCCAGGGCACGGCAAAGGCCTATGATGCCGTTTGCACGCCGGACTTCTTTGGTTTCAACAAGGACCTGGAACTGCAATACCGTGGGCGGCTGGATGAATCCCGCAAGGAACCCGGCGCCATCGATGCCAAACGCGACCTTTTCGAAGCCATGAGCGAAGTCGCAGAGACCGGCAAAGGCCCGGCAGACCAAATCGCTTCCATGGGCTGTTCCATCAAGTGGATTGAATAAACCCAACACAGCGTTTGCCTTGCGCCCAAGGTACGGATACTTTGAAGTCCGCTTATAGGAGAAGATAGTGGCTGAACCGGTTGAAGACGGCTTTTTACGCGAAATTGACGAAGAACTTCGTCAGGAGAATTTCGCCAAGCTATGGAAAAAATACGGAAACTTCATCATTGGCGGAGCCATTGTTATGGTCGCCAGCGTTGCTGGATACAAGGCATGGCAGGACTATGACCTGAAGCAACGCAGCCAACAGGGCATCGAGTACGCAGCCGCACTGCAATTATCGGACGACAAAAAGACCGCCCAGGCCGTCGATGCGCTAAACGCGCTGCAAACAACTTCGGGCAGTGGCTATGCCATGCTGTCGCAGTTCCAGAGCGCCCATGTGCTGAGCCTTGAAGGCAATTCCAGCGCCGCAGCCGATGCCTATGATCGGATCAGCGCCGATTCATCCATCGACCCCCTGTATCGCGATCTTGGCGTCATTCTGGGAAGCATCGTGCGCATGAACATGGATGGTATGGACGCCCCCGCGTTAAGCAGCCGACTGGCGCAACTGGCAGCCGACGACAACCCGTGGCGGCACAGTGCGCGTGAACTGATCGCCGTTCTGGCCGAACAGTCCGGCGACCGGGCCAAGGCCAAAGAACTGCTAGCGGCCCTGATCGCAGACCGCAGCGTGCCGAATGGAATCAGAAACCGCGCTGGCGAAATGCTTGCAGCACTGGGTGAATAAGGGAATAACTGCATTATGTCCGTTCGCATCAAAGCCAAAGGAAAAAGCCTGAACGCCCTTGCCGCAGTATTGATGGTTAGTGCGCTTGGCATGCTCGGCGGTTGTGAATCCCTGACCGGGCCAGGGGCTCCGTTCGGCCCGGACCTGAAGGTGCCGCTTCCCGGTGAACGTATTTCCGTGCTTTTGCACCAGCGCTCGCTTAATCCCGATCCGGAAATTGCCGGCAAGGAAATCACCCTGCCCGCCCCGACCCCCAACACCAACTGGCCGCAGGCCGGTGGCACCGCCAGCCACGCCATGCATCACATCGCCATCAACGAGACCATCAGCAACGTCTGGCGTGCCGATGTCGGCGATGCGTCGGATGATGAAGTGCGTATTGTTGGCTCGCCCATCGTCGCCGACGGACGGGCCTATGCCATGGATTCGCTGTCCAACGTCAGCGCCTTTGACGCCGGGAACGGCAAGCGGTTATGGACGGTCGAACTGACGCCAGAAGAGGAAGAAGACGACCATATCAGTGGCGGCCTGGCCTATGAAAACGGTCGGGTGTTCGTTACCACCGGGTTTGCCCAGGTGGTTGCTCTGGATGCCGGTAACGGTGCCCTGTTGTGGCGGAAATCCCTGCCCGGGCCCATGCGCAGTGCACCAACGGCACGCGGCGGCAGAGTCTTTGCCATTACCGTCGACAGCCGTGTCTTTGCGCTGAGCGCCACCACCGGTGAAGAGCTGTGGAACTATACCGGCATTGCCGAGGTCGCCAGCCTGCTTGGCGGCGCCAGCCCGGCAGTCGATCAAGGCGTCGTGGTCGCCCCGTTTGCATCGGGTGAACTGGTCGCGTTGAAGGCCGAAAACGGGCGCATTCTGTGGACCGATTCCCTGACATCACGACGCCGCACGGACGTGGTTTCGACCCTGTCGCACATTCGCGGTCGGCCAATTATTGATCGCGGTCGCGTTTTCGCCATCTCGCATGGCGGTCTGATGGTGTCCATCGACCTGCGCAGTGGACGGCGCATCTGGGACAAGGAAATTGGCGGACTGGCAAGCCCGTGGGTTGCTGGCGACTACATCTTCCTGCTGACCAATGATGCCGAAGTCGCCGCTATTTCGCGCGAAAACGGCAGCATCTTCTGGGTTCAGACCTTGCCGCGTTTCGAAGACCCGGTCGAAAAGGACAGCCCGATCGTGTGGACCGGACCGGTTCTGGCCAGCGACCGTTTGATCATTACCGGATCGCACGGCGAGGTATATTCCGTTTCGCCATACAGCGGAGACATTATGGGCAGCGTCGAAATGCCGTCTGGTATTTCCGTGCCGCCCATCGTCGCCGGTGGCAGTGTCTATTTCCTGGCCAACAGCGCGACGTTGGTCGCTTACCGTTAACGGTTATAAGCCTATGAGTTTCACAGTCGCCATCGTCGGCCGACCGAACGTCGGCAAGTCGACCCTGTTCAATCGCCTTGTTGGCAAGCGATTGGCGATTGTCGACGACACGCCGGGTGTTACCCGCGACCGTCGCGAAGGCGAAGGCCGTATCGCCGACATATCATTCACCATTATCGACACCGCAGGGCTGGAAGACGCCACCGATCAATCGCTGGAAGCGCGCATGCGCGAACAGACGGAACGCGCCATCGACGACGCCGATGTGGCGCTGATGCTGATCGACGCGCGGGCCGGAGTGACGCCACTGGATGCCCACTTCGCCAAGTGGATTCGCCGGAAAAACGTCCCCGTCATCCTGCTTGCAAACAAATGCGAGGGCCGTGCGGGTTCAGCCGGGCTTGCGGAAGCCTATGGCCTTGGCATCGGCGAGCCGGTCGCTATTTCGTCGGAACACGGCGAAGGCATTGGCGAGCTTTACGACGCCCTTGAGCCTTTTGCCGCCGAACATGCCGTGGCCGATGATGACGAGGACTTCCCGGAAGAAGGCGGCCCGTTGAGCCTGGCCATTGTCGGGCGGCCCAATGTTGGCAAGTCGACGCTGGTCAATCGGCTGCTTGGCGAAGATCGCATGCTGACCGGCCCGGAAGCGGGCATCACACGCGATTCCATCGCATCTGCCTGGCAATATGAAGGGCGCGACATCAAGCTGGTCGACACCGCCGGACTGCGCCGCAAAGCCAGGGTGACGGAAAAGGTCGAAGGATTATCGACGTCGGATTCTATTCGCGCCATCAAGTATGCAGAGGTCGTTGTGCTGGTGCTCGATTCCGCCGACATGCTGGAAAAACAGGATCTGACCATCGCCCGGCGCGTCGTCGACGAAGGCCGGGTGCTGATCCTCGCGGTCAATAAATGGGATCTTGTGAAAGACCAGAAAGAGGCGATGGGTCGCCTGACCGACCGCTTGCAGACATCGCTGCCGCAAGTACGCGGCATTCCCGTTGTTACCCTGTCGGCAAAAACCGGTAAGGGAACGCAGTACCTGCTGCCCGCTGTTCTGGAAACCCATGAACTGTGGAACCGCCGCATCTCGACCGGTGCGTTGAACCGCTGGCTCGACCTGATCCTGGAACATCACCCGCCGCCCCTGACCAAGGGCAAGCGCATCAAGTTGCGCTACATGACACAGGCCAAGACCCGGCCGCCGACATTTGTTGTTTTCGCCAGCCGTCCGGAAGGATTGCCGGAATCATATTCACGCTATCTGGTCAATGCACTGCGTGACGACTTCAAGTTGGCCGGTATTCCCATTCGCCTGCACACAAAAAAGGGTGCGAACCCGTACGCCAATAAAAAGTAATCAGCCGCCGCCGCGCCGGAAGATTGAATCGAAGGTGGTCAGGAACTCACTGATTTCCGCCTCTGCGTAACCGCTGAACGTCAGCGTTACCGGAGTGATCGGAATGCGCATCAAGGCGATGCGGCGTTCGCCCTCGGCACCGATGGATATATTAATGGTGCGGCCCGCGTCCTCTACAATGACGCCGCTGTCACTTTGTTGGTAATCATCCAGAACCCGGGCGATGTTGCGGAAGAATTCATCATGGGTGATGCCCATTTCTTTTTCGATAATGGTATCGCCTGTCATCTCTATCCCCCGGCGACAGGCGGCCAGACGGCAAGCGCATCGCCGTCGCCAAGGACTGCATCAGCGCGTTCGCTGGGCCCTACATACAGGCCGTTATGCAGGACAAGATGGCAATGTTCCGGCGGCACCCCATGACTGTCGAGCACGGCTGCGATGCTGGACGCATCATCAACGTCGATATCGATTTCACCGCGTACCGCGCCATCAGGCAGGTACTGGGTCAACGACGCATAGAGCTTCAGCGTGATCTTCATGTGCGGGTCAGGTCAACATAGGCTTCGACAAACAAATTGGGATCTTCCATCAGCTTGTCTTTCCAGCCGCGAAGACGGATCCGCGATTGTATAAGTCCGCGCAGCACGCCGATATGATCGGTACGCCCCAAAGTGACGGCACCGACCAGCAGGTCGCCATCGAAGTTGAGCAACGTATAGCGGCTGTTGGCGGTGTCCACTTTTTCGGAACTGTCACCACCTTCAACCCCCTGCCACAGACCAAACGAACACGAAATCAGTCCGACCGTGTCGAGGACGTTCATGTTCAGGCTACCCTGATAGGTGACGTCGTGCCCGGCCATGTTCAGTGCCGCGATGCGGCCATGGTCGACGGAGGTCGGCTGCACCGCATGCACATCCCAGCCGCCGGTCGAGAAATCCGGCCCCTGGGCGACGTCACCGGCGGCATAGATGCTATTGATGCTGCTTTGCAGATGGTCGTCGACCTTGATGCCGATATCCATATCAATGCCCGAGCCTGAGGCAAAATCCATATTCGAGCGCACGCCTGTGGCGACGACCAGAAGGTCGGCGGGGAGTGTCTCGCCATTATCGACAGTGATCGACAATTTGCCCCCGTCTTCTGCCACGCCCGTTACCTTGGCCGACGTCATCACATTGACGCCCTTGCTGCGGCACCAGTTGGCGATCATGTCGCCTGCCGTCTTGTTCATCATGCGGGGAACCATCCGGTCCTGAGCCTCGATTACCGTCAGGTTGCTGCCCGATAGAGCCAGCGCCTCCATAATAATGCAGCCGATGAACCCGGCCCCCATCAGCACCACGTCTTTGCCCTCGCCGATCAGGCCGCAAATATCGCGGGCGTCCTGCAACGTCCAGCAATGATGGACGGCGGGTAGATCAAGGCCGTCGATGGGCGGCTTGATCGGGTGCGAACCGGTAGAGATCAGCAATTTGTCGAAATCCAGCTGCTGACCGTCGGCCAGTGTCAGCTTGCCGTCATCGGCCGCGAGGTCTTCGGCAATGCCTTGTACATAGCGAATGCCCTGCCCGTCGTAAGGGTCGTCTGATTTCCGAAGGAAGGTACCGCTGTCGGCGATGTTACCAATCAGGAAATACGGAATGGCCATGCGCCCGTACGGCGGGTCGGCCTCGCCGCCGACGAGGGTGACCTCGCCGTCCGGGTCGGCTTTGCGAAGGGTCTCTGCCGCGGTAACACCCGCAGGACCGGCACCGACAATCACGTGTTTCATATCCGCTTCCCAGAATGAAAAAGCCGCGCCCTGCTTGAACCAAGGGCGCGGCTTGTTCCTTTTAAAGACCGGCCCTAAAGTTTCAACCGGTCCAGAGTTTCGTTTGATGGCACGCCATCGGCGGTCCAGCCACGAAGCTCGTAGTATTCCGGCAACATCTTGTCCAGTTCGTTGACCTTGCCTTTGGCCGGGCCGGTTTTGGCCGCTTCCTTGAGCAATCGCTGCGGCAGGGTGTCATCAGCAGCCGTAAGACCGGCATCCATGTTGAACTTGCGTTCCAGGTTCCAGACACGTTCGCCCAGTTCCATCAGGGTTTCTGACGACCAGTCCCCTTCCAGATCGGCATCGATCATCGGTGCGATGTCATCCATGGTCAGCGCGAAGGTGGTGAAGATGCAGGTGCCCGACGAATCGACCACCGCGGTTGCATCCTGGAAAGCCTTGACCAGACCGGCCTTGCCATCAGGCGTCAGCGGATCGGTTTTTTCAGGAATGCCCAGCACTTCCGAGGCCACCGTGTAGCTGCGCAGATGACATGCCCCACGGTTCGATGTGGCATAGGTCAGGCCCATGCCCTGAATGCCGCGCGGATCATACGCCGGGAACTCCTGGCTCTTGACCGTCATCGACAGTTCCGGCCTGCCGTACTTTTCACACATACGACGCGAGCCCTGTCCGATTTCGACACCGAAGCCTTCACCACGGCCGGTCGCCTCGACGATTGCCACCAAGGCTTTCGTGTTGCCGAATTCAAGCTTCATGCCACCGGTATCTTCATCGGTGATGGCGCCTTCCTTGTACAGGTCCATCGCCGCGGCAATGGTCGAACCCAGCGAAATCGGGTCCATACCCAGTTCGTTGCAAATGAAATTGCAATAGGTCAGGGCTTCGAGATCATCCACCCCGGTCGCGGCCCCCAGAGACCACGCCGATTCATATTCCAGACCGCCACTGTTGATCTGATACTCGGGCCGCCCCTTGACCGTGAAGTGCTCGGGATCGATCTTCGAGATACGCGCACACGATATGGGACAACCGAAACAGGCGTTGTTGGAGACCAGATTGGCCTGCCCGTCGCTTTCGCGAATTTCGTGCATGGCCTCGCCGCCAATTTTCGATGCGCCTTCGAACTGTACATCGTTGGCGTTACGGGTTGGCAGTGCACCGGTTTCGTTGATGACGTTCATCAGCACCTGGGTGCCGTATGTCGGCAGTCCTTCGCCGGTAACGGCGTTATCGGCCAAAATCTGTTTGGCTGCACCGGCTGCCTGCATGAACTTCATGGCGTCGCCGACCTGTGTGCCGACGGTGCCGCGAACGGCGATGGCCTTCAGGTTCTTCGAGCCCATCACGGTACCAACACCGGAACGCCCGGCGGCACGGTCCTTGTCGTTAACGACAGCGGCAAACAGTACGCCGCTTTCACCGGCCGGGCCGATGGATGCGCAGCGAATGTCATTGTCGCCACGAATTTCGCGCAGCATGTCTTCGGTCTCCCAGACCGTCTTTCCCCACATGTTCGAGGCGTCTTTCAGTTCCGCCTGATCATTGGTGATATCCAGATAAACCGGGCCGTCGGACTTGCCTTCGAAAATGATCATGTCCCAGCCGGCATTTTTCATTTCGGCACCAAAGAAACCGCCGGAGTTGGAGCACGCGATGGCTCCGGTCAACGGGCTTTTGGTAATCACCGACCAGCGCCCGGATGTCGGGGCGGCGGTGCCGGTCAACGGACCAGTGGCAAAGATCAGTTTGTTATCGGCTGACAGGGCATCGACCTTGGGGTCGACTTCTTCAACCATATACTTGGTCGCAAGCCCACGTTGCCCCAGATATTTTTTAGCCCATTCCGCATTCGTCGCCTCGCTTTCGCAAGTGCCGTTGCTCAGGTTCACTCTCAATACTTTATTCGTTAAAGCCATCGTCAAATCCTCCCCATTTACTGTCGTTTGTTGAACTCAGGTTTGCGCCGTCTGGCCCTGATCAGTTTTCTCAGCCCAATAGCGCATTTTTTCCATGCCGGTCGTTTCGGCATCGATGAACGTCAAAGCCGGTGTCGGACATATTTCGACACAGGCCGGCTCGCCCCCGCACAGGTCGCACTTATCGACCTTGCCAGAGGTGTGGTTGTAATTGATGGTGCCGAACGGACACGCGATGGTGCAGACCTTGCAGCCGACACACAGGTCGCCCGAGACCTCTTTCGCGCCCGTTTGGGTGTTAACGGAAATGGCATCGACCGGACAGGCCTGCATGCACCAGGCGTCGGAGCACTGGGTACATGTATAGGGAACGCTGCGTCCCTGATCCTTGAATTCGAAGACCTTGATCCGGGATTTAGCCGGATTGAAAACACCTTCGTGCTTGTAACTGCATGCCATCTCGCATTGCTGACAGCCGGTGCAGTCATCGACCACGATGTGAAGTGCCTTGACCATATATCCATCCCTGTTCGAGCCCGATTATGCTTCGAGCTTCTTAACAGAGATATTTAGCCCTCTTTTACCGGTCAGACGCAACCGAAATCAGGGCTAATTCCGCAATGCGAAAATGGTTTAGAACGTCAATGCCGTCAGCCATTTGACCTGTTCCAGATCACGGATGGCGTCCATCACCTCTGTATCCGGTTCCTGATCGATCTCGATCAGGGCGATGGCGTCACCGCCCTGTTCTGCACGACCAAGATGGAAGGTGGCAATGTTGATCCCGGCATCGCCCAAGGTTGTGCCGAGCCCACCAATAAGCCCCGGTTTGTCCTTGTTGGTGATGAACAGCATGTTCGGGCCCAATTCGGCATCCATGGGGATGCCTTTGATCTCGACAATGCGCGGATGGGCACCGGCAAACAGGGTGCCAGCAATGGAACGGGTCTGGTTCTCGCTTTTGACCGTCAGCTTGATCAGGGTCTGATAGGCCCCGGCCCGGTCATGTTTGACCTCTGATACGTCGATATCGCGTTCCTTGGCGATCACCGGCGCGCTGACCATGTTGACCGATTCCAGCAGCGGCGACAGCAGGCCCTGCAAGACGATGGCGGTCAACGGTCGGGTATTCAGTTCGGCGACGTTGCCTTCGTATTCGATGGTGACGGATTCAGGGCCTGTATTGGTCACCTGACCGATGAAACTGCCCAGTTGTTCGGCCAGCTTCATATACGGCATCAGGCGGGGCGCTTCCTCGGCCGTCACAGACGGCATGTTCAGCGCATTGGTCACGGCACCCGACATCAGATAATCGGCCATTTGTTCGGCTACTTGTTCGGCAACCTTTTCCTGAGCTTCCGTGGTCGAAGCGCCCAGATGCGGCGTCGCCACCATGTTTTCCAGATCAAACAGCGGGTTTTCGGTCGCCGGTTCACTGGCGAACACGTCCAGCCCGGCAGCCGCTACCTGACCATTTTCAAGCCCGACCTTCAGGTCTTCTTCGACGATCAGGCCGCCCCGCGCGCAGTTCACAATGCGTACGCCCGGTTTCATTTTGGCAATTGCCGCGGCATCAATGATGCCACGGGTGGAATCGGTCAGCGGCGTGTGCAGAGAAATAAAGTCAGCACGGGCGAACATATCATCCAGTTCGACTTTTTCGATGCCCAGTTCTTCGGCCCGTTCTGCCGACAGGTAGGGGTCAAACGCGATGACCCGCATTTTCAGGCCTTGCGCACGGTCGGCAACGACGGCACCAATGTTGCCGCAACCGATGATGCCCAGTACCTTGCCCATCAATTCGACACCCATGAATTTGGATTTTTCCCACTTGCCAGCCCGGGTCGATTCGTTGGCCTGGGGGATCATTCTGGACAGGGACATGATCATGGCGATGGCGTGTTCCGCCGTGGTGATGGAATTGCCGAACGGCGTGTTCATGACGACGATGCCGCGCCCCGTCGCCTCATTGACGTCGATGTTATCGACACCGATTCCGGCACGACCGATGACTTTCATGTTGGTTGCAGCCGCCAGAACCTCGGCCGTTGCCTTGGTCGCCGAACGCACGGCGAGGCCATCGTATTCGCCAATGCAGGCGATCAGTTCTTCAGGTGTCATACCCGGCTTTACATCAACGTCAACGCCGCGATCTTTGAAAATATCGGCGGCCAGCGGGCTCATTTTGTCGGAAATCAGGACTTTAGGCATTTCGGTATTCCTATATTCTTAAGAAGTCATCTCGGCTTTAACGGCGGCAAACGCCCAGTCAAGCCATGGGAAAAGGGCAACAAGATCGGCGGTCTCGACGGTCGATCCCGCCCACAGGCGCAGGCCCGGTGGTGCATCGCGATAGCCGCCGATGTCGTAAGCCGCACTTTCCTCGTCGAGCAACTTGGCCAGACGTTTTGCCGCTTTGCCTTGAGCATCGGCGTCAAGCCCGGCAAACCAGTCGTCAGTGACCATCAGGCAAACCGAGGTGCGCGAGCGTTGGGCCGCATCGGTCGCCAAAAAACCGACCCAATCGGTACGATCAACCCAGGCTTCAATGGCGGCCAGATTGGCTTTGGTACGGTCTTGCAGAGCTTTCCCGCCGCCCCCACTTCCACCCACTAAGCCTTCGGCCCATTTCAGGCCGTCCAGTGCGTCTTCGACGGCGAGCATGGACGGTGTGTTGATGGTCTCGCCCCGGAAGATGCCTTCGATCAATTTGCCTGACTTGGTCAGGCGGAAAATCTTCGGCATCGGCCAGGTTGGCGTATGACTTTGCAAACGCTCAACAGCACGCGGGCTCAAGACCAGCATGCCGTGCGCGGCTTCACCACCCATGACTTTTTGCCAGGACCATGTGGTGACATCCAGCTTGTCCCACGGCAGGTCGTAGGCATAAACCGCAGACGTCGCATCGCACAGTGTCAGGCCTTCGCGCCCGCCGTCAATCCAGTCGCCATCGGGCACACAAACGCCAGACGTGGTGCCGTTCCAGGCAAAGACCACATCGCGGTTGAAATCAACTTTGCCCAAGTCAGGCAACTGGCCGTATGGCGCATCCATGACGCGCACATCATCCAGCTTCAACTGCTTGGTGACATCGCTGGCCCATCCGGCGCCGAAGCTTTCCCAGACCAGCATGTCGATTGGCCTGGGCCCGAGCATCGACCACAGCGCCATCTCGACGGCACCGGTATCGGATGCCGGCACGATGCCGATGCGGTAATCGTCGGGGATGCCAAGAACGGCACGGGTGCGGTCGATGACTTCGGCCAGTTTCGCCTTGCCGGGCCCGGAACGATGCGAACGCCCGTCCAGAACATCGGCAAGAGCATCGACTGACCAACCCGGACGTTTGGCGCAGGGACCTGATGAAAAATTGGGATTTGCCGGACGCATGTCCGGCTTCTGTGGTGTTGTCATTTCTAACTCCCTTCCTTACAGAAGAGCTGGCGTTCGTTGGGGAACGCTGGCCCACCGCGCTTATAGGAGCAATGCTGCACTGCGTCAATGACCCATTTTGGGTGGGGTTTTTAACGATTTGAATCAGAGAGTTCCACTCAACGACGGCGATAGATGACCAGCGGTTCGTCGCGCCCCTTGACGGTAATTTTTGATTCATCGCCAAGATCTTCCATCTGCGAGCGACGGGCGGTGCCCAGATCGACAACCGTTTCCTCGGTCCCGGCTTCGGTACACAAACGCGCCGCCACGTTCACGGTATCGCCGATAACGGTGTAATCGTGCCGGGCTGCGGAACCAACGGCCCCGGCGATAACCTCGCCGGTAAAAATGCCAATGCCGACACGCCGCGGCAAATCGGCATCAGAGATGCGTTGATGGATCAGGCTGGCGGTTTCCATGGCCAGCCGTTCGGCGTCGCTGCCATCGAACCGGGCCAGCACCGCATCGCCAATCAGTTTATCGACATCGCCCCCGGCATCGCGAATAGCCCCGATCTGAATTTCCATGATTTCATTCAAAAACCCGATAACGTTTTCCGGCGAATTGGCTTCTGAATAGGACGTGAAGTCGCGAATGTCGGAATAGAAAATGGTCTCGACCCTGCGCTGCACCGGCAATTCTCCGCCCTCGCCTGCCTGCTGGGCGGCTGCGACCGCTGAATCCGACACCAGACTGGACAGCTGATCCTGCAATTGCCGAAGCCGGGCATTGTGCCTGTTCAGGTCGGCTTGAGCGCGCGACACCATCCAGAAAAGCCCGATGACTAAAATCGCGAACAGCAGCGCCGATGGCAGCGCCGCCGTGATCATGGCATTGCCAAGCAGTGTGTTCAGGGCTTCGGGTTTTTCATACAGCTCGAAAATGGCAAGCAGATCGCCGGTGGCATCCATGATCGGCACATAAACTTCATACAGGGTGGATCCATCCGGCTCATTTTGAACATCCAACGCCGGTTTCAGGTCCAGAATGGCCGTACGCAGGGCCTCGCCTTGCGTTTCCAGTTTACCGATGACGGCACCCGGTTCCGTCGAATAGAGCGTACGCCCGGAAACGTCATAGACCTTGATGCGAACAATGCCCAGTGACTCAATTTCGCGGGCAATTGCCGTGGACAATTTCCGCCCGTTTTTCGATGTCGCGATATCGTCGCCCAGCTTGTTGTCCAGCAGCGCCGCCCATGCGTCCGGGGCGTGTTCATGAAGACCATCGGCGACCAGACCGGCCCGCTGCTGGGCCTGTTCCAGATAGATCGTCTTCATTACATCGCGCGCACTGAGACTGGAAACAACGACCAGCGTGACGACGAAGGCGACCAGCATCGGCACAATGCGTCGGTAAAAATGCCGCTTCAGGGGAAAGGCTGAATGATCGGTGGATGTGGACATGCGCGATCATAGTCACAAAACAAGCGTGCCTAAACCCCGTAATACCATGGCGCGAACAGGCTGAACACCAGCCACAGGACCAGCACCAGCGGTGCGCCGCCACGGATGAAATCAACGAACCGGTAATGCCCCGGCCCCATCACCAGCACATTGGTCTGATAACCGATCGGCGTTGCCAGCCCTGCATTGGCAGCAAACACCACGGCGATGGCGAAGACGTGCGGGTCGACCCCGGCCTCGGCCGCCAGGCCGACGGCAATCGGCGTGAACAGAACCGCGCACGCGTTCGAGCCGATGACGTTGGCGAGCACGGCGGCCATCATAAAGGTGCCCGACAATATGACGGCGGGCGACGATCCGGCGACCAGCGATGTCATTGAGGCGGCCAGAAACTGTGCGCCGCCGGTTTCCTGCATCGCCACCCCCATGGCCAAGGCCGCCGGGATCATGGTGACGATCTTGCTATCTAAGGAACGGGTCGCCTGTTGCACTTTCAGTGCGCCTGTCAGCACCATGCCGACGGCGCCCAGCAGGGCCGCGCCGACGACCGGAAACATGCCGCTGGATGCCAGCGCGACGACGCCCAGAAAAATAAGCCCGGCCCGCTTGGCATGATGGACCACCGGCATTTCCTCTGCCGAGCCTTCCATTAAAACAATGTTGCGGTCAGCGCCGAGTGCGCGAATATCATCGGGCTCGCCTTGCACCAGCAGCACGTCACCGGCTTCCAGCACCATTTCCGACAGCCGACTGCGAACCATGTGGGCGCGGCGCTGCACGCCGAGCACGAAACAGCGGGTGCGCAACTGAAACCCGGTCTGGCGCAACCTGAGCCCGATCATCGAGGACGCCGGTGCGATCATCACTTCGGCCATGACCCGTTCGGTTTTATTCAGGGCTTCCTCGCCGCCCGGCTCGTCGGCGACGGCCTCGAGAAATCCCGGGTCGTCGCTCATCGCCGCCGACATGGCCTTGCGCGAGGCAGCCGCGACGATCATATCCCCGGCCTCGACAATGAAATCATGATAGGGCGGCGTCATTACCGCCTCGCCCCGAATGATCATGCGGACGCGCACGTCGGGCAGCCCTTCGATGACTCCGCCGACGGCTTTCGCGCCGAGGAGACGCGAATCCTCGGCGACCGCGATCTGGGTCAAAAAGTGTTTCGGCGAACGGCTCATGATGCGATAGGCCAGCGAGGTCCGGTCCGGCAACAAGAACGGCAAGACGCCCAGCACATAGACCAACCCGGCCGCCGCCAGCACCAGCCCCGGCACCGTAAAGTCGAAGAAATCAAAAGGCTTGTATCCCAGTTCGATCAGCGCTGAGGAAACCAGCAGGTTCGAGCCCGAGCCGATCAACGTGACCGAGCCGCCAAGCACGGCGGTAAAGCTGAGCCCCATCATCATCTTGCTGGCCGGGCGGTCCAGCTTGTCGGCCAGCATCTGGATGACGGGAATGAAAATCACGACCACGGGAATGTTATTGAGCACGCCGCTGATCAGCATGGCGACGACCATGACGATACCGACCGACAACAAAGGCGATCCGGCCCCGGCCTTTAACAACACCAAGGCGGCACGATCAAGGGCACCTGTTCGCACCATGCCCTGGCCGACGACGAGCAGCGCCAGCACCGTAATCAGGGCGGGGTTGGCGAAGCCCAGCAACAGGCGCTCGGCCGACAGCACGTTGCGACCGTCAACGCCGATGACCGGGAACAATTGAAAGAATACGATCAGGATACAGATGACGCCGACGGACGTGACTTCGATGGACAGCCGTTCCGACACGTACAGCGCCAGCGCGCCAAGGATCAGGGCGAACGCCGCCCACATCTGCATCGTATTGGCCGCGCCTGAGGCAAGATCTGCCGTCATCCGTTCACCCACCCATATCCGTCGAGCCGAAATACAAGCATAGCAATGGCTTGATATATTTGTCTGCTTAACTGTGAAAACAACCGATACGCGCATCATCGGGGGGTGAAGCCGCATTTGACGGCGGTCAAGCACTGAGGAGTCCCTTTGACATTATGGTGTTGCGTCATTTGCCCGCAATGGGATCGTCCCTGATTGAAGACGCGACAAAGGAGCCACACCGTTGTTTCCCACCCATGGAAAGACGCCGCCCTTGTCCCCGGTGCTTTTGGCCGGCCTGCTGGCGCGACCCCTGTCGCCGCGACTGTTACAACCGGCCCTTGATGCCATATTTGCGATCCTGAACCGCAGCCATCCCGGACTGTTCGAAAGGCTGTCATGCCTGAACGAAACTGTTTTCCTGATTGACCCCATCGACCTTCCCCTGGTCTTCATTCTTGATGCCGACCCGGAACATCCGCGCCTGACGGCAGCGCGTGAAGACGCCGACCGGGCGGTGGCGACGATCCGTGGCCCCTTGCTGACATTGATTGACCTGTTGGAAGGCCGCATCGACGGCGACGCGATGTTTTTCTCGCGCACCCTGTCCATCGAAGGCGATACAGAGGCCGTCGTCGCCTTGCGCAATGCCGTCGACGATGCCGGTATCGACGTCAAACGCGACCTGCTGGATTTCCTGGGTCCGTTTGCAATGCCCGCGCGCCATGCGTTCGGCCTTGGTGAACGCCTGTATTCACGACTGAACGACGATCTTGAGTTTCTGAAAGACTGCGCACTGGCCCCGCAATCCAGAATTCCCAAAGCGCCTGAAGCATGACCGCATTGGAACTTGTATGCCCGGCCGGAACCCCGGCGGCGTTGAAGGCCGCGGTCAGCAGTGGTGCGGATGCCGTCTATCTGGGGTTTCGCGACGCCACCAATGCCCGCAATTTTCCCGGCCTGAATTTCAGCCGCGATGAATTGCAGCAAGGCATCGACCATGCCCATGACAATGGCTGCAAGATATTCCTGGCCATCAATACCTTCCCGACGGCGGGCGACAGCACCGCCTGGCATCAGGCGGTCGACGACGGCGCCAGTCTTGGCGTCGATGCGGTTATCCTGGCCGATATCGGCATGCTTGATTATGCGAGCCGCAAACATCCCGATCTGCGTCGCCATCTGTCGGTGCAGGCGTCCGCGTCAAACCCCGAGGCCATTCGTTTTTATCAAGATGCCTTCGACGTCAAACGCGTGGTTCTGCCACGAGTGCTGAGCGTCGCCGAGATCGCCGCCCTGAACAAGGAGATCGATGTTGAGACCGAGGTCTTCGTATTCGGAGGTCTGTGCGTCATGGCCGAGGGCCGCTGTGCGTTGTCGTCTTACGCCACCGGCCAGTCGCCCAACACCAACGGCGTCTGCTCCCCGGCCTGCGCCGTGCGCTATGACGAAGACGAAAACGGCCGCATGGTCTCGAAGCTGGGTGATTTCACCATCAACGCGTTTGAGGCCGATGAGGCGGCGGGCTATCCGACCCTGTGCAAGGGACGGTTCGTTGCCAACGGCGAAGCATCGTATTTGTTCGAAGACCCGGTCAGCCTGAATGCCGCATCGATCCTGCCCGATTTGGCCAAGGCCGGAGTGACGGGCCTGAAGATCGAGGGCCGCCAGCGCGGCAAGGCCTATATCGCGAAGGTCGTGACATCGTTTCGCCGAGCCGTCGATTCGATGGATGACGGAGCCGTCGTTGAAACCGATCTGACCGAGATCACCGAAGGTCAACGCAAGACCGCCGGTGCCTATCAGAAAACCTGGCGTTAGGGGATCGTCGAATGAACACAACCTTGGTCATGGGCCCTGTTCTGTTCAACTGGACACCGGAAGACTGGCGAGATTTCCACTTTCGCATGGCAGACGAGGCCGACGTCGATGTGGTTTGCGTCGGCGAGGTTGTGTGTTCGAAGCGCGCGCCCTTTTTCGAGCCCTATATGGCTGACGTGATAGAGCGACTGCTGGCAGCCGACAAGCAGGTCATTTTATCGACACTGGCGTTGATCATGAACAAGCGCGAGATGAAAAGCGTTCGCGACACCGCGGCGATTGACGAAGACAACATTATTGTCGAGGCCAACGACGTCTCGGCGGTCGCGCTGCTGGGTGGCAGGCCCCATGCGGTCGGCCCGTTCGTCAATGTCTACAACGAAGGAACGTTGGCCTATCTGGCCCGAAACGGGGCGCGCTCGGTATGCCTGCCGGTGGAATTGGGTATGGATGCGCTGGGGGCATTGGCCAAGGACAGCCCGGCAGAATTGGAAGTGATGGTGTTCGGACGTCTGCCGTTGGCGATTTCGGCGCGGTGTTACCACGCCCGCGCCCACGGCCTGCACAAGGACGGGTGTCAGTATGTCTGTATCGAGGATGCCGACGGGATGGAGGTTGAGACCCTGGATGGCGAGCCGTTCCTTGCGATCAATGGTGTGCAAACCCTGTCACATGCCTACACGGATTTAAGCGCCGCCGTTCCCGACCTGCTTGATTTGGGCATCCGTCGGCTGCGCCTGTCGCCCCATGCCAGCGTCGACATGGTGGCGGTCAGCGAAACATACCGCGCCGTCATTGATGGCAAGACAGCACCCGACGAGGCCAGCGAACGGCTTTCCGCCCTGGCCGGTGATGCGACGTTCTGCAACGGCTACATCAACAACCAGACCGGATACACTTTCAGCTAGACCCTGAAAGAGTCGTCGGTGCGCGCCTCGGCCGACTGGTTCGGCGCATAGTTCGCCCACTTGTCCTGATAATACTTTTCGCGCATATCGCCGTCGGATTCCCGATTGAAGGTCAGGAAGATATTGCGTCGGCTGCGGCTGCCGGTATTCGGCGGCGAGCCGTGCGGCACATAGGCATCAAAGAAAATCACATCACCGGGATTTGCCTCGATCAGTACGTATTCGTCTTCGGGCTGATACGGCGGGTCATCCTCGGTCAACGGCTTCCATTCATCGGTCATCAGTTCTTTTTTGTAATTACCGGAATTCATGAAACTGAGCGCGCCGTTGTCGATCCGGTTTTCATCCACCGCGATGCCCATGGTAATGAAGAAATCGCAATAGGCGTTCCAGCCTGCGGCCTGATCCTGATGCAGCTTGTCGGCACGGCAACCGGGAAGTTTGTAATTGGCTTTTTCCTTGAACAGGACTGGCGCTTCGCCAATCAGCTGGGTCAGGGCCTCTTTGGCCTTGTCGGAAATCACAAGGTCCGACATATCCTGATTTTGCGCGCCGATAACATTTTCGATGCGGACCAGAATGTTTTCACCGTTCAGCGGGCTGGTTTCGTAGTATTTTGCCTCCTCACCGTCTGCCGGTTGCTTGTCTCTCATCTCATCGAGCCATGCGGAAATTTTCGCCGCTTCATCGGGGTTGAAGAATCCCCCGACGACGACGAAGCCCTTATCGCGAAATTCATCTATCTGCGCTTGTGATAACGACATAACGCCCATTCCCCCTGTCAATAACTGAACATTTTCAATGCGGCCGACTAAATGGCCACGGAGTCCGGCCCTTTGCTTTGACCATGGTCAAATCGTGGGTATTGTCTGGTGCCGTGTCAGCCCTTGCCCTCTGGTGCTCTTTGTACCCTTTCCCTCCGGGCAAAGCGGGTCTATATAATCGCCCGAACCGGATGGGGAATCGTCTAATGGTAGGACTTGAACTGTTATACGAATTAACTACTTAAAGCTTACGGAACGGTGCTCACAAAGACTTTGTAACTATTTGTTATTATTAGTAAATTTTTTCTGCAAGATGAAATGAGGATGTGACCATCTTTCGATCACACTTGATCAGATCAACACATGTACGTGTATTGAGGATGTTGAATAGAAACTTTCCAATAAGCTATTGCGATATTTATCAAAGAAATATAATACAAGTGCGCTTCAAATGCGCTTGTCGTTTTGGTTGGCAGCATTTTTTAGCGTAAGTGATTGAAATTGAATGAAAGCAGGGTTCATAAAACATTCGCAAAAAAAATCCACCTAAGCTATTGAAAAATAATGATTTTTCTTGGGGAATCGTCTAACGGTAGGACAGCGGTCTCTGACACCGTCAATCGTGGTTCGAATCCACGTTCCCCAGCCAACCTTCCTTTAAAATTCCCGTATCAGCGCCCCGCAGCCTATAATCAGGCCATGCGGAATTGCGACACCTGTCCCGGAAATACCGACTGCGCCGGCACCAACCTGCACCCGGTCTTAAGCCAGGTGCTGGGCCTGTACGCCGCCGGAACCACCGATAAATTCGATATCCTGTTCGCGCTGGGCGAAAAAAACGAAGAACTGCTGGAACGTTATACCTTTCGCGTAGAGCCCGATTGCTGGACCAAGGCCGCCCTGTTGGCGATAGCCGACGCGACGGTCAAAATGGATCCGGACGACACAGAACAGCTGCTCACCGTCGCTATTCGGGCGTTCGAGCGGTTCCCCTGGCAAATCGAGGAATTAATCGAACAGGCCCCGGCCTTGTATCAGGCAATCGTCAACAACAACACCGATGACCGTTTCGCCGACACCATATCGAAACGGGACTTCGTAAAAATCTGCAAGAAAATCGCTTTCGGATAATCGCCGAAGGTGTACTATCAATTATCCACACAAACGGGAGGGTTTCATGGGACAACAGGTAGGCGTTTCAAAAGCGGCGAAGACTCTTGGTGTGACCCGCGCTGAACTGAACGATCGGCTGCAAGCCGCCGGTATTGAAACATTTGAGGGGCAAGTCGACTTCGAAAAGGTCAAATGCATCGCCCCACAACTTGATTTCGGCGACAAAAACCTTGAGCGACTGGAACACATTCGTGAAAACCCGGCCTGGCGCATCAACGGCGGCGATGTGAAAGCAACGCCAAAGGAAATGGCCGACGAAATCCGTCGCCTGTCGACAGAGTTGATGGCCGAGGTCGAGACATCGGCGTCATATCGCCGCATCATCGAGGAATTCGCCGAAAAGCTGGGGCACTTGCAAGTGTCCGTCGAAGGCGAACGTCGCGATATGGCATTCGAGCTGTGTCAGTGGTTGCGCGCCGAGATCGTTAAACCCTGATCGTCAAACACTAGGCACGTTCCCGGGTAAACACCCATGTGTCGGCATCCGACAGGTGATCCTGGAAGGCGTATCCGCCGTCGGTGAAAGCCTTGAGCTTATCGGCATTTTCGATACGGTTCTGGATCATATACCGCGCCATCATGCCACGCGCCCGCTTGGCGAACAGTCCCAGCACCTTGGCCTCGCCGTCTTTGACTTCTTTGAACACCGGCGTGATGACGCGCGATGTGATGTGTTTCGGGCGCACCGCCTTGAAATATTCATTGGACGCCAGATTGATAACCACCGGATCAGCATGACTTTCGACCGTCGCATCAATGGCGTCAGCTAAATCATCGCCCCAGAATTCATACAAGTCGGCCCCATGCGGCGTGCTTAGACGCCGCCCCATTTCCAGCCGATAGGCCTGCATCAAATCAAGCGGGCGCAGCATGCCATACAGCCCTGACAAAATACGCAAGTGATCTTGCGCATAGGCCAGGTCGTCATCGTCAAGGCTTGCCGCATCCAGCCCGATGTAGGTGTCGCCGCTGAACGTCAGGGCGGCGGGCTTGGCGTTGGCTTTGCTGAACGGTGTCTTGAATGCCTTGAAGCGCTGAAAGTTAAGTTCCGTCAGCTTGTCGCTGAGGCTCATCAGGCGTTGCAATTCGGACCGGCTGAGTTTCTTCGCCGCCTTGATCAGGTCTTCCGATTGATCCAGAAATTCCGGCTGCGTCACATCGACGCTGCGGGTCAGTTCAGAGAAATCCAGTTTTTTGGCCGGGGAAACAATGGCGAGCATGTCAGAGTCCAAATACATTGAGGGTCAATATTGGAATTGTTATAACAAACAGCGAGTAACGGGTCCAAACATGATAACCGTTTACGGATTGAAAAACTGCGACACCTGTCGCAAGGCGCGGAAATGGCTTGATGCAGAGGGCATTCAGCACCAGTTCCATGATGTCCGCGCCGATGGCCTGGAGCCCGAGACCCTGAACGGCTGGATCGAATCCGTCGGATGGGAGGTGCTTCTGAACAGGCGCGGCACCACATGGCGCAAGCTGCCGGACACAGATAAGGGCGGCATCGATGCCGCATCTGCCCGGCGCCTGATGCTGGAACATCCGGCGATGATCAAGCGTCCGGTCATTGTTGGCGAGGGCAACGTCACGGTCGGCTTTACCGATGACATCAAGGCGGGGCTGAAGGAAGGCAACACATGACCGACAAGATCACCAAATCCGACGAAGAATGGCAGAGCGAAATGTCGCCCGAGCAGTACGAAGTGACCCGCAAGAAAGGCACCGAGCGGGCTTTCAGCGGCGAATACAACGGCTGCAAGGATCGCGGCATCTATCGTTGTTCGTGCTGTGGGGCCGAACTGTTTCGTTCCGATTCGAAATTCGATTCCGGCAGTGGCTGGCCCAGTTTCTGGCGGGCCTCGGTTAAAGAGAACGTTGACGAACATATGGACGCCACCCACGGCATGGTGCGCACGGAAGTCACTTGCGCCAAATGCGACGCGCACCTGGGCCACGTCTTCACCGACGGGCCCGACCCGACGGGATTGCGTTATTGCGTCAATTCACTGTCGTTGAAGCTGGAAACGAAAGACTAGTCCTCAACCGTTCCATACCCCGGCGAGAACGCCACGTCCAGCGACCACAATTCTTTTAGCTCAGCCGCGCTCGCAACCGTCACCGGTTGGGGCGTTGCCTGATGGCTTGTAACGCCATCGATGATACGGATTTGACCATCGGTGATTTCAACCCGTCGATACAAGGGCTCGCCATAACCTTCGTGAACCCCTTCGAACGTATCTTCGGTAAACGACAGACAGCGGGCGCGGGCGTTGTCTTGCAATCGGAACAGCCCCAGGTCGAGGCGCGACGGCTCTTTATTGCCCAGTTTCGGGGCGGCGTGCGCATGGACCGAGCGGTAGGCGTCGCGCTTGTCCGTCGACGGGGTGTAGAGGTAACTGCCGGGATCGACGATCCAGTCTTCACCGTCGATGTTCAGCTCGATTGCAAGCTGGTCGTTGTGGGCATGACCGCCGTTGCCGTTCTGGCCGACGGGCCCACAGCGCACCGACAAA
>Ga0233429_1001087_pt1 | contig 35903 bp, 35 predicted proteins | sample SI_118_April2016_3_FD_179879 | JGI IMG/M metagenome (GOLD analysis project Ga0233429, IMG submission 179879) | Seawater microbial communities from Saanich Inlet, British Columbia, Canada - SI_118_April2016_135_MG | ecosystem: Environmental > Aquatic > Marine > Inlet | place: Canada: British...
TTGTTTGGAGAAGATGAACCTGATGCTGTTAGATTAATAAGTCCTGGAAAATTAAGTGTGTCAGAAGAAGCTCATGTAGCTGAGGTTTTAGCTATGATGGAAGGTATTGAAGATGAAAGAGAAAATAATTTAGTAGAATCTGTAGAAGAGGATTTACCAGAACCTGTAGTTTCAGAACTTGTTGTACCTGTTTTTGATGATGTTTATAATCCTGAAATAAATATGGGAAGTGATAGAGATTGTGCTATTTTAACACAAGCTATGATTGATGCTTCTAATGGTTCTGATATTGAATTAGATTATGATGGTGGATGTATTTCTATGGAAGGTAATTTGGATATGGATAATAAAGCATTGATTTTAAGGGGTGGTTTTACTTTTGATTGCCAAGATAATTATTTAGCAGGTGTAGGAGATTATGGTATTGTTTCTTATGAAAATACTTTTGTTCAAAATTGTATTGTTGAAGATAGAAATGTTTACGGTTTTTACTTAAGTGATTCATCATCTATAACAGACTCCACAGCAAATTATAATAATAGGGGATTTCAAGTGCAGGATTTTTCATCTGTAACAGACTCCACAGCAAATTATAATCTTCGTGGTTTTTACCTATATGCATCATCCACAGTAACATCTTCAACTTCAAATAGTAATTATAATAATGGTTTTGAGTTATCTGGCTCATCTATTGTAACAGATTCTATTGCACAAAATAATGTCGAATCAGGATTTATTTTACATATTAATGGGTCTGTAACAGACTCTCTAGCAGAGAATAATAGTGTGGGTTTTAGATCATACAATGTAGGTACAGTAACAGACTCAATAGCAAATGGGAATAGTAATGTTGGTTTTTATTTGGTTAGTTCATCATCTGTAACAGACTCCACAGCAAATGATAATGATAGGGGTTTTCTTTTATTTGATTCATCTTCTGTAATAGGGTCCACTGCAAGTAATAATTATGATTCTGGTTTTGGATTGGGTGATTCAGCATCTGTAACAGACTCCACAGCAAATGATAATTGGGTCGGTTTTAATTTACATCACACTTCTTCTGCAATTGGTTCTACTTCTAGTAATAGTGCTCAACATGGTTTTATAGTGCAAGATTCTTCAGCTGTAACAGACTCAGAATCTAATAATGACCATTATGGTTTTTGGGTAATAGATTCAGCAGAGGTATCAAATTCTTTTTCAAGCAATAGCGATTATGATGGGTTTATATTATCTGGAGGTTCTGTTATAACCTCTATAGCAAGGAATAATAATCGGCATGGATTTTCAGCTTATCAAATTTCTTCCATATTAAATTCTACTGCAATTAATAATGTAGAACATGGCTTTGTAATAGGGAATGCTTCTGCTGAAAATATAGTTGCATTGAGTAATGGAGAAGATGGTATTTTTATTGATTCTGCTGGAGAATTGTTAACAGGAATTACTTCTTGTGGAAATGGTGCTCATGATATCTTCTCTAATTTTGGAATTATAGACGGAACATTTTATACTGAAAATGTTGGTGGTGTTTGGAATGGAGATTTAAATGTTCGAGATTGTAAGTATAGGCCTGAAAGTAATATGGATGATTTTGATTTAAGTTAATCTTTTTTCTTTTTTTATCGTCGATGATTCTTTGTTGAATTTATTATGATTTATGTTGTTGATAAAACTATAAATTTATAAAAGAAATTAGTATAGTGTTAATATGGTACAAACAAATATGCAAGCACCTGTTGCTCAAAAACCTGTTGCTGTTGCTGGTCAACCTGCTGTTCCTGTTCCTGAAAAAAGCGGTGGAACAAAATGGTGGGTGTGGACTCTTGTGGTTTTAGGTAGTTTAGTTGTGGGCTTGCTTGCTGGAATGTTTCTTTTTTAAATTAGAAAAAAGAGTTTGATAATTAGGGATTATTTATCATTATATTTATAAATTGGTTTGGTGTTTTTTATAATCATGGAGAATAAATTTTATAGGAAAGTTTTGAAGAATGGTATGGTTGTCTTATTTGAAAAAAGAGATCTTCCTGTTGTAAGTGTGGTGTTTGCTGTTCGGAATGGTGGTGCTAATGAGGATATTAGTGAGAAGGGAATTTCTCATTATATAGAGCATATGTTGTATAAGGGAACACCTTCTAGAAATGCTCAAAAGATTGCAGAAGAGATAGAGAAAAATGGTGGGGAGTTAAATGGTTTTACAGATGAAACTGTTACAGCTTATTGGTGTAAAATGCCTAGTAAACATTTGAATATTGCTTTAGAAGTTTTAGGAGATATGGTAAGAAATCCTTTGTTTGATGCAGGTGAAATGGAGAAGGAAAGAAAAGTCATATATGAAGAGATGAAAATGAGAAAAGATAGACCTAATATTTATGTTATGGATAAAGTTCAATCTTTTTTATATGGAGGTTCTTTGGGAGAAGATTTAATTGGAACAGAGAAAACAATGGATTCAATTGATAAAGAAAAAATGCAAAAAAAGTTTGATGAAATTTATCAACCTAATAATATGGTTTTATGTGTTGTGGGAAATGCAGAACTTGAAGAAGTTGTTAATTTTGCAGAAAAGAATTTTGAAAGTGGAAAAGGAAATGTTCCTAAACAAGAAATTATTTTACATAATAAATCTAAAATTGAAACAAGGAAAGGAATTGACCAGGCTAACTTGGTTTTTGCATATCATGTTCCTATTGCAGGAGATAAACAATCTCATACTGCTAAGGTTTTAAGCACTCTAATGGCTGAAGGAATGTCTTCTAGATTGTTTGCAGAAATAAGAGAGAAAAGAAATTTAGCATATTCTATTCAGGGACAATCTGATATTAATAAAGAATATGCTCATAATTTAATTTATGTTGGAACAACAAAAGAAAATGTTGAAAAGGTCAAAGAATTAATTTTAAAAGAATTTGAAAAAGTATTTGAAGGTTTGGAAGAGAAAGAATTAGTACAGGTTAAGGAACAGATAATTGGAAATCATTATATTTCTCTTGAAGATTCTCGAGTACAAATGGTTAATTTATTATCTTATGAATTAGATGGAAATGCTGAAGAACTTTATGATTTTGAAAAAAATATTTCAGAAGTTAAGTTAGAAGATGTGAAAAAGTTAGCAAAAATAAAAAATTATAGTTTTTTTGCACTTGTTCCTGAAAAGTGAGGTTGTGGGGAAGTGTTTGATAAGTAGAAGTTATTTTAATGCTGGGTTGTGATGAGATTAACTAGGATGTAACTTTATTTAAAATTTTGAAAATGTCTTTTAGTAAACAAATATTTTTAAAGGGTCTTTTCTTATTTGTTTTATGAAAAAAGGTGTAGCTGTTGCAATTGTTTGTGTTAGTATTTTATTATTAGTTTCTATGCCTATTGTTTCTGCAAATTGGTTTGACGATATGTTAAATAATATTGCTGATTTTTTTGGTGGTGATGCAGGTATTACAGGGAATCCTATTGATGAGGGGGAAGATTGTTTAAATAATTGTGAAGGAACTGCAGAAGTTATTTTTAATGACAGTTTTGAAGGGGGTTTTCTTCAAGCACCTTATCTAAGTGCTTCGAATGCACTAATAACGATTGCTACTACAGGCAGCTTTGCTAATCTTCGTGTAGGAGCTCCTGCGCATACAGGTTCTAAAGTTTTAGCTCATAGATCTAATATTTATGGTTTTTCTTATACTACTCCTTATGAGAATAATTCTGAAGCAGCTTTAGCATCTACATCTGAAGGTGAGGTTTTTAATGCTAGTGTTTGGGTTAGAAATCAACATGATAATTCTAACTTGCATTCTGTGCGTCTTTTTATATTTGCTTTAGATTCAAATTATCAAGAAATTTCTAATAATTCTATTACAGTACCTCTTGTTACAGGTGATATTTCTTGGCAAAAAATGACTGTTCAAATGACTATGCCTGTGGGTGCTGCTCATGTTTCAATCAGATTAGATAATAGTGGAAATAGTTTATTTGTGTTCTGGGATGATTTGGTTTTAACAAATTTAAATATACCTTCTAATGCAGATGATGGAAGTGATGATGATGGTGGTATTGAAGGAGGAAATTGGGTTTGTAGTGGAACACCTGAAAATTTTTGTTTACCAGAATTTTCTACTCAAGAAACTTGTGAGAGTTTTGACGATTATTGTTCATGGGATGTTGTTTCTGAAACTTGTAATACAAATGCTTGCTCTTTTTATTTAACTGAAGATAATTGTAATAGTGCAGCTTGTACTTGGGAATCTTCTGGAGAAGATATTCCTGATCTTGATGATGGTAGTTTTGAAGGAGGAAATTGGGTTTGTAGTGGAACACCTGAAAATTTTTGTTTACCAGAATTTTCTACTCAAGAAACTTGTGAGAGTTTTGACGATTATTGTTCATGGGATGTTGTTTCTGAAACTTGTAATACAAATGCTTGCTCTTTTTATTTAACTGAAGATAATTGTAATAGTGCAGCTTGTACTTGGGAATCTTCTGGAGAAGATATTCCTGATCTTGATGATAGTAGTTTTGATAATAGTTTATGTATAGATCCTAATGCTATAAATTACGGTTCGCGTAATGGAGAGTGTATTTCTGGAAATACTCCTGGAAAAGGTGGAATGGAATGTAATCCTGGAGAAACAATAGATTGTTGGGTGCGGGGAGTTGGCACTGGCCAGAAAATATGTGAACTTGGTTTGTGGAGTAGTTGTGATATTCAAATGTTTCCATCTTGTACCAGCCCTATAGATGGAAGTTATAATTGTTTTGTTCAAATGCAACAAGAATTTACTTATTTAGAAGATTATGATATTGATAGAGATGGGGTGTTAACAGATATGGATCCACTTCTTTGGTTAGCAGATGGACGTACAGATGTAGCTATTTTTCTACAACCTTTGATTAATGCTGAAGGGGGTTTACCTGAACCTTATCCTCTTTATTGTAATGATGAATTGAATGATTATCCTGATTGTATTTATGAAGGACAAACTTATTTTACTTATTTAGAAGATTATGATCTTAATGATGATGGGACTTTAGATATATTAGACATAGTTGCATGGGTTGATAAAAATCGTAATGATGTTGCAAACTTTTTGAATGGAGTAATTATTTTTGAAGCTTACTATCCTATAAGTCTTAGTTATTCTCCTTCTTGTGTGTTTGAAGGTGGATCTGCTTATGATTGCTTTTATTTAAATCAGCAAGTATTTACTTATTTAGAAGATTATGATCTTAATAGAAATGGCATCTTAGATAATGCAGATATAGATTTATGGGAAGTGCAAGGACGTACAGATGTATCAGTTTTCTTAGATCCTATTATTAATGTTGAAAGTAGATCTATAGATTATATTGAGGTGAATCCTTCTAATTATATTGCTCATTGTAATGATAGGGTTGATGATTCTTATGATTGCTTTTATTTAAATCAACAAGTTTTCACTTATTTAGAAGATTATGATATTAACGATGATGGTACTTTAGATGTATTAGACATAGTTGCATGGGTTGATAAAAATCGTAATGATGTGGTATATTTATTAGCTCCAAAAATAATTTCTGGGAACTATGTCCCTGTTTCTAATTTAGATAATTCTCTTGGAGGATGCACTGATATAAATGCAAATAATTATGAAGCATATTTTGAATATGAAGATGGAAGTTGTGATTGGAATTTTCCTGAAACTTGTGATGATGGAAAAGATAATGATGGTAATGGAATTATTGATGATGGATGTGAAATTTTTTATTCTATAAATGAATTAATTTTTTCTGAAAATACAACCTGGGAAAATGCAGATGTTTCTGTTTCTTGTGGCTTTAATGTAACAAGTGATACAGAAGATTTAACAAATTTCCAACCCAGTTTAGGATGTGTTAAGGTTTCTGTAGAGGGAGATTTTGATGCATGTTCATTTGATTTTGAAGGTCTTGGAACAGATAATATATATTATAGAACTTTTAATTGTGATGTTGGATCTTTAGGATTAAATAAAGAATTGGTGTGTGCAATAAACCCTGGTTTTAATTGTAGGTATGGGGAAGAGGATAATCCTTCTTCTGAAGCTGGTTTGATTAATGTGACTACTCCTTTAACATGTCCTGCAGGATTAGGTGGAAGTTCAATTAATGTTGGGTCTTCAATAGGTTTAGGAAATTTAGATATTGATATGGGGGAAGATTTTGTTTTTGATTGGAGATTAACAACCTTAGCACCTTTAGATAATTTAAATATTACTTTTGAAGCAGGATTGTATGAATTAAATTTAAACAAAGAACTTGCTACAAATAATAAAACAATTCAATTAAGTGATACTTTAAATGAAGTTGAAATGGTTTTAGATGTACCTTCTGTAGCTCCTGACGGTAACCACAGAATTTATATTAAATCAATGGATGAGAATAAAAGTAAGTTTTGCATACTTAATCAATATGATGTTAATTTGATAGAACTTGAAGAAGATGATAATAGAACTTATGGGGCTTTTGGAAATCAGAGTATTGATTTAAGATATTTAGGAAGTAATTCTATTGAAATGGCTGCTAGTCAAACAATTCCTTTTACTTTGAATGGGGTTAATGAACATAATGTAGAAATAAAAGAAATTTTAGAATCTTCTGCAATAATTGAGATACGTTCTAATCCAATAACTTTGAATTTATCTGTTGGAGAATCAAAAGAAGTTGATTTAGAAAATGATGGAATTTCAGATATTCTTGTTAAATTAATTCAGATTACTGGAGATTCTGTTATTATAAATTTGGAAGCTTTAGAATCTTTTGTAATTTGTGGTGATGGAGATATAAGGGCTTGTTTTAATGGTGAAGGAACTCAATTTTGTAACAATAATGTGTGGGGCCAATGTACTTATAATTCTGTAGAAGGTTCTGAGGATGTTGTTCTAGGGTATGGTGATGATTATAGTAGTGAGAAGAGTAGTGATTTTCCTTGGGTAATTGTAACTATTGTCGGAATAATTATTTTAGTTTTAATTATTTTATGGGTTGTGTTTAAAAGAAAATTTACTAAGAAAGTTTTAGGTGGTTCTAGTTTTTCAAAAAGTGGTCCTGGTCCAAGAAGTGCTTCCCCCGGACAACATGTAATGAGAAGACCAGTTGTTAGAAGAAATTAAAAATTAGTGATTTTTATATTTAATTTTGAAAAATAAAATAGTTGTTTAATAGATAAATATTTTTAAAGGGTTTTTTCTTATTTGTTTTATGAAAAAAGGTGTAGCTGTTGTAATTGTTTGTGTTAGCATTTTATTATTAGTTTCTATGCCTATTGTTTCTGCAAATTGGTTTGATGATTTGTTAAACAATATTGCTGATTTTTTTGGAAGTGATGCAGGTATTACTGGAAATGTTATAGGTGATTCTTGTACAGGAACACCTACGATATCCTGTGGAGATTATGCTTATGTTGATTTAGGATGTAATGGTAATGAACCTCTGGTTTGTGGAGATGTTGGTTCTGGAGGAAGTAATTGTGGTCCTGGAGGAGATGATGGTTGTTATGATTGTGTCTTAGTTTTAGATTGCGAGAATCTTAATCAAGTTCAATGTGGTGAAATGGAAGGCTTAGGCTGTGCTTGGGGTGGGGGTGGTTCAGGAGGAATAAATTTTGTTCCTGATGCTAGTTTTGAAACTCAAACTCTTCAATCTCCTTATTCTTCTGCTACTTCTGGAAATTTAGAAATTGTTAATTCTCAAGCTTATGCTGGAAGCTGGTCTTTAAAACATACCTCTACTGGAACTACCTCAAATACTCTTAATTATTATGGTCCTCAAGGTGCTTTAGCTTCTGTATCTCCTGGAGAAGTTTGGATTGCAAGTGTGTGGGTTAAACCTTATTCTGGAACAACCCCTGGTGTTAAATTAAGGATTTCTGCATTAGGTTCTTCTAAAACTGTTCTTGAAGACAATTCTCCTTCAGAAGTTGTTACAACTACTTCTTCTTGGCAAAAAATAACAGTTCAAATGACCATGCCTGTTGGGGCTGCTTATGTTTCTACAAGAGTTGCTAATAAAGGAGGAAATGGAGCTATTGTTTACTGGGATGACTGGCAATTATATAATGAAGATTCAGGACCTCGAGTGTGTGGTGATGGTGTAACTCAAACACCTAATGATGCAGGTTTCAATGAACAATGTGATGATGGAAATTCTGTAAATGGTGATGGGTGTTCAAATGCTTGTCAATTAGATGGAGGAGGATCTTTACAAGAGTGTGGAAATGGTCTTGTTGAATCTCCTGAAGTTTGTGATGGTACAAATTTGACAGGTTTAGGTGTTACTTGTGGAAGTTTAGGTTATGATTCTGGAACAATTACTTGTAATGCAAATTGTTGGGGATATTCTGATACTTCATGTGTTGGAGGAAATTGGGTTTGTAGTGGAACACCTGAAAATTTTTGTTTACCAGAATTTTTAACTCAAGAAACTTGTGAAAATGGAGGTTTGGGAGATTTTTGTTCATGGGATGTTGTTTCTGAAACTTGTAATACTAATGCTTGTTCTTCTTTTTTAACTGAGCCCGATTGTTCATCAGCAGCTTGTACTTGGGAATCTTCTGGAGAAGGTGCTGGCGAAACTTGTGGTAATGAAATTCTTGATGATGGGGAAGAGTGTGATGGTGCTCTTTTAGATAGTCAGACTTGTAGTAATCAACCAGGGTATGTTTCTGGAACTTTAGAATGTGATAATGATTGTATAGGTTTTAATATGACTAATTGTATTTTAGATGAAAATGAAGTTTTAGGATGTACAGATATAGGAGCTGCTAATTATAATTCTCAAGCAACTATTAATGACGGAAGTTGTATCTCTTCTATAGATTGTGAAGATGGAAATTGTAATTATTATAATATTACAAAATTATTATTTTATGCTGATGAAGTCTTGGAAAATGCTGAGATTCCTGTTACTTGTAAGTTTGGAATAACTAATGATGCTGGAGGGGTTGTGTCAAATGCAAATGTAAGTCAAAGTTGTGTATTTGCATCTATTGGAGGAGATAGTAGTGGATGTTCAATTCTTCTTGATGGAGTAAATTCAGAAGGAATATATTATAGAAGTTTTAATTGTGATGTTGGGGGTGTTGGAATTAATAAAGAAGTAAAATGTTTAATTAATCAGAGTGAATCTGATTGTGTTTATGGAGATAATCCTTCTTCTGAAGCTGGTTTAATTAATGTGACTACTCCCTTAACTTGCCCAGCAGGATTAGTCGGAGATGGTTTTAGTATTAATTCTTCAATTGATTTAGAAAATTCAAATTTAGATGCAGGAGATACTTTAGAATTTAACTTAGAATTAATTGATGCAACTTTACAATTTAATTCAGATGTTATGTTTGAAGCAGGATTATATGAATTAAATTTAAATAAAACTTTAGATTTAGATACAAAAACTCTTGCAAATGATGCAAGTTTAAGTAATGCAGGAATTTCACTAAATGCTCCTTCTACAAGTTCTACAGGAAATCATAGAATTTATATTAAGACTAGTGATGCTGATGAAACTCAATTTTGTATATTAGATAAATATGATATTAATGTTAAAGGAATTGTGTTTGATCCTAGTGGTGTTGATGCAGATTTTAGATATTTGAGTCGCAAATCAATTGAAATTAATACTGGAGAAATTATAACTTTTACTTTAAATGGAGCAGAAGGACATAGTATTGAATTGGAAAGTATTGTGGGAACCACTGCTAATTTAGTTATAAAATCTGATCCTATAAATGTTGAATTATCTGAGGGAGAAGAAGAAAAAATAGATTTAAATGGAGATGGAATTTTTAATATTCTTATTAAGTTAACAGAAATTACTGGAAATTCTATTGTTATAACTTTAGAAGCTTTAGAAGCTTTTGAAACTTGTAGGATAGGCCAAATTAGAGATTGTGGTGAGGATGGAACTCAATTTTGTACTGATAATGTTTGGGGGGAATGTACTTATAATTCTGCTGTAGGTTCATCTGAAGAAAATAATAATGTTTTTGAAGAAGGAGAAAAAGATGAAGGAAGTTTTCCTTGGATAATTGTAATTGTTATATTAATTATTGTGGCAGTATTTTTTATTCTTATTATAATTTCAAAAAGAAAATTTGATAAGAAGGTTTCAAATGGTGGGGCAAATTTTTCTCAGGCTAATAATAATCCTGGTCCAAGAAGTGCTTCCCCCGGACAACATGTAATGAGAAGACCAGTTGTTAGAAGAAATTAAAAATTAGTGATTTTTATATTTAATTTTGAAAAATAAAATAGTTGTTTAATAGATAAATATTTTTAAAGGGTTTTTTCTTATTTGTTTTATGAAAAAAGGTGTAGCTGTTGTAATTGTTTGTGTTAGCATTTTATTATTAGTTTCTATGCCTATTGTTTCTGCAAATTGGTTTGATGATTTGTTAAACAATATTGCTGATTTTTTTGGAAGTGATGCAGGTATTACTGGAAATGTTATAGGTGATTCTTGTACAGGAACACCTACGATATCCTGTGGAGATTATGCTTATGTTGATTTAGGATGTAATGGTAATGAACCTCTGGTTTGTGGAGATGTTGGTTCTGGAGGAAGTAATTGTGGTCCTGGAGGAGATGATGGTTGTTATGATTGTGTCTTAGTTTTAGATTGCGAGAATCTTAATCAAGTTCAATGTGGTGAAATGGAAGGCTTAGGCTGTGCTTGGGGTGGGGGTGGTTCAGGAGGAATAAATTTTGTTCCTGATGCTAGTTTTGAAACTCAAACTCTTCAATCTCCTTATTCTTCTGCTACTTCTGGAAATTTAGAAATTGTTAATTCTCAAGCTTATGCTGGAAGCTGGTCTTTAAAACATACCTCTACTGGAACTACCTCAAATACTCTTAATTATTATGGTCCTCAAGGTGCTTTAGCTTCTGTATCTCCTGGAGAAGTTTGGATTGCAAGTGTGTGGGTTAAACCTTATTCTGGAACAACCCCTGGTGTTAAATTAAGGATTTCTGCATTAGGTTCTTCTAAAACTGTTCTTGAAGACAATTCTCCTTCAGAAGTTGTTACAACTACTTCTTCTTGGCAAAAAATAACAGTTCAAATGACCATGCCTGTTGGGGCTGCTTATGTTTCTACAAGAGTTGCTAATAAAGGAGGAAATGGAGCTATTGTTTACTGGGATGACTGGCAATTATATAATGAAGATTCAGGACCTCGAGTGTGTGGTGATGGTGTAACTCAAACACCTAATGATGCAGGTTTCAATGAACAATGTGATGATGGAAATTCTGTAAATGGTGATGGGTGTTCAAATGCTTGTCAATTAGATGGAGGAGGATCTTTACAAGAGTGTGGAAATGGTCTTGTTGAATCTCCTGAAGTTTGTGATGGTACAAATTTGACAGGTTTAGGTGTTACTTGTGGAAGTTTAGGTTATGATTCTGGAACAATTACTTGTAATGCAAATTGTTGGGGATATTCTGATACTTCATGTGTTGGAGGAAATTGGGTTTGTAGTGGAACACCTGAAAATTTTTGTTTACCAGAATTTTTAACTCAAGAAACTTGTGAAAATGGAGGTTTGGGAGATTTTTGTTCATGGGATGTTGTTTCTGAAACTTGTAATACTAATGCTTGTTCTTCTTTTTTAACTGAGCCCGATTGTTCATCAGCAGCTTGTACTTGGGAATCTTCTGGAGAAGGTGCTGGCGAAACTTGTGGTAATGAAATTCTTGATGATGGGGAAGAGTGTGATGGTGCTCTTTTAGATAGTCAGACTTGTAGTAATCAACCAGGGTATGTTTCTGGAACTTTAGAATGTGATAATGATTGTATAGGTTTTAATATGACTAATTGTATTTTAGATGAAAATGAAGTTTTAGGATGTACAGATATAGGAGCTGCTAATTATAATTCTCAAGCAACTATTAATGACGGAAGTTGTATCTCTTCTATAGATTGTGAAGATGGAAATTGTAATTATTATAATATTACAAAATTATTATTTTATGCTGATGAAGTCTTGGAAAATGCTGAGATTCCTGTTACTTGTAAGTTTGGAATAACTAATGATGCTGGAGGGGTTGTGTCAAATGCAAATGTAAGTCAAAGTTGTGTATTTGCATCTATTGGAGGAGATAGTAGTGGATGTTCAATTCTTCTTGATGGAGTAAATTCAGAAGGAATATATTATAGAAGTTTTAATTGTGATGTTGGGGGTGTTGGAATTAATAAAGAAGTAAAATGTTTAATTAATCAGAGTGAATCTGATTGTGTTTATGGAGATAATCCTTCTTCTGAAGCTGGTTTAATTAATGTGACTACTCCCTTAACTTGCCCAGCAGGATTAGTCGGAGATGGTTTTAGTATTAATTCTTCAATTGATTTAGAAAATTCAAATTTAGATGCAGGAGATACTTTAGAATTTAACTTAGAATTAATTGATGCAACTTTACAATTTAATTCAGATGTTATGTTTGAAGCAGGATTATATGAATTAAATTTAAATAAAACTTTAGATTTAGATACAAAAACTCTTGCAAATGATGCAAGTTTAAGTAATGCAGGAATTTCACTAAATGCTCCTTCTACAAGTTCTACAGGAAATCATAGAATTTATATTAAGACTAGTGATGCTGATGAAACTCAATTTTGTATATTAGATAAATATGATATTAATGTTAAAGGAATTGTGTTTGATCCTAGTGGTGTTGATGCAGATTTTAGATATTTGAGTCGCAAATCAATTGAAATTAATACTGGAGAAATTATAACTTTTACTTTAAATGGAGCAGAAGGACATAGTATTGAATTGGAAAGTATTGTGGGAACCACTGCTAATTTAGTTATAAAATCTGATCCTATAAATGTTGAATTATCTGAGGGAGAAGAAGAAAAAATAGATTTAAATGGAGATGGAATTTTTAATATTCTTATTAAGTTAACAGAAATTACTGGAAATTCTATTGTTATAACTTTAGAAGCTTTAGAAGCTTTTGAAACTTGTAGGATAGGCCAAATTAGAGATTGTGGTGAGGATGGAACTCAATTTTGTTTAAATAATGTTTGGGGAAGTTGTGAAGATAATTCTGTTGGAGGTTCTGATACAGGAAGTGATAATTCTGGAGATGCTGAAAGTGGTTTTCCTTGGGTGGTGGTTATAGTTATTGCAATAATTATCGCAATATTTTTTATACTAATTGTAATTTCAAAAAGAAAATTTGATAAAAAAACTTTGAATAAAGGATCAAATTTTTCTCAAGGAAATAGTGGTCCTGGTCCAAGAAGTTCTCCTCCTGGACAATTGATGATGAGAAGACCTGTTGTTTCAAGACCTCCTGTGAGAAGACCTTGATTAATTATACTTAAATTTAAAAACCTATTTTCTTATTAATTTTTATGTATATTGTAAAAATACCTTTTGTAAATGGTCTAGGTAAAACTATTGGTTGTGAGAAGGCTGGAAACGCTGTCCTAGAGGCATTTAGAGATGTTCATTCAAATGAGCAAGGAATTCCATTGAATCTTTCTTTATTTGATTTAGAAGAAATTCATGTGGATAATTCTAATATTGAAATTAGTACTGACTTAATTTATAAGAATTCTTTGAAGATGTTTGAGACTCAGCCAAAGACAATATTTTTAGGAGGAGATCATTCTGTTTCTTATTCTACTTGTAAAGCTTTTTTAGATCATTGTAAGGCAAAAGAAAAATTTCCTTGCTTAGTTGTTTTTGATGCCCATGCAGATTGTATGACTCCGATGAAAGAACCTACCCATGAAGAATGGTTAAGAGCTTTGGTTGAAAATGGTTTTCCAAGTCAAAACATTTTACTAGTCGGTGTTCGAAATATTTGGAAAGATGAAACTGTTTTTTTGAAACAAAATAATATAAGATATATTAAAATGAATCAGTTTTTAGATAATTTAGAAGATACTTGTGATATTATAATGGAGTTTACAAAAGGAAAAGAAACATATCTTTCAATAGATATAGATGTTATTGATCCGGCCTTTGCACCTGGAACAGGTTATTTAGAAGTAGGGGGATTGTCTTCCAGGCAATTTTTATATGTTCTCCAGAGAATAAATAAGATTAAAAATATAAGAGCTGTAGATATTGTAGAAATAAATCCGGATAAAGATAAAAATAATATGACTGTTAAACTTGGTGCAAAAATTTTAGGGGAGTTGGTGTAAATGCGTTGTTTTATTGCAATTGATTTACCTAGCCATGTTAAGTCTAGAATCTTTCATAAGTTCGAAATTTTATTTGGAAAAAGATTGTTTAAAGGAAAAAATTGTATGAAAGATAGTTTACATTTGACATTGAAGTTTTTAGGAGAGGTATCTGAAGAGCAAGTTGAAAGGCTTGATACTGATTTAAAGAAAATAAAATTTGGTAAGTTTGATTGTTCTATAGGGAAAGTAGGTGTTTTTGATAATGAAGATAATATTAAAATAATTTGGATAAATTTAATTGCCGAAGAAATATTTAATTTACAGAAACAAGTTGCTAAAAATTTTAAAAGAGAAGATATGGGTTTTCATCCCCATATAACTACTTCTAGGGTTGCTGAAGTTGTAAATAAAAATGCTTTGATTAGAGAATTGAATAATATTAATTTTAAAAAATTAGATTTTGAGGTTGGTGAGTTTTTATTAATGAAATCTGAGATTACTAAAGAAGGTTTGAAATATAAGGTTGTTAAAAGATATGAGTTGAATTAAAGAGGGGGTTTGATAGTTAGATATTTGATTAAGGGGTTGATGGGCTTTAGAAGGTAATTTGAACCGAGCTCATTTTACTTGAAGTTGTTATTTATTATCAATATTTTTTTAGTTTGTTTATCCATAATTTCTATCTACTAATTGTTTTAGAAGTTCTGCTTTTTTCCCAATACAATCTTTTAATTCTTCTTCAGAGGAATTTATTATATTTTGGATTGTTTTGAATTTTGTTAAAAGTTTTTTTGAAGTTGTTGGACCTATTCCTGGAAAGCTTTCTATGATGAATTGGAGTTGTTGTTTTTTGTTGTGAGTTTTCTTTTTTACATTTAGGGGTTGAATTGTTTCTTTCTTTTTTGAAAGAAGTGTGATAAATTTTGCAGTGTCTTCGCTGTTTTTTGCAAATATTATTGGAACATTATATTTTAATAGTATTGATAGAAGGAAACCCCTAACAGAGTTTGGATGCATTCCTATTTGTTCTTGAGTGTCTGTGTATAAATCTTGTTCTTCAATACCTTCTATGATGAGTAGCTTTTTTTCATATTGTTGAAGTTCTTGAAGTTGTTTAAGAAGACGTCTGTTTTTCATAGAAGTCATAAAATCTGAAACTGTTTTTCTTTCAATAGCTACCCCTTTTACAATGTAGTCTGCAACTTTTAGTTCTTTAAATTCTATATTTAGATTTGATGCCACTAGCTCCGAAGGAACAAGAGAATTTCTCTCTCGATAATCTATTGTAATTGTTTGCTTTTTTCTAAATTTCTTTTTTATTTTCTTTGTAGAGAATATATCGAAGAGAGGCTTTTGTTTTATTGTTTTCATAATGATTTCTTTTGATTTATATTATGTAAGAATAATTGAAGTTTATAAGAATTAGGTTCTTATTTTTTCTTCTGATTTATTTTTTTGTTTGGGAAAACATTTTTAAAGAATTAAATGCTTGATATTTTATGAGAGGGATAAAAATATCTAACAAAGCAGTTTATACACTTTTAGCTGTATTAGTTGTTGTTCTTGCAAGTTTTGGGGTTCATGCACTATTGGTACCTGGTACTTCACCAAGTCCTGGACATGATGCTTCATCTATTTCACCTCCTTCTGGTTGTGGAGATGGCCAAGTATTACAGTTTGTAAGTCAGGCTGAGGGTTGGAGTTGTACAGATGCTTCTGCAGGCTCAATTGTTGACGGTAATTTGGTTATAGAAGCTCCTACAGGCGGAAATGTGATTATACAACTTTCTCCTGCTGCATAAAGTTAGAATTATTAGAAAAAATGAGAAGTAAGAAGTTTAGCTTAATATTATTAGTATTTGTATTAATTGGAATTCTTTCTTTTGCAAATAGTTTTTTTGATTTGAATTTGTTAGAGAGAGATGTTGTTTCTTTGGTTTCTGCAGAGGATATGCCTGGAGGTTGTTTTGAAGCTGGAGAAGGAACTTGTTCATATATTTGTAATTTTAATGGATATACTTCTGGAGGTACTCCATGTCAATCTGGGACTTGTCCTGTTCCTGATACTTGTCTAACAGGATGGACCCATACTGTTATTGTTTCTTGTGTTCCTTCCTTTACACCTTCTCCATGTTGTGGAGATGGAACTTGTAGTGGTTTTGAAGATATTGAATTTTGTCCTTTAGATTGTGCGGAGTGTGCAGAAGGGCAAACTCAAGATTGTCCTTTACAAGAAGGTGTTTGTGCAGATTCTTCTCAAACATGTTCTGGATCTTATTGGCCTGGTTGTGATTATTCCTCTATTTCTAATTATGAATTTGAAGAAGTTTCTTGTGATGAGGTGGATAATGATTGTGATGGTGAAATTGATGAAGGGTGTGAGATTCCATGTTCTTTTAGCGACTTAGATATTAGTGAGAGTATGGCCTTTGTAATGCTTGGCCCTGATTTTCCATTGTTTGTTGTAGATCATAATGGATTGATGTGGGTTTATTCTGATTTAGCTGAAGAGTGGAGCGATGTTTATGGGGATTCTGATTTTCTTATTCAAAACGATGCTGAAGAAGTGGTTGCTTGGATAGATGCTGAAACAGGAATATTATATCTTCTGGGAAATCTTGTAGAAGAATCTGATACTTTGCCTACAGATTCTGGAAATTTTGTAGTTGAAAATAGTTTGGGTAATCCTGTTGTATGGTTTGATAATTCTGGAAATTTGAATTTGAAAAGTTGTATGGCTGAAGGTTTTTAATTTAATTTTTTTTGCACATCAAATTTTTTTCCTTGAGATAATTCTTGTTGAATTTTGTTAATTGCTGTGTGCATGCTTTTTTCTCTAGCCCTAGATACGTAGTAAAATGCTTCGTCTCTTGTTTTTTTTGTTATTAGTATGAAGAGTTTTCCCTTTTGTAGCCTCGCTGTTCTTCCTGCTCTCTGAATAGCTCTAATTGCTGAGGGAATGGGCTCATAGAAGACAACTGCGTTTACTTCTGGAATATCTAGACCTTCCTCTGCAATACATGTTGCACATAGAATATTTATTTCTCCTGCTGAAAATTCATTAATAATTCTTTTTTGTTCTTTTTGATTCATTCCTGTGTTGGCTTTTTTTGCTTGGCCTACAAAGGTTTTAGCTATTAAATTTGGAAGGGCATTTAATCTTTTCGACATTATTGTAGCTGTATCTCTAAATTGGGTGAAGACAATTATTTTTAGATTCTTATTGTCTGCATGTTCTGTTTTAATAAGTTCTATCAATCTTTCTAATTTTGGATGTTCTTTTCCTTTTGTAAGAAGTTCATTTGTTTGCATGTAGATAAAGTTAAACTCTGGTTTTGCAACAAGTTTAATCACACCTTTGCTCTTTTTTTGCTGAGCTTGTTTAAATAAATTTTTAAGATAGTTGTTAAAAACAAATAATGTTTGAGTTTCTAAAAGTTCTATCGCATGTTGAAGTTTTATTGCTTGGGCACATGCACTTGCACCCACAAGATAACTAAAGTTTTTATTTCCTCTGGCAATTGTGGACATAATCTTTTTTTGAAGATTGATTAGATTTATTTTGGAGGGATAGGTCCATAAAATTTTAGATCTTTTTAATGTTTCAACATATTGATTAAATAGTTTTTCTAGCATGTGTTTTATTTCTGCAAATTCTTTTGGAAATTCTACTTCTATTTTTGTAAATTCTAGTTCTTGTAGATAAGGAGCTACATCAGAGCTCTCTCGTGTTCTTAACTCAACTTGATCTATTGAGAGATTTCTACAAATTTCTTTTATTTTTTTTGTTTCACTTCCAGGAGAAGCTGTTAATCCTATTATTCTTCTATGATTTGCTTGAGATTTATATTTTTGAGCAACATAATTATAATCATAATTTTTAACACATCTATGAGCTTCATCTTCTATTAAAAGGCAAACTTCTGATAAATTGTATAGATATTTTTTTAAATCATTTGCAATGCATTGAGGTGTTGAGAATATTATATCTGCAGTTGTCCAGATTTTTTTTCTTTGTTCTGCATTTACTTTTCCTGTAAATAATTGCATATCTGCAAAAAGTTCTGGTAAATGTTTTTTAAAGGTTGTTAAATGTTGTTCTGCCAAAGGTTTTGTGGGGGCTAGAATTAAAACTTTTTCCCCTGGATGTTTTTTCATTCTTTCTATTGCTACCATTAAACCTATCAAAGTTTTACCTATTCCTGTTGGAAGTACGACTAGACAATTGTTTTCAAGACAAGTTTCAAATATCTGTTGTTGATATTTTCTCGGATTAATTCCTTCAAGAAATTCCATGTTAGATAATTATACTAAGAAGATTGCGTATCCTAGTGCTACAAGGGTGATGGCTGCTAAAAAGCTCCATAAAATAATACTTCCAAAGAAGATTTTGTTTCCATCTAAATTTGATATTGGGAGCATGTTAAAAAAAGCATAATAAATATTTAATTTAGCAAAAGTAGGGAATCCTAAAAAGTAACCTATTATTGCAAAAATTAGATTAGTAATAATTCCTGCAGTAGCAATAAGTGCTAAGTGATATTCTGTCATTTCTGAAAAAGAATATAACCCATATCTTTTTGCAGCCCTATATGTTTTAGCTTTTACATCAAAGACTAAACAAGCTAACCAAGTCATAGTTCCAAAGGATAATACTGAAAAAAGAAGGGGAAAAATAGCTCCTGACTGAAATTCATTTCTAAAATGATAATTAGGTTTAAATCCATATCTTTTGATAGTCCATAAATTTATTTTTATCTCAGAATCTAAATAGTAGCTTGAAATTTTTTTTGCCAATATATTTATAGCTAATACAAAAAATATTGTTATAAAAGAATAAAGAATTGCATTCCAACTTTTTAGAAAGCTAATGGAAATTGTCAAGATAACTAGTATAATTGCTATGGGTGTAAATTCTTTTTTATTGAACATGAAGGGGTTAGGAAGCGATTTTTTATAAAGATTGTTATATTTTTGTTTTAGTATTAAGTTGGAAATAGATGGTATATTACGGAAAAGTATTTAAATGAAATTGATTAAATTTTAATATGAGAATAAAAAAAATAACAGATGTGGTTGGTGCTAAAGTTTATACAGATTCTGGAGATCTTTTTGGAGAAATAGAAGAAGCAAATCTTGTTGAAAATAAGATATCTGGATGGAGAATCAAGGTTGGTGGTGGAATAACTTCTTTAATCGGTGGTGCAAGAGGAGTAATAATCCCACATCAATTTGTAAGAGCAATAAGTGATATATTTATTATAAATAAATCTGCTTTACCTAGTGGTGATTCTGGAATAGAAGAAGTTCCTGAAGATTTAATTTAAGATGGCTGGAGAAGAAACAATATTACAAAATTGGGTGGTAGCTGATTATCTTTTACCATTTTTATTAATGTTTTTTATTTTATTTGCAATTCTTGAGAAAACAGAAATTTTTGGAAAAGATAAAAAACAATCTAATGCCTTGGTTTCTTTTATAGTTTCTTTAATTTTTGTAACAGCTGTAACTCCTAAACTATTTGTTGGAAATTTTGTTTTATTTTTAACAGTGGCTATTGTTGTTTTATTTGTGGGGTTGCTGATGTGGGGATTTGTTTATGGTGAGGCTAAGATAAAAGGGAATTTTGTGACAGCTGCAACAGCTGTTGTTATTACTGTGGCTGTTTTAGTAGCTTTGTTAATTATAACAGGAGTTTATGAAGGAATGTTTAATTTCTTGTTTGATCAAAGTTGGAGTAAGACCTTTTGGACAAATGCTTCTTTTTTAATAATTATTGCAGGGGCTTTAGCTTTTGCACTTAAAAAAGGAAAATAGAAATGTTTTTAGAAACATATATAAATAAAATAACTTAAATTATAATATGGCAGGAAACTTAATTTTATTAGCTACATATGGCTCTTTTGGGGGTAGTGCTTTTGGTCAAATGATGGCTCAATGGCAACAGGCAGGAATTTTTAGTTATATAATTCCTTTTATTTTAATATTTGCAATGGTTTTTGGAATTTTATCCAAAATCAATCTTTTTGGAAGAAAAGAAGATAAAGCTGGAACTGAAAGTAGAGCTTTGAATGCTCTTATTGCTTTGTCTGTATCTTTTATGTCTCTTCAATTTGAATTTGTTTCTATCTTTTTTGCAGAGATTTTTCCTAGGATGGGAATTGCTTTAATTGGAGTACTTGTACTTTTAATTGTAGGTGGAATATTTATTGATCCTAATAATAAAGGATTTATGGTTGGGTTAATGGTTATTGCAATGATTGCTGTTGGAGCTGTATTAATATTTTCTTTTAATGCACTTGGATTTGGAACTAATTTTTTCTATAGTTCTTGGTGGTTATCTAATATGGATTGGATGGTGCCTTTGTTAATTTTAGTAGGACTAGTGTTAGCTATTGTTTTTGGTTCAAAGCCAACAAAATCAAAGCCTGCTGTGGATAATCCTTTAGCTAGAGCATTGTTAGGAAAGTAGTTAGGACTTAGAATTAATTTTATTAGAAGTTATTTTTTCTTAGGTGTTTGTCTTTTAACAGGTTTTTTTGGAATATGTTTTTTAACATGATGAGTTACATGTTTTTTAGCTAATGAAGGGCCCATCTTACCAAAACTATCTTGCATCATTGCCATTTCTTTCTTAATGCTTTGTAAAGTATTTCCATATGAACCTACTTTTTCTAGAATAGCCATTTGTAGTTTATCCATTACACTTTCAATTCTTTTGATTCTTTCTTCAGTGTGATCAAGTTTTACTTTAGATAATATTTTAAATTGATTTATTTCTTCAATTTGATTTTGCATTTCTTTTGTTTTTTCTGCAAAAACTTGTTCTGCAATTTCTATAAAATTATCAGTGCTCATTCCTTGGTTTGTTGCATCATAGCCATTATACTCTTCTGAATAATTATTATACTCTCCTGTTCCTTGGTTATCTGCATAATATTCTTCTTGCGGTGAAGCCACATTGTAAGGTGCTTCTTGAGGAAGTGAATATTCTTGAGATTCCTCTCTTTGGGGTGTTTGAGGAAAAGTTTCTGGCTGAGAATTTATTGGTTGTAGTTCTTCGTTCATTTGGTTTCCACCAACAGCTTCTTTTATTTTTGATTGGTTCATTGCATCATTGATGGCTACAGGTGCTACACCTTGTTCTTGCAATTTACTTGCAATTTCTTGTTCTTGTAAACCTTGGCTTTTCATTTGATTTATTTGTTCTATTAATCCCATTTTCTCTTTTTTTATATTATATTAACTTTTTAGTGCTTTTTTAATTTTTCTAAATCTTGTTTTGTAACTAAATTTAAAGGTTGGAACATTTTAGCTTGTTTTGTGAGTATTTCCAAATCTTCTTTTTTTGCAAATTTTGAAAATTCATTTGAAGCTGTTTCTAAAAAAGAAATTAATCTATCCATATTTTGCTTTAGAATATTGATATCTTTTTTTAATTCTAAGTTTTCTTGGCTTGTTTTCTCTTTTAATTCTATTAAATTTTGGCTAACAAGAAGAAGTCTGTCCTTCAAAATTCTATTTTTCTCCTCTAAATCTCTTATTTTTATTTGATTATTATTTTGAGAAGGTTGCTGATAATTTTCTTGTTGTTCAGGCATTTAAAGTAAAAGCTAAATTGCTTTAAATTTGTTTGGTTTACTTTACCATACAAAATAATTTAAAGTATTTTTTCTTTTTCTAACCATGAAATTTCAAAAAGGTGCAAAGCTATATTCCTATAATGTGCAAAGAGAAGGGGGAGAGGATATTTTATATGTTAATTATCTTGGAGCTCCCTATGTTCCTAGTTTGTCTGAATCTCCCGAAGTTATGGAAAGAACGGTAGATGCTTTGACAGAAAACCCTAATATTTCAAGAATTGTTTTTGTTCAGCAGAAGAATTATAATTATGATTTTGGAGAAACAGCCATGTTATTGGAAATTGCCCAGTTGTATTTGTATTATGTAAAGCAAGAAAAGATTTTATCTCAAGATAAACTGGTAACTTCTCAACAAGGATTTTTTACACAGAGGTATAATGATTTATTTTCATTTTTATATTCTTTAAAACAAGATCCAATACTTGCGCATTCTGATTTAAGAAGATTAATTATTGAAGGAAGAATTCTTTTAGATAAAATAGCTCCTGATTATAAATTAGATCAGAAAAATTATTTAAGTTTTTTAGAAAAGATTATGAGATTATTAGAAGAGACTAAATTAATTAGTTTTGCTAAACAACATCCTTCAGAATATAAAATTGGTGAGCGTGAAATTTATCATAGAATTTTTAAGCCAGATATTATTCCGAATTTTACTTTTACTAGATTGGTTTCTGATTTACCTGAAGATGCAGAGATAATTGATCAATATAAAATTTCGGGTGCTGATTATGATGAGTCTTATGTAACAATTTTAAGAAAAGAAAATGAATCTAAGTTTATTTATCATCTTGTTCCTCCAGAGCATTCTTTATTAGAAGATCATAATATGCTTTTGAATTTAGCTAGAGGAGTTTTAATAGAGCATCAACCTAAGGCTGAGGAGTTTACAGATGTTGAAAGAACTAGGCAGGTGTTTTTTAATATTGCAAAAGATTTGTTACAAGATCTTGCAAAAACTAAAGGAATTGAATTAAGTTATCCTGATCTTAATAAATTAGCAATTATATTGGTTAGACATACTATTGGTTTTGGACTTGTTGAAGTGTTATTACAAGATAAAAATATTCAAGATATTTCTTTAAATGCACCTATTCCTAAAATTCCTGTTTTTATTAGACACCAAGCACATGATGAATGTGTTACAAATGTTTTACCTAGTCAAGAAGATGTGGATTCTTGGGCAGCTAAATTTAGAATGATTTCAGGTAGACCTCTTGATGAATCTAATCCTATTTTAGATACTCAATTAGAAATAGGAAAATTAAGAGCAAGAATAGCAATTATTCAAAATCCATTGTCTCCAGATGGTTTAGCTTATTCTATAAGAAGACATAGGGAAAATCCCTGGACCCTTCCATTATTTGTGAAAATTAAAATGTTAAACGCTCTTGCAGCTGGTTTATTGAGTTTTATTATAGATGGATCAAGAACAATTTTAGTTGCAGGAACAAGAAGTAGTGGAAAGACTTCTTTGCTTGGAAGTTTATTATTAGAAATAATTCCTAAGTTCAGAATAATTGTAATTGAAGATACTTTAGAATTACCTGTTGAATCTCTTAGAAAATTAAGATATGATATTATTAGAATGAAGGTTAGATCTTCTTTATTAAAAACAACTTCAGAAGTTTCTGCAGAAGATGGTATAAGAACTAGTTTAAGATTAGGTGATAGTTGTTTAATTGTGGGTGAAGTTAGAAGTGCTGAGGCAAAGGCTTTGTATGAAGCTATGAGGGTTGGTGCTTTGGCAAATGTTGTGGCTGGAACTATTCACGGTGCTTCTCCCTATGGTGTGTTTGATAGAGTTGTAAATGATTTAGGGGTGCCAACAACTAGTTTTAAGGCAACAGATATTATTGTTGTTTGTAATCCTATTAAAACTCCAGATGGATTACATTCTCAGAGAAGGGTTGTTAGGATATCAGAAGTTAGAAAACATTGGGTAAAAGATCCTTTGATAGAAAAAGGTTTTGTAGATTTAATGAGATATAATGTGGAGAAAGATGAATTAGAAGCTACAGATGATTTGATTAATGGAGATAGTGAAATTATAAAAGAGATAGCTTCAAATATAAAAGGTTGGGCAGGAAATTGGGATGCTGTTTATGATAATATTTTATTAAGAGCTAAGATAAAAAAAGAACTTGTTGAGATTGCCGAAAGAGTTGGAGATGCTGATTTATTAGAATCTGAATTTAATCAAATTTCTAATCATGCTTTTCATAAGATTTCTGAGGAAGTTATTAGAGAATATGGTTTGCCTTTGAGTGAGCATGTTTTTCCTCTTTGGCAGAAATGGTTGCAAGGAGAATTGAAGAAGAGGGTTTAGGAATATTTATTAATTAATTTTTATTACCTTAGTTATTAAAAAAGAGAAAGATATTTTATGCCCCCTTATAGAAAACCTAATATAGATGAAATTTTAAGAAAGCATTCTGCAAAGATTGAAAATCAGATGAAAACAAGTTCTGTTGGAGATTCAAATTATAGTAGTCAATATATTAAATTTAAAAATGAAATGGCTCCTGAGTTTACTCGTTATGAAAGATGGTGCAAAAGTTTAGGCAATATTATTAAGTTAAATGTTTCTGAAAAAGATAGAGCAAAGATTTCTAAGCAAATAGATATTGCTCATTTAGATATACATCCTTGGCAAGCTTTGACTCTGAGTGTGATGGTTTTTGTTAGTGTGTTTTTACTGGGATTATTAATTTCCTTTGCAGTTGTTTTAATTAATGGAAGTTTTTTAGCATTTCCATTTTTATTCTTTTTCTTGGTTTTAATTTTATCATTATTTTTATTTTATTTTACAAATGGTTATCCTGCTAGGTTAGCTAATAAGTGGAGATTAAAAGCCTCGTCTCAGATGGTTCCCGCAATATTATATTTAGTTGTTTATATGAGGCATACTCCTAATTTAGAAAGAGCTGTAGCATTTGCTTCAGAGCATTTACAAAATCCTCTTGCTCTTGATTTTAAGAAAATATTTTATGATGTAGAGATTGGGAAATTTAAATCTATGAAAGATAGTTTAGATAATTACTTGGATGTGTGGAAAGATTATTCTATTGAATTTATAGAAGCTTTTCATTTAATTGAAAATTCTTTATTTGAACCTGAAGAGGCAAGAAGAATAAGTATTTTAGAAAAATCCCTGCAAGTTGTTTTAGATGGTGTTTATGATAAGATGTTAAAGTTTACTCATAAAGTTAAGAGTCCGTTAACAAATATTTACATGTTAGGTGTTGTTTTGCCAACACTTGGTTTAGCATTACTTCCTTTAGCTTCTGCAATGCTTGGAGGAATGTTAAAATGGTATCATGTGTTTATTTTATTTAATTTAATAATTCCTTTCTTTGTATTTTATCTAACAGATAAGGTTTTATTTTTAAGACCTGGAGGGTATGGCGAATCTAGATTATTAGAAAGAAACCCCCTTTATGCTAAATATAAAAATGGAAATCATTATTCAAAGGCATTTTTAATTACCTTTCCATTAATTTTGATTGGTTTGCTTCCTTTGATTTTTGGATATACCCCTATTCCTGGATTAATTGGTTTGCAAAATGATTATAGTTTTACACAATTAGGAATAAGTTGGTTTGGGGATGAGATGTTTTTCGGATTTCAAGAAAATTCTGGAGGAACAATTGGTCCTTTTGGGGTTGGGGCTTTATTTTTAGGATTATTTTTACCTCTTGGTTTAGCTTTGTTTTTTTCAATAGCTTTTAAGAGTAAGACTAAAGAACTGATTAAAGAGAGAGATAAAACAAAGCAACTTGAAAATGAATTTAATAATTCTTTATTTCAATTAGGAAATAGATTAGGTAATGGAGTGCCTCCTGAACTTGCTTTTGGAAAACTTGCAGAATCTTCTAAAGGATTAATGACAGAAGATTTTTTCAGAAGAGTTAATTATAATATAAGACAAATAGGTATGAGTGTTGAGAAAGCTATTTTTGATAAAGCAAGAGGTGCTATTAATTATTATCCTTCTGATTTGATTTCCACAAGTATGAGAATTTTAATAGAGTCTTCTAAAAAGGGATTGAGAATAGCTGCTGTTAGTTTAATGAATATTTCAGAATATGTAAAAAATATTCAAAAGATTACCAATAGGTTGAAAGATATGCTTGCTGAAATAGCTTCTGATATGAAAAGTAATATGACTTTCTTAGCACCTTTATTATCTGGAATTGTTGTTGGTTTAGCAGCTATGATTACTTCTATTTTAAATAAATTAGAAATTGCGGAAATGAGTGGGGATGCTGCTTTGTTTGGAGGTATGGGAAGTATTACTGGAATATTTGAAATGTCTGCAATGATTCCTCCTTACTTTTTACAAATAGCTGTTGGAATTTATTTAATTCAAATTGTATTTATTTTAACAGGAACCTTAGTTGTTATTGATTCTGGAGAAGATAAACTTGAAAAGATAAATAAGATTGCAAAGAATTTGAATAAAGGATTATTATTGTATTTTGTGACAGCTTTATTTGCAATAATTACTTTATTTATTTTAACAACAGTTGTTCTTGGTAATATGGGATAATTTATTTTTCTTAAATCGATTTCCACATAAATTCAAAATAATTTTTATAACTTTGATATAAGAGTTTATCTGTAATAACTGTAACATAAATATTATCTTTTTGTAGAGATTGAATTGCAATTTTATTATCATAAATTACAGTAGTTACTTCAGCACTATATTTTTCTGGGAGGTATTTTAGTTTTAAATTTGTTTTAGAATAGGACTCTATTATTTTTTTTGCTTGGAAATTTGCTATTTCTCTTCTTTTTAGATTGGATTGGATAAATTTTTTTAAAAAGTGTGGGTAAGAATATTTTAGAACTTCTATTGCTTTTCCTGTTGCCCCAAAAACAAGGATTTCTTTAGCATTGTTTAAAATATCTTGATAAAATGTTTTGATTCCCTCTTTTCCTTCAAATACTTCTATTTTAAATGGGGTAGTTGTTTTATGCAAATTTTTAAGTTGAGGTAGAATTGATTTAAATTTTTCTTTTTTTAAATTTAATATTTCAATAAATCTTTCTGGTTTAGCAGGCTGGTAATATCTTTTGGAATTTTTGATAACATAACTAACTAATCCTAATTCTGTTAAATTTTCTAATTCTAAATAAGTAGTTGTTCTATTTATTTTTGTAATTTTAGCTAATTTTGATGCTGTTGCAGATTTTTCTTTAAGTAAGATGACATATATTTCTGATTCTTTTTCATTTAACCCGAATTCTTTTAAGATTTTATGAATCATATTTGTTAGAAACAAGAGGCCTATTTAGATGTTGTCATTTAATAACAACATAGATATTAATACAAAAATTAATATATTAAGTCATGAAAAAAACAATAAATGTTGGAGATGCTTTGAAAGGAACTCCTAGACCACACCATTTGGTTGGGGAAGCTGAATATACTTATAAGAATGGAATTCATACTCTAAAAGGAGATGTAATTTTTAAGTCAAAAGGAAACCCTTCTATAGAAGATAGGGTGGCAGAACATTTACCAAATCCTCATGTAAATAGTGGAGAAGCTTTTTATGCAATATGGAATGGGGGGCATATTATGGGAGATTTCCAAGGATATACTGAAAGAATTATTGTAGATGAAATAAGAATTAAACCAAAAAAAATAATCTCTGCAGACACTTTATTGCATTTGAAAGTGTGGGGAGGTGAAAAGAAAAAAAGAATAGATCGTAAGGGAATTCCTTATTATCTTGGAACTATTGAAGGAAATATTTCTCAACATGGCGAAATCTTAGTAGAATTAAGTTCAAATTATTTTGCAAGGAAATAATTTTATTTGGAAAAGATTAATTGAATTTTCGTTAGATTTATTAATCATGTTTAGTTTTTTTAAATATGAAAAAAAAGTGGTGGGGTAAGAAGGGAATTATAACAGAATACCTTCCTTGGTTGTTAATTGGAATAGCTGTTATTGTGATAATTGTTTTAGCAATTGTGTTAATGAAAGATAAAGGGATTTCTTTTATTGATCAAATTAAAGGCTTTTTGAGGAGGGGATAATGGAATTAACAATAAATAGTTTAATTAAATTAATCATTGGAATTTTTGTCGTAACTTTTGTTCTTATTGGATTTGTTTTGTTTTTTAAGGATTATGTTTCAGGACTTTTTGATAATTTTAGTGCAGGAACTCCTTTGGAAATGATTTTGGGATTGGTAATTTAAAATGGATAAAAGTAGGAGAAAAATAAAAAATAAAAAAGGATTTTTACTAGCAGAAGAAACATTAAAAATTATTTTATCTGTAATCGCTATTGGATTTTTAATTTATTTTTTAGCTTCCTTATATTATTCAAATAAAGGTGACAATGAAATGGATTTAGCTCAGGCTTCTCTCGAACATTTGGTTGAGGAAATTAATGCAGGGGTTACAGAAGTTCAAATTTATAATCCTAAGGGTTGGATGTTTAGTTCCTGGCCTTTTGAAGATAAAAAACCGGATGTTTGTTCTGATTTAGGTTGGGCAGAATGTTTATGCCTGTGTGAGGAAGATAGTGGTCTTGGATTGGATTTTACTCTTAATCCTAAAGACAGGAAAGTGGCTCATTGTAATAAGAATGGATTTTGTATGGAAAGTGAAGGAATTATTTTTGGAAAAGATATGGCTATAGAGATAGAAGAATCTGGTTTAAATTTAAATATAAATTATGAAGGTGATGAAGTGGTGGTGAATCACGGATAATGAATATGGATCAAATGATAAAATATATGATTTGGGTTTTCTTTTTAGCTATTGCTTTGATTGGATTGTATAATTTACTTAAAAGTGTGGGGGTGATGGGATGAGGAATAAGAAAGGAGAATTAACAACACAACAAATAGTCACACTTATTATTTTAATAATTAGTTTTGGCGTTATTTTGTTTTTATTGGTTAGATTAAATTTAGGTGATACTACTAATGATGAAATATGTCATAACTCTGTATTGCTCCAAAAATCAAAACTTGCAGGAGGTCCTTTAGATTGTAGAACAGGTTATGGATGTATGTCCGGAGGTGGTGATTGTGTGAGTTTTAATTATGAAGATGAAATAGAGGTTAATGATGCTTCGAATAAAACAAAAATTGTAAAGGCTATTGCAGAAGAGATGGCTAGTTGTTGGTGGATGTTTGGAGAAGGGGAAGTTGATTATGTCGGTTATTCTTGGAAACTAGATGTTCTTGTTGGAAAACATTGTGCAATATGCAATGTTATTAAATTTGATGAACAAATTCAAGATGCAAATACTGAAATTTCTTATGAAGAGTTATATCAATATCTAGAATTACATGAAGTTAAAGAAGGTGAAACATATTTAGAATATTTATATGGTGTTTCTTCTACAGATAATTTAGGAGATAAAATAAATGGTATTAGTCTTGGAGATGCTTTTTCTTTGAATGATAAGTTTTCAATTATAACAGGGATGAAAGAAGAAGAGAATTATATTAATCCTTTATTTATCAAATCAAGTGAAATAACTAGTAAAACAGAGTGTGATGTTTTAGACATCACGAAAGCATAAAATGAAACTTAGAAAAATATCTAGAAAGGGAAATATTTTAACAGAAAATCTTGTTTTTATAATGTTGAATTTGATTTTTTTAATTATTTTGATTTTATTTTTATTTTCTAAGATAGAATCTACAGCTCTTTTAGAGGAAAAATATGCTAAACAAATTGCCTTGATTATTGATTCTGCAGAACCTGGTATGATTATAGAATTTAAAATGGAAGAAGCTTTTGATAAAATGGACAAAGGGATTAATTTTGAAGATATTGTTTGGAAAGAAGAAAATCAGGTTCATGTCAAGTTAAGTGATAAAGGGGAGTATGTTTATTCTTTTTTTAATGATAATGAAGTAACTATTAATGGGGATGAAAGTAAAAAAATCTATATTATTACTATAGATAAGGTGGGAGAAAAATGAATAACCTATACCCTAAAGGGCACAAGAAGAACACGAGTAGGAGAAAGATGAATAACCTAAAGGTTACAAGTAGGAGAAAAATGAATAAACTTGGGGATGGAAAAATAGTTTCCTTGTATTGGTTTTTGATTTTATTCCTAGTAGCAGCAGGGGTTGTCTATATGGTTGCGCTTTTCTATGGAAATCCATATGATGTGAGATATTCTGAATCTAGAGCATTGTCGAATAGAATTGCAAATTGTATTTCTGTTGGGGGTGTTATAGAAAAATCTTTTTTAGAGGGAGAAATTAATTTATTAGAAAAATGCAATTTAAATTTTGATGTGGAAGAAAGTTATGGGTGGACTGGAGAAAGTGAATATTATATCAAAGTAGAAATTTTTCCCTATAATCTTGATACCTATGTTATTGGTTCAGAAATAACAAATAACTTAGAGGTTGGCAATGTCAATTTACAAGATTATTGTAAAGAAGAATTTAGTTCTTCTAATTTCCCTGTCTGTGATGAAAGAGGTTTTTATGGTTTGGGTGATGATGGTTCAAGTTATTTAGTAAATGTGGTTTCAATTGTGAGGAAAACAGAAAAGAATGTTCAATAACCTAAAGGTTACAAATAAAAAAATGTATAATAATAAAAAAGGGCAAATGGGTGAAACAATTACATGGGTGGTTGCAACCATAATTGTTGTTGTAATATTAGGAATTTCCATTTCCATTCTTTCTTTTAATACAGATTCTAGAAAAATGATCATTCCTATAACTTCTGATATTTTTGCTGTTAAGTCTTTAGTAAGTTATTTATCAACAAATAATATTTACAATGAATTATCTGCTGAAGGTGTTGAGGATTTTACAAGTGAAAGTGGAACATTAGCTTCTAATATTTTTTATGGAATTTATAATGAAAAAGTGTCAGGTGTTTGGGTTGGTTTTTTTATAGAAGAGTTAATTCCTCAAAAGAAGAATGATTTTTTCCCAAAAATCTCAAATATTAGGGGTGGAGATGTAAGCTTCAAATCAAGATATGCTGCAGAAATTTCTGAAAAAATAATCTTAGGTGAAAATAAATTTATTGAGGTGTATTTAATATCTTAAGAAAATGGTTCTGAAAAATAAAAAAGGAAATATTCCCATAACTATTTTAGTTATAGGTGTTGTAGCTATTTGTGTTCTTGCACTTGGAAGTTTTGTATTTTCATCTTTTAAATTAAATAAAAGTTTTAGTTTGGGAGTGTTTGAAGATATTCAATCAGATGTGGAAAATTTTTATTTTTATAAAACTCAAAATAATGAAGGTGTGGCTGCCTCAAATATTAATGCAACCCTAAATGGGAATATATTAATTATTGAAAGAGAAGTTAATAATCTTAGGATTGAATATCGGCCCAAAATTAAGTAACACAAAACATTTTTAAATAAAAAAAACATAGAATTAATATGACAAATAAAAGAGGTCAAGGATTAAGCACTAATGCAATTGTATTAATTATTCTTGCAGTGATTGTTCTAGTTCTTTTAGTTGTAGGATTTACTGTTGGATGGTCTAAATTTGCACCTTTCTTATCTGGAAATAATGTTGACACTATTGTAACTCAATGTAGTATTGCATGTTCAACAGAAAGTACTTATGATTATTGTAGTGCTAAACGAACTTTGAAAGCAGATGATAAAGAACTTGGAGATGTTACTTGTTTTTATCTTTCTGAAAAGACAAGTCAATATGGTTTAGAAGCTTGTTCTATAAATTGTGATGCTGTAATACTTGAAGTATGTGATCCTCTAAATACTGAACACAGTGGCAAAATTTCTCAAATATTTGCTGATTCTACAAATACTTTAGTTCATACTGATTGTCTTTAATTTTTCAAAATTTATTTAAATCAATTCTTTTTAACTAATACTATGGGATATGATGAAGGACATACTCAAAAGAGAAATAAGCGTAAGGGAAAGAAGAAGGAGAAGAAAAAGCACCCCTACAAAACTGGTGGTAGAAGAAGGACTGAAAAATGATACAAATAATTTTTTTGTATTTACTTGCACTGGTTTGGATAGTTTTTGCAACTGTTCAAGATTGGAAAACTAGGGAAATAGCTGATTGGCTTAATTTTTCTTTGATTATATTTGCACTTGGATTTAGATTTTTTTATAGCTTGTTTGTTGATGCAGGATTTGCATTTTTTTATCAAGGATTAATAGGACTTGTAATATTTTTTGTAATTGGAAATGTTTTGTATTATTCTAGATTTTTTGCAGGTGGGGATGCAAAACTTATGATTGCTCTTGGAGCTATTCTCCCATTTTCATATGGGTTTTTTAATAATTTACAAATTTATTTGTGGTTCCTGGTAATTTTCTTTTTAGCAGCTGCAATTTATAGTATTGGATCAAGTCTTTGGTTGAGTTTGATTAATTTTAAGAAATTCAAAATTATGTTTAAAAAGCTGTGGAAGGAAAATAAAAGATTTTCTAGAGGGATAATGATTCTAGGACTGATTATTTTGATTTTTGGATTTACAGAACCTTTGATTTTTTATCTGGGAATATTAATTTTCTTTTCTCCGTTAATTTATATTTATGTAAAATCTGTTGATGAGTCTTGCATGATTAGAAAGGTTGTTGTTGGAAAATTATGTATTGGAGATTGGTTATATAATGATATTAAAGTTGGAACAAAGGTTGTTAAGGCTAATTGGGATGGATTAATTCAGAAAGAAATTAATTTGATAAAAAAGAAACATAAAAGTGTTTTGATAAGACAGGGTATTCCTTTTACACCTGTTTTTTTAATTAGTTTTTTAATTATGGGAATCTTTTTGCTAACCAAATTTCCTTCTCTTTTTCAATTTTTTTAGGTTTTGGTTTTTTTACTATTTGCTTTTCTTTTTTCTCTTCTTTGAAAAGAATTTTCATTTGTTTTTCAAGTTCTGTTTTATCTGCAGGTTTTCTTTCTGATTCTAAGTTTTCATTATTGTAAATAGGAATTATGTTTAAAATTTCATGACCAAACATATTTGAAGATTTGATTAAAATGTCTTTTGGTTTAAATTCAGATTTAATTCTTTTTGAAATTTCTTCTGCTAATTTATGAATTGATTTTGGTAAATCTTTTTCAGAAGTAATATGTTTTTTTGGAATTATTATTATATGTGCTGCTGAAACAGGATTGATTTCAAGAAAAGCTGAGCTTTCTTGATCTTCTTGAATTTTATAGGAAGGAATTTTACCTTCTATGATTGAACAAAAAATACATTGTTGTGGCTCACCTTCTTTTAATAGTTGATTTTGTTGTAAAAAATCTTCAAGACCTTGATTATCTAATGTAGATATTTTTTCTATTGCCTCTTGTTTTTTTTCTTCTGGAAAATTAGAATTAATTTCACTAAGAATTTGTTGTTTTACTTGGGTTGCTTGTTCGTCTGACATCATTTTAAAGTGTTATTTTTCAAATTGCTCGTCTCATGTCTATCATTTCAACAGAATTAACATTTTCAATATCTTTGAGAGTATTTTCTAAAGGATTTAAATCCTTTTCTTCATCCCATCCAAACATTGCTATTACAGCATTTAAACCAAAAGCTATGGGTTCAAGTTCTATTTTTGTTCCTTTACCTTCTTGATCTTCTATAATTTTTTGAACTTTTGTCTTAATTTCCTCTAAATCTACATCTGGAGAAGTTGGCATTAGTTTCATTTTTACAACAGCTAGTCCCATAATGTGTTTTAATAAATTAACTTTATAAGTTTATTGGAATAAAAAGAAGTGATTAAATTTAAATATGGAAGTTAGATTAATGTTATATGAAAACTGTTTTAACTCATGATGGAGATTTTCACGCTGATGAAGTTTGTGCTATTGCTATTTTAAAAATTGTTTATCCTAAAATTAAAGTGATTAGATCTAGAGATCTTAAGAAGCATTCTAAAGCAAATATTTTTGTAGATGTTGGACTTAAATATGATCCAAAGAAAAATTATTTTGATCATCACCAAATTAAAGGAGCTGGAAAAAGAAAAAATAATATTCCTTATTCTTCTGCAGGATTAGTATGGAAGCATTTTGGGAAAAAAATAACAAAAAGTAAAGATGTGTTTGAAATGATTGACCAAAGATTAATTCAAACTATAGATGCTGAGGATAATGGCATTCAAATGCAATCTTCTCAAGGAAATTTTATTCCCTATACTCTTAGTTCTATTATTTTTAATTTTGGAAAGTTTGGATCTAAAAATGATGTTAAAATTTTTAATGAAGCTGTTAATTTAATAAAAGTAATATTGGAAAGAGAGATTTCTTATTTAGAAAAGATGGAAAAAGATAAAAAAATTGTGCAGAAAATTATTAAAAAATCTGTTAGTAAGGAATATGTGGTGTTAGATAGAAATTATAATTGGTTTTCAGCTGTTGAGGATTTTCCAAAATTAAAATATGTGATTTCTCCTAAGTCAAATGGTTATTGGTCATTAAAGGCTGTGGATAAAAAAGGGACTATATTTAATTGTAAAAAATTATTACCAAAATCTTGGGCAGGATTGAATGAAAAAGAATTTGAAGAAATTTGTGGGGTTAAAGATGTTTTATTTTGCCATAAAAATTTATTTCTAGTGGTGGCTAAATTTAAAGAATCTGTGATTAAATTGGCTGAACTTGCTATCAAAGCTTAGAAGTATGAGATTAAATCATAGCAATACTTAAAAAGAAGAAGGCTTTTTTTAGAAAATGATATTAGGAAATTATGAAAGGATATTGAAGGTGATATCAAAGTCTTCTGGGTTAACAGAGAGTGAAATAGAAGGAAAGGTTGAAGCTAAGAGATCTAAGTTAGCAGGATTGATAAGTAGGGAAGGTGCTGCCCAGGTTGTGGCAGCGGAATTAGGGATTTCTTTTGAGAATGAAAAATTAAAGATAGATGAATTATCTCTTGGAATGAAGAAAGTTAATCTTGTTGGTAAGGTTATTGAATTATTTCCTGTGAGGACTTTTACACGTAATGGAAAAGAAAGTAAAGTTGCTAATCTTGTAATTGCAGATGATACTTCTAATGTTAAAATTGTTTTGTGGGATGAACATCATATTGGTTTAATAGAAAAAGGAGAACTTGAGTTAGAAAAAGTGATTGAAATTTCAAATGGGAATATGAGGGATAATGAAGTTCATTTAGGTGGTTTTTCAGATTTAAAGTTAAGTAGTGAGTCTTTAGAAAATGTTAAACGAGAGAAAATTATTAGGGAAAAAAATATTGCTGAATTTAGAATTTCTGAAAACGTGAGTGTAAGAGCTTTTGTTGTACAAGCTTTTGAACCAAGATTTTTTGATGTGTGTTCTGAATGTAAGAAAAAGGCAATTCCAGAAGGTGAAGGATATACATGCACAGCTCATGGAAAAATAGTGCCTGAAAGAAGAGCTTTGATTAATTTTGTTTTAGATGATGGAACAGAAACTATTCGTGGAGTTGTTTTTCATGAAAATCTTTCTAAACTTGGTATAACTGATTTAGAAAATATTGAGAAGCTTATCGAACAAAAACAAGATTTAGTTGGTAAGGAATTAGTTTTCTCTGGAAATGTTAGAAACAACTCCTACTTTAATAATATTGAATTTATTGTTAATGATATTCAAGAAATTGACATAAATCACTTGATTTCTCAATTAGAAGGTAATTAGTGTAAAATAAAAATGTTTATAAATTCTTTTTTTCTAATGTTGATTAATGGCAAGTGAAAAAATTCATATTGGGGTGGCTTTATTTTTAGGAATATTAATGTTATTAGTGTTTAGTGTGGGTGTTAATGATTATAGAATTACTGGAAATCCTGTTGATGAAGGTGATAATGAAACTGCAGTTCTAGGTTGTATGGATGATACTGCTAACAATTATAATGCAGATGTAACAGAAGATGATGGAAGTTGTACCTATGATGTTGTGGAAGTTCTAGGTTGTATGGATGATACTGCTAACAATTATAATGCAGATGCAAACACAGATGATGGTTCTTGTACCTATGATGTTGTGGAAGTTCTAGGTTGTATGGATGATACTGCTAACAATTATAATGCAGATGCAAACACAGATGATGATTCTTGTACCTATGATGTTGTGGAAGTTCTAGGTTGTATGGATGATACTGCTAACAATTATAATGCAGATGCAAA